>Ga0208863_1001658_pt1 | contig 13270 bp, 2 predicted proteins | sample RifOxyD3_FD_184040 | JGI IMG/M metagenome (GOLD analysis project Ga0208863, IMG submission 184040) | Soil microbial communities from Rifle, Colorado - Rifle Oxygen_injection D3 (SPAdes) | ecosystem: Environmental > Terrestrial > Deep subsurface > Rock core/Sediment | place: Rifle, Colorado...
TCAACCACACATACCTCGCAGAAAAATAAAAGCCCAGGCTTGAAGGGCAGACTTTACCCATAGGGGAAAGCGCGAAAAATGGAAAGGTGGCCCATCCCTGGCAACCCACCCTAATCGTTAAGGCTGTATGTAGGTAAATAGCCTTGTGTTAAATGAAAAAATAATTATATTCCCGTAATAAAAATGAAGAATTTATGGATAAATTTTAAATTTGCCAGGTCTAAATAATAAACTGGGCAAATTGTTTTAAAAATATCAATGTACTATATGTTTTCATTGTCTCAATAACCACGGAGAAAACCTCATGAGGCTGCGCACGGTTTTAGCTTGTTTCATTTGGTTGGTCTTATTTTGTTTCAACATCAGCGCTGCAACCAAAATTTGTTACAGCGTTGGTCAAAACACTACAGACCATAAAACAGGTTCACCCACGATTACCATTTCCAGCGGCACAGCTACTTTCTCAGTTGCCCAAATTGCCGCAAACATGGGCATTGGCGACCAGGTAACATATAACACATCGAGCATTGCGTATATTTCCGGGAAAATTTCCACAACCCAATGGACGTTAATTACCGCAACCGGGGCAGTTCCGGCAAATGTTTCAGGACAAACGGTCAATTCCATTGCTCATGCTTTCAGCAGCCTTTCCGCGGCATTTCCCACTGACGGCGGGGGAGCGTTAAATGCATCACACCTTAATCTTAGCCCGGATTATAGTTTAGTCACTGGTAACTATCAGCTGGACATTGCCTGTTATTACGATAATGCTTCTGACAACAGCACTGCTGATATTGTATATGTTGTTAAAACCGGAGCAGCCAATTACCTCCGTTTCTACGCGCCATTTGACACAGTAAATGAGGTCAATGCGACACAAAGGCACAATGGGAAGTGGTCTGCCACCAAATTTATAAAAGCAGGGCAATTTCCCATTGGCGGCTATACGCGTTTGGAAGGTCTTCAGATAGACGCTGTGAATTCAAATGGGGTGTTTTCCAATTCTCCATATGCTGGAAAGGGACAGGTTGTTAATGGAAATATTATTCGCGGATCAGGGGCCACGGGAGTAAAATACGGCATCATCTGGACTGGAACAGCCTCAGACGTCATGGTGATAAATAATATTGTTTACGGTTTTGATTACGCTGGTTCGTATGGCATAAAACTTGACCAATATGCGCAGACCCATGTTCCTTGCGTGTATAATAATACTGTGTACGGATGCGCCACTGGCATACAGCAGGATGTTGATGCGTATTATTCAAACAACATTTCGTACAATAATACCACGGATTTTGCCGGGACTTCCAAGTCAGGTTCCTGCAACAACCTTTCAAAAGACGCAACCGCGACTGGGACAAATTCAAAGATAAACCAGACCATTGCTTTTGCGGATGCTGCAAACAGTGATTTTCATCTTTCTAAAATAGATGTTGCGGCAAGAAATGCTGGCGCAGACCTAAGCGCTGATGAGAACTACCCATTCACTGTGGACATTGACGGCAGCACGCGTCCTGTTGGTCCAGGATGGGACATTGGAGCAAGCGAAGCTGCTGCATGCACCAACACGCAGTATGCTTCAGGCGTCATCTGGATCGATTCAGCGCGTGGCAATGACAATTACTGTAACGAATGCAATGATTCCCTGCACCCGTTCAAGACCATTGACACTGCTTTTAGCCGCATCAGCAGAACAGCCTCCCTTGCCAGCGACCTTACGGTCAAAATCGGTAGGGGAACATATATCATTGGCAGCAATACTGGCATTAACCTCACAGACATACGGACTTCATCCAATGCGCGTCTTATCATACAACCTCAGGATTTTGCCAAAAAAGCCTCTGATATGCCGATTCTGAAGAGAATAGCAACAGGCTATGGGCCAAATACGTATATATTCCGTACCAGCAGCTTTATGACAGTCCAGGGCCTCAAATTTGTCATGACCGGAGATGGTGGACTGCAGGCGAACATGTGCATAGAGTCTTACAGACCAGCAACTGGTTCCAATCACATAGAAAGCATGATAATTGAAAAGAATGTTTTTGACAATTCCGGCATTACCAGCGGTTCCAGTGTGCATGGATTCAGGATCTACAGCACAGGTGAAGGCAGTTCAAAAGACGTGTATATCAGGAACAATATTTTCTACAAGGGGAAAAGTTCCATTACTATCAGGGAAAACAATTGCTGCAATACTGGCCAGCGCGACTCAGCGTATTTTATTGTTAATAATACCGCGTACGATTGTGATGGAAAGTTCCTGAATATTGTCGATGATGGCGGTACTGGCGTCATGGCGCACCTTTTGGCTGCTAACAACCTGATATCAAGCGCGAACGATACTGTGTTTTACGCTACTGCGCCTTATGCTGCAGGGCCGTATACTGTTTATAATACTGTTTATGAATCTTCTCCAGGTACATATACATTCCAGGGCAAGAACGGGACCTTTTACGCCAAAAGCATGTGCGATTCATCCACAACAGCTTTTTTAAGCACTGGCATTGCTGACTCCAATTTCCTGCGGCCTTCACAGAACGACCGTGCAGTTGATCTGGCAAGCGCAACCTATGCGCCATCAACCGATATCTGGGGTAATTCACGCGCTCAGGGCAATGGACCTGATGCAGGCGCTGTTGAATCGCCCTATGTGTTGCTATACGAAGCAGTGCGGTATGTTTCCATCGGCAGCAGGAATGATTATACCACGGGCACGATCGAAGCCGCTTTTGGATCCAGGTATGTCCATGGCTCAGGTACGCTTTGGAAAAGCGCCAATAGAGGCAGGGGCGACAGCCTCATTGTTGACGGACATGGCTATACCGTTGATTCTGTTATGGCTGATACTCTTCTCCGGTTGACCGAATCAGCTTGGGAAGCATATACAGGAGCAAATTATTCCATCAAGAGAAAGCGCGCTACCTTCCTTTCATGGCAAAATGACTGCAGAGACTTGGTATCTGTGGACCAGGCCGAGGTCGTGGTTCTCTACAATGATAGCGCTGCATTTGAAGGGGAAACAGGCATTGGCAGATGGGACAATTCGTGTTTATGGGTTACTGATTCCCTGCACAGGCTTACCATTACGGTTGCAGCCGGGAATAGGCACCGGGGTATTGCCGGTACAGGCGTGGTAATGGACTGTCAGGGAAAAATATTTAACGTGTATCCAGGATATGTCACCATTGAACACATTGAGTTCAAGAATCTCACGGATTTAGGTGTGTTTATTGTCGGCAGCTATACAACAATACGGAACTGTATTATACATCACGATAGCGAAGGAGATTCAGCCTTTGGCATATATGTTGAATACGATAACGCGTATGACAGCGTTTATAACAATATCATCTACGATGTAAAAAAAACCGGCATTCATTCTGATTGCGGACAAACATACCATCCGCCGTTCATTTTGAATAACACAGCGGTGAATTGTGGATTGAGCGGCATACATATTAATAGCGGGGACGCCATAGTAGTAAACAATATCTGCTGGGGCAATGGAACGGATTTTTCGGAAAATTACTCAACCGGGCTCGGTGACAATGATACGAACAACCTTTGTTCGGACAGCTCATTAGCCTATATTGGAAACCCATCAAAGAACATAATCGCCGTAGCCCGCGAAGCAATGGCTTTTATGAACGATACCGCTGGCGTGGAAGATTTCCATCTTCTTGAAGCGAGCGCGGCAAAAGACGCGGGAGTCAATCTTGGCGCATGGTTTACGCGCGATATGACAGGCACCCTGCGCACAGGGCTTTGGGACATGGGCGCGCTTGAATTCACCGACACACTGATCAATGTTTCGAGCAAAAAACTGACTCCGGTCTGGTTCGATAAAATAGCAATTACGTGGAAATACACCTCAACCGTGGGATCTCTGATCGACAGCACCATGATTCGTTACTCCGATGTCTCGTTTCCCTTGCGGCTTACGGATGGCACTCTGTGGCAGACGGTCCCGGATACGCTGGGCCGTGATACAGTGACCGGTCTGACAGCAGGAACGCGCTACTATTTCAGCCTCTTTTCCAGAGAAAATACCGGACGCTGGCGTTTGTGCGGAAGTGCTTCGCGCGACACCTGTTCAACCTATGCGCTTGATTCCCTGCCGCCGGTCAATGTTCACGCTCTGGCTGCCACGGCCCTTAGATTCGACAAAGTCTTTATTCAATGGAGCGACACCAGCAATGGCGATATAGACAGCGTCATGATACGCTACTCTGACTCGGCATATCCGGCATCTGTTTCTGAAGGTGACCTCTGGAGAACCGTCACCGGAACAGTCAGATCAGACACTATTAAAAACCTGGGCGCTGAAACGGGATATTTTATCAGCTTGTTTGCCAAAGATATGTTCGGGAATTGGTGCACTGCAAGCTCCAGTGCCATGGACTCGGTAGTCACGCCCGTGTTCGACACTACGCCGCCCATCAATGTGACAAATTTATCGTGCCAGTCTGCCGGATGGGGAAGCGTCCTTGTCAAATGGGACGATACCAGTATAGGCGATATTCTCAAGGTCATGATACGGATTTCCACGGATTCCATGCCTGGAAACGTGACCCAGGGAACTTTGTGGCGTATCATAAGCGCGGAACAGCAATCAGACACTATAAAAAACCTGAGCGTTAACAGGCGCTATTTTATCGCGGTATTTACGGTTGATGCGTATGAAAACTGGTCGGCCTTTTCCGAGAACGCCTCTGATACCATTTATACCGAGGTAATTCCGGATTTGACTGTATCAGATGTTTGGGTGTCCGACTCCACCGGATACCGGATAGACAATGTCCAGTACGGCGATACCATATACACGGACGAAAGCTATACTGCGCACAACATTCCCGGGTCGTTGAGACGTGCGACGTGGATCATCACCGCCAATACCGGTGATACAACGACCGCAAACCCCCGCCTGTCATTTAAAACAAACCTCGCATGTTCCGTGTTCGTGGCCATTCCTTTTTCCTCCGGGACAAATCCTGACTCGGTAAAACCATCGTGGATGGGTTCATGGGCAAACGAGAACGATACCCTGGTTGCCACGAGATTGGATTCTATTTCCGATACTGTCTATGACACAAGCCGTGTCATGTACGCGGTCTATTCACAGACTTTCGGCAATATTGTCCGGCTTGGCGGCGAAGAATCCCAAGGCCAGGGTTTTAATTACCTGGTCGCGGTAAAGGGCAACCCCTATGTCCCAGTTGCGTATTATGTGGGACGAGGATCTGATGTAACGGGCAATGGAACATTTGAAAGTCCCTTTGCAACCATTGCGCACACACTGGCAATCATACCCGACACCATTGGCAATACGTATGTCATAAACCTGTTTCCTGATACAATAGCACTATCGTCTCCCATTGATCTTTCAGGCACATTGGCGAATGACACGAACAAGATAGTCATTCAGTCGATCCCGGACAGCGCGCGCGCTGTGCTCGTAGGAGTGAGCGGAACAGCCTCGGTATTGGTTCCGTGCAGCCACTGTACGGTGAACCGCTTTATCTTTCAGGGCAGCGGAGACAGTTGCGCCGCGATTTCGAGTGGTAATGCAATGCGGGACCTGAAAGTTGCAAACTGTCTTTTTGATTTTACTTCATCGCATAGCGGCGCGGGTATGGGATATGCGCTACGCCTGGACGACAGTTCAACAGCCACTGTTTCCCTTGTCAACAATATATTCATTGGAAAAGAAACCAAGGGTGGAATAGGCATTGCGTGCAAAGCTACCCTGCTCTCAGTTGTCAACAATACATTTTTTCGGCTCAACCATGCGATTGCATGGAACCATGCGGTTCTTACCAACAGTGTTTTCACAAACAACGTGTGCGTCAGCACCCTGGACGGGGTCTTGGCCCTTGACAGCTGTTCCGGCGCATTGACCATCACCAATTCATTGGTATACGACGGCCTGGGAAAACGCTTCCTGGCAAACGACAATATATTGGCCGATACCAGCCTTTCCATAGCGTTTTTCGATACGTTGGTATACGATCCTGGAATTATCTCCTTTAATCCTGCGTCGCCCCATGTGGGCAAGCTGTTCCAGAACAGCGCCTGCATTGGCAAGGGTATTGACCGCGGCTTGGTGGATGCGTATGACTACTACGGCCACGGTCGCGGATTTGAGGTGGCCATTGGCGCGGTTGAATTTGACGGCGATCTGCCCCGTTTTGAACAGGACACCATATATGTAAGCATGAACGGAAACGACAGCACGGGCAATGGCAGTGCTGCAACACCATGGTCTTCCCTTCAGCGGGCGTTTGAAAGCGTTCCGGGCGGCGTGGCAGACAGGCACTATCTCATCACCATTGACAGCGGCATATATACTGGCGGCCTGGCTGATGACGGCCACTGCGCGTTTACCGAACACTATCCCCTGATAATAAAAGCAAAGAATCTTGGCACAAAACCCTGCCTTGCCGGTTCCGGGGCCATTGTCTCTATTGGCACGCTGCGGTATCTGACCATTGAAGGGTGTGTGTTCAGAGCGAACAGCGCCGGCAGCCATGTTGCCGTATATAGCGCGGCCGGATCAGGAGAACCCAGGAACCTGAAAATCGAAAAATGCCTTTTTATCAGCTCTGGTGATTCTCTCCTTTCCGGTGTTCAGGCGGCGGGTGATACTGTCATGATCAGGAATTCCATTTTCTACGCTGAAAACGCGGACACGGGGAGCGCAGGTATTCTCGCGGATTCAGGCAGGAATTATACTCTGACGAACAATACCTTCATGGGTAACTGGAGCATTGTACTCGACATACCCGATTGCGACAGGTCTGTGTTTGTTAATAATATTGTCAAAGGCAACGGAAATACAATTATATCCAGCGCGGTAGAGGGGACTTTTTCCGCATACGCAGGCAATTATTTCTGTAAAACCGCAGGGTCTTTGGATACCATCAACCCTGATATCGATACGCTCCTTTCAAGCCAAACACTTGGCAAACCCTTGTCCGGCAACAGCAGCGTTGTTGACCAAGGCGAATCCGGCGTTTATACGCCATTTGATGATTTTTATGGCGAAATCAGGTCCATATACCCGGAAATCGGTGCTGTGGAATACAATCCAACCGCCGGAGGTGCGGGCGCTGTGCAGCTCTTTGTGTCACCCACAGGGTCAGACCTTTCAGGCAATGGTTCGTACGAGGCGCCCTATCAAAGCGCGGGCTACGCCTATTCGCGTATTCCCAGCACCGTCACCTCTCCCTATGTGATTAATCTGCTTCAGGGAGATTATATCTTTTCGCAGACAGTGACTATTGCGGATTCAACCGGCTTTACCGGACAAAACAGTCTGACCATCCGCTCGTTCAGCATTGTACCTGAAAAGAGGGCGGTCATTACCTGTTCCACCACCACATGCGCCTTTGACGTACAGGCGGCCAATGTGACCTTCATAAACATCGTGTTCAACGGCGGCCCGGACAGCGCAAGCGCGGTCATAGTCCGCAATGGTGCGGACAATACTCGGTTCGACGGGTGCGCCTTCACCTTTGCTCCAGACGCCGCAGGCGCGGCCATACACACGGCAGGTATTGAAACCGAAACAGGCGCAGAAGGCCTTTGTGTGGTCAACTGCATCTTTACCGGACCCAACGACAAGACCGGCGACGGCATACGCCACGGTTCAGGCAGCCTGGTAGCTGCCAACAACACCTTTTACCGCCTTAACGCGGGCATCGTGTTTTCCAGTGCCGCGCTGGGCAGGAACAAGGCCGTGTGCAACAACATCAGCCTCAGTATGCGCCGCGGCCTGGCACTGCTTTCAAATTGCGAAGACACGCTCTTTATCCAAAATTGCGCTGGCCACGATTTTTTTGGTTCTGATATGCTTGCAGGCGGCGACTTTGGCGACGCTGTTGTGGTCTATTCTGATACGGTCCTGCGCGATCCCAGTATCACGTCAATGGATATCACCACCATTTTTGCCGGAACATTCAATGCTTCCAGCCCATGCAAGGAGAGTGGTCTGGACACGTCGTTTGTTCCCTCGTACGATTACTATGGCAACGAACGCGCTGTTCCGCCGTCCATGGGCGCTGTGGAATACACGCTTTTCGTTGCCCCGGCAGATACCGTGGTACTCTATGTCACGGCCGACAGTACTGCTGATTCGCTTGGCGATGGTTCAATGAACAAACCATATAAGAGTATCCAGGACGCTTTTGGGTTAATCCCAGGCGGCATGGCAATGAAAACATATGCCATACGGCTCTTTCCGGGTGTTCATACGGGCGGCCTTGTCTCGGACACGCTCCATAATTTTAACGGGAACAATCCGCTGGTAATTGAGGCCGTGGACTTGGTGAATAAACCCGTGGTGCAGGATTCTGGAGACATTTTCTGGTTAAAATCCATGAACCATGTCACGATTAATGGGTGTGTTGTCAGGAGTACCAATGACGGCAACTATAATTATGCGGTCAGGGGCTCGATCCATCCGGTCATGGGAATGGCTGACAATATTACTGTGAGCAGCTGCCTGTTAATAAATTCCGGCGACAGTACGTTGCACGGGATTTATTACCTTGGCGATAATGCGGTTGTGGAGAACAATATTTTCTACAGCACGTATAAAAACCAGGAGTTTAAGGCAATTGACCAGCCAACCGGCTGCAATGGCCTGACTATTCTTAATAATACCGCGTATGGCTGGTTTTTATTCGCGGATTTGTATACCTATGGCCCAACGACCTATTTTATCAACAATGTGGTCCAAAATTGTGCGTATGCAGTGTCGGTCGACAGTACTGATGAAAATGTTTGTCTCATTAACAGTGTTTTCCATGAAATAGACAGCGCACAAGGCAAGGGAGAGGGCGTTGTTTTCATTGATTCGACTTCCCAAACCGCTGACCCGCGCCTGGTGCTCACTCTTGGCACTTCGGCTTTTGGCATGCCGCAGGACGATCAAAGCCCCTGCGTGGATGTTTCGCGTGCAAAGGTGGACTCGGTAAAGCCGCCACTGAATGATTTTTACGGAAAAAAACACAATGTTTACCGTGACATCGGTGCTGTTGAATATATTTGGACAGAGGAAGATGTGGCTGTTGCGCCATTGGGCCTGAACGGGGAGGTCAATCAGCTTTTCCAGGAAGGCAATGATTCGGCAAGCGTGTTCAGCAATACGGACGATATTACGGTAGTCAACAATGGCGCGACATTGGACAGTCTTTCTTCGATAGTGTCTGTTTCAAGCGGCAAGCGCGGCCTTATCAGAATGCCGTCCATTGTCGGCTTCCGCAACGGGCAATTGCCGTGGGGCGTTCGCCTTATCGAAGCCAGGCTGGTTGTACGCAAAGCAAACGCCACCGAAGAGACCGTATCCGCATACGGTATCGAGGACGACTGGATATTAAAGGATGTTTCCTATTGCGTGTCAAAAGATTCCCTGCCCTGGAAAATTTTCGGCAATGCCACTGAAGCGGGTCTGGGATATTTTGGAGAGTTTGCGGAAACCGGGGAAGCAAACCCCGACGACCAGGACGAGATCAGTTTTAATGTTATCCGGATGGTGCAGCGCTGGCTCAACGGCTATCCCAATGCCGGATTTGTCCTTACCTCGACCAGCCAGACAGATATTACCTTTTACTCTTCTGATGCTGCTGAGATAAGCGACAGGCCAAAGCTTGTTGTACGCTACAGCACCCTGCCTGGATACAGCAACATGGAACTCCGTTACCAGGACGGCGCGGGAAATCCCTTTGGACGCGTCGAGGACACGCGTACGGCATCTGCGTATGCTGACAGTAATTTTACTGACAGCACCTGCCAGGCCATCCAAAAGGCGGCGGATGGTGCGTATCTTATCCAGTTTCCCCTTATTGTTGGTGAGAACATCATGCAGATCAACTCGAACAGCAACTTGGTGAGCGCGCAGCTTGTTCTTCGCGATTCAGCCTGTATGTTTGGGAACAAAGGCGCGGTCCTTGTGTGTTATGAATTGGCCGAACCCTGGGACGACCAATATGTGAGCTGGAACAAACGTGACAAGAAAGAAGAGGAATGGACCCAGGCCGGGCCTTCGGGTGTTTCTGTGCGTGATGGGTTTGTTGTGGAAAACACGTACGAGAAGAGTTCTGTGGGAGATACTACCCTGCAACATCAGAAGATTTGTTTTGACGTGTCTGCTTCAATTGCACGGTTTATGCAAGGAATGCCGAATTACGGATGGGTTGTTTTGGTTAAAGGCGCTGTGAGCGACACTCATTTTACTGTTGTTGGAAACGAGAACACGGTGTTGAGTAATTTCCGGCCTTATTTGCAGGTTGATATGTATAAGTATTTTGCTTCGTATGCTGGTATCACAGGACCTTCGTCGGATAAAGAGAGGGATTTTCAGAGTACGAATGATTCAATACAGCATGTGTTGTATGCGACATACACTGATAATGATGATAAAACGGTAAATTATCACGATGCTCCCTACATGTTTATTAACGACAATGAATCTGATTATCTCTTGATGTCGTTTCCCTATTCTCTTGGACGGTCGAATGAGTCCAGGGTGCCGCACAAAGCACGGGTCAAATCATGCATTGTCAATTTACGGCAGAGGTTAGACCAGTGGAATACGGCAAATAGCGATGCAGGTGCTTTGAGGATCTTTCCGGTTATAAAAAACTGGAAAGAAAAGGTGATTACAAATGAGTCCCTGAATGAGAATGGCAATCTGTTCAAGTACATCAACAAGACTGTGTATGGGGAAAACCTGGAAATAACCGAAACAGGCGATAGCGCGCTTGTGCGGTTTGACGTGACAAAGATTATGCAGGATGTGATGGACGGCAAGTATCCCCTCTATGGGTTTGCCATAACATACTACACGCCAGGGGATCCTCCGGTTTATCCGTATTGCAGGAATGACATTGAGTTTGCCGAAAGCTATGATTTTGAAAAAGCAGAATATTATCTTGTCGGTACGGAAGGAAGAGTTGGCATGGTTCATCGGTACAATGCGGGTGGTACATATCCGAATCCTGAGTACCATAATTTTTATGGGAATGGTTTAATAGGCAGGATTGATTACGACCATAATGACGAGCCTGAAAATTGTTATTATTATACCAAGGATCATCTTGGCAGTACAGTGCAGTCTGTTTTTATCAGGAACAGCGGGGCGTCGTGGACGTCGAATCAGTTTGTGCTGTCCGGAGTGGAGCGGTATGAAGGTGATTATGGCAAGAAGGTGACAGTGCAGACGGATAACAATCTTGAGCAGACGTTTACGTCCAAGCAATATGATGAGAATGGAGCGTATGATGGGAACAATGATAATGATTATGAGGATGATGTTGATTGTAAACCGTTGAATTTGTATTATTTCGGCGCTAGATACTATGACCCGGAAATCGGAAGGTGGATAAGTGCAGATCCTGGAATACTGGATAATATCTTAGGTGTCGGTGTTTATGTTTATTGTCAGAATAATCCAGTTAATGCATACGATCCAGATGGAAAAGTTGTTGTTTTTTCCTCTTCTTTCACGAAGGCAGATTATGATGGGTATGTACAACAATTGGTTGGTATAGGACGGAGCGATGTTGTCAACGCACTTGCTACTTTGAATGGGTCATCAGTAATGTATGTTTTATCGGCCTATTCAGTTAGTGATGGTGCACATGGTGGATTTGTTCCCGATTTGATGGTTTCGGCAATTTCAACTTCTTCACTTGGTAATTTTATTCATGAAGTAAGACATGCGACACAATGGGAGAATTTTATTACTGGTAAGTCAGATTTGTTTTTAAATGGAATCAATAGAGAGATGGATGCTTTTGATTACGCTGGTCCGAATGGAGATCAGTGGAGTGTGTGGGGAAATAAGACAAGAGCGGAAAAGGAAGGAATGCTTAAAGCTGCTGGATATGGCAGTAATGGAATAGATCTAAGCTTGGAAGTAGAGATAGCGGACATGCAATATCAAAGCTATCGGAGTACCATTGGTCTCGGGTTCTCAAATCGTGCCGCCTCGATGTACGGAATGGGATATGAGAACTATGCAAAAGATATGAGGAATAAAGGTCGAGACCCAGAAACAGGTGCACGTTTATATGGCATAGATCCGAAAACCGGAGACCATTATTATATAGACGAAGCAAGGAATGGTCAGTGAAAATGAGCATGTTTATTAAAGGGTTTAAGCCTGCTTGTATCGTATGTTTGTTTTTATTTATTGTCTCAGCCATCTTCGGTGGCGAGAGGATGATTAAGGCCTCAGCGAAGGCGGGGGGATCGGAGAGATTTCGTGTGATAATTGGGGAAATTAAGAAAAAACCAAGACTTGGTGATAGTCAAGACTGGACTTTAATGCGATTCTATGAAAATGGTATTTTGATAGAAGGAGTTGATTCTTGTTTTATCCCATTCAAGGATAAGAAAGAGTTAGTTAATTGGTATAATCAGATCGATACCCAACACATAAGAGATGTCTGTTCCTGGGATAGGCTTAGAAGGCCGGTAGAATTAGATTCTCCGACTGATTCAGGTGAATATAATTTTAATTGGCGTGCATATTATGATACCGTACGATCAGAGTCGAATCTATTTCCTCTAATGACCAGGAAAAAGTATTTGTTATTTATTAAAATACCATACGGGGACTCTCTTTCATTTTATGGATCATATGATGGAGAGTTCAATTTAAGAAAAGATTACTATATTTCAAACCCAACTCTTGTTGAAAAATACTCATCATTTTTTAAAATGTTAAAGAGTAAGCTTGAATTGGAAAATGCTTGTTTCAATTTTTATTAGCTTTAAACTGAATTTTCAAGTCTGACCCAAAGCCATCGTTCTCCTCGTCAAACCGGCCCAATTTTTAGAAATGACAGAAACCCACCCCAAGTACGTCCAGCCCTTGTCCATCGGTCCGGTCTTTACATAATCTGCGCAATATGCCCATTGCACATCCATGATGCATGGGTCTCGCTTTCGCCATATTGCGAAGATTCATGTAAACTTGGGGCTAATACAAAATCAGTGAAGGCCGTAGCATTCCCAAAAAATGCGGAGGCCTGAACGGACGGGGGGGGCAGCACCACGCCCGGAGTGATCCGCCTGCGGCGGAGAACCTTTAGCCGTGGGAATATGGGACCCACGGGCTGGGCGTGCCTGGCAATAAGGCACGCTGAGGCAGAGGGGAAGGCCGACGCGTGAACGCACTGAAAAGATGCGGACACGCCAAAGGCCTGGGGTGAAGCCGAAGCGTAGCCCCCTTTTCAGAGCCGCCGCCCCGAGCTTT
>Ga0208863_1001659_pt1 | contig 13269 bp, 11 predicted proteins | sample RifOxyD3_FD_184040 | JGI IMG/M metagenome (GOLD analysis project Ga0208863, IMG submission 184040) | Soil microbial communities from Rifle, Colorado - Rifle Oxygen_injection D3 (SPAdes) | ecosystem: Environmental > Terrestrial > Deep subsurface > Rock core/Sediment | place: Rifle, Colorado...
ACTTGATCAGCAGCATCAACAAGAAGCCATTCGTGCTGGACTTCGTGTGCTTTTGCGGAAAATGTTTTCATATCCACTAACCCTAAAATTCTATATTGAAACCTCGAAGGGCGCGAATGATATACAGTGAATCAAAACCTGTCAAACAGTATTTCACTTACACGCGCCGACCGAACTTTCTCGGGAGTAAAACGTGCTAAATTCTATCCCTCCGTGTTCTGCATTTGCGCAATTTTATAATAAGATGCCGGACTGTAAAATTGAAAGCCGCCTATGCACTGGTTTGCCACCAACCTGATCAGCTCCCTGCTATTACCGCCTTTCAGCCTACTGATTCTGGCGATAATCGGCGCGCTACTGCTTTTTCGCCACCCCAAAACGGCAAAGGGGCTGATGTTAACCGCCTTTGCTCTGCTTTGGCTCGCATCCACCCCCTATATCGCAGAAGGCGCATTACACCTGCTGGAGGAGAAGACCGCCGCACTCAAGACCACGCCTCAAGGTACGGCCGCTATCGTCATTCTGGGCGGTGGCAGCTATTTTAATGCGCCGGAATACTCGGGCACCGACACCATCAGTGACGCAACGCTGGTTCGCTTGCGCTATGGTGCCCGACTGGCGCGGGAATCCAAGCTCCCGATACTGGTAACGGGCGGAAAACCGCTGGGCAACGCCGTTTCAGAAGCCGACCAGATGAAATTTGCGCTCGAAGAAGATTTCCGGGTTCCTGTGCGCTGGACTGAAGGCGCATCCGACAACACCTTTGAAAATGCGCAATACTCTTATGCCACCTTACAAAAGGCCGGCATCAGCAAGATCTATCTGGTCACGCACGGCTGGCACATGACGCGATCATCTGCGGCATTTAAGAACGCCGGATTCGAGGTGATCGAAGCGCCGACCGCATTCACCACGCGCTTCCAGATCGATTTGCTGGCCTTCGTGCCGCGAGCCGAAGCTTTGCGCGACAGCAAAATATTTGTTCACGAAGTCATCGGTTTGCTCTGGTATCAGGCAAAATCACTCATCTCTCAAAAACCAAGGAATTAACATGAAAGCACGCGTTAAATGGGTAGAAAATGTCGCCTTCTTAGGTGAAACAGAAAGCAATCACGCTGTTCTGATGGATGGCGCACCTGCCGCTGGCGGTCGCAATCTCGGACCTCGCCCGATGGAGCTGCTGCTACTGGGCGCCGGCGGCTGCACCAGCTTTGACGTCATCACCATCCTGAAAAAAAGCCGTCAGGCAGTGACCGACTGCTACGTGGAGCTGGACGCCGAACGTGCCGGCACCGATCCCAAGGTATTTACCAAGATCCACATGCACTTTGTGGTGACCGGCAAAAACCTGAAGCCTGAAGTGATCGAAAAAGCCATCAAACTGTCTGCCGACAAATATTGTTCAGCATCCATCATGCTGGGCGCGACGGCCGCCGTCACTCACGACTTCGAAATTATCCAAGAACAGTAAAAAAAACAATGGCTTGCATTAACTTATCCGCGTTAATGCAAGCCCTTTTACTTAGGTATTCTTCAGAACGGAATATCGTCGTCAAAGTTATCGAAGCTGCGCGCCTGACTGGTAGCAGGCGGGGCAGAAGACGCTGAGCGCTGAGGTGCTGGTGCACGCTGCGGCGCGGATTGCTGCTGGTCGTCCACCACTTCGAAACTGCCGCCCGTCGCCTTGCCGCCTAACATGGTCATTTCATTGACGATGATGTCGGTGGTGTAACGATCTTTACCTTCCTTGTCCTGCCACTTGCGCGTTTGCAGCTTGCCTTCGACATAGATCATCGAACCTTTCTTCAGGTACTCACCGGCAATCTCAGCCAGCTTGCGATAGAAGGTCAGATTGTGCCACTCGGTCTTTTCCTGCTTAACCCCGCTCTTGTCCTTCCAGTTTTCAGAAGTCGCCAGCGTCGCGTTAGTCACCGCTTCGCCATTAGGCATGTAACGGGTTTCCGGATCCTTGCCCAGACGTCCGATCAAAATTACTTTATTTACCGACATGTCATGCTCCTATGTTGTGTCCGTCTTACTAAATCTTCAGCCGCCGAATTATAACGGCTTATCTTGTTGAGGGTGAACTCAGTCGTCGCTGAGCGGGCTATTCGCCGCCGGTGTGAACAAACGATCCACCGTGACCTCATCGAAGCCCTGCATATCAACCTTAATGCAAGCCATACACTCAGGAGCCACCACCAGCGCCTCACGCACGCCTTGAACCTTCATCAACTGCTGCTGCAACGCCGCCCCGGCAGCCACGCTCATCGCTTCCAGATGGTACATACGGGTGCGCACCACGGCAGGTGCTTGCATACCGGACACGACAATCAGCCAGATCAGCAGCAGGACGATGGCGAAAATAAACACCGCGTCGTGACCGACATATTGCATCAGCGCACCTCCCATCGCCGCACCGAAGAACGCGCCCAGAAACTGCACGCTGCTGTACACGCCCATCGCCGTACCCTTGGCGGCGAGCGGCGCAATCTTGGAGATCATCGACGGCAGGGTCGCTTCCAGCACGTTGAAAGCGGTGAAGAAAATCAGCAACGCGCCCGCCACACCCCACAGACTGTTTTGCATGAACATCAGCATGAGCTGTCCACACAACGCCAGCGCAACCGCCCCCATAAACACTTGTTTTAATTTACCTTTTTTCTCCGCAATAACAATCGGCGGGACCATCAGTACGAAGGCGATCAGCATCACCGGCAGATAGATCTTCCAGTGCGCAGAAGCTTCCAACCCGTCATTTTGCAAGACGAACGGCACTTGCATAAATACCGACATCAGAATGGCGTGCAGCGAGAAAATGCCAAAATCCAAACGACGCAATTCGGGGTTTTTCAACACTTCCGCGAATTTGCTACCGGAAGCTTCGGTGTCACTGTGAAAACGCGTGATCGCCGGATTCGGAATGACGAAACGCACGATCGCCATCGCCAGCAGCGCCAGCACACCGGTCAGCGCGAAGATGCCGGGAACACCCAGTACCCCATTGAGCATAGGGGAGAGAATCAGCGACATCGAAAAAGTGATACCGATAGTCATGCCTATCATCGCCATCGCCTTGGTTCTATGCTCCTCGCGGGTCAGATCGGCGGTCAGCGCCATCACCGCCGCATTGATCGCACCTGCACCCTGTATCGCACGCCCGGCAATCACCCAATAGATATTGTCCGCCGAAGCGGCGACAAAACTGCCCAGCGCGAAAATCACCAAGCCTGCATAGATGATCGGCTTGCGCCCGTAACGATCGGACATCCAACCTGCCGGAATCTGCAGCACCGCCTGCGTCAACCCATAAGCACCCAACGCGATCCCCATCAACAGGTGGCTCTCGCCACCCGGCAACTTGGCCGCATACAAGGCGAAAATCGGCAGGATGATGAACAGACCCAACATACGCAGGCCATAAATACTCGCCAGACCAAGACTGGCGCGGCGCTCAGTCGCAGTCATCATATCGGTTGCAGTTTGCATAGCAGTCTTTTGCAATAAAGTGAATTTGTCGGGCATTTTAGCAGTTCGCCGCCCTGTCCGTCACGGTTAAACGTCTTGATTACCTCACTCGCTCGGTTGGGAATGTGCAGAAAATCGCGTATATTGACGTGTCGACTTTAAGAAACACTATCCAGCATGAAAAGCATCAAGATACGCGGTGCGCGCACCCATAATCTGAAGAACATCAACCTCGATCTGCCGCGCCACAAACTGGTGGTAATCACAGGGCTGTCGGGTTCAGGAAAATCTTCGCTCGCCTTCGATACCCTGTATGCCGAGGGGCAGCGCCGCTATGTGGAATCGCTCTCCGCCTATGCGCGCCAGTTTTTGCAGCTGATGGAAAAGCCGGATGTGGATTTGATTGAAGGATTGTCGCCTGCGATCGCGATTGAACAAAAAGCCACCTCACACAATCCGCGCTCCACCGTGGGCACGGTCACCGAAATACACGACTACCTGCGCCTGCTGTTTGCCCGCGCGGGAGACCCGTATTGCCCGCAGCACGATCTGGTGTTGCAGGCGCAAAGCGTGGGACAAATGGTCGATCACGTATTGGCGCTGCCCGAAGGCACGAAAGTGATGATTTTGTCGCCGCTGGTGGTAGATCGCAAGGGCGAACAACTGGACATGTTTGACGAACTGCGCGCACAGGGCTTCACCCGCTTACGCATAGACGGCACGGTGTACGAGATAGACGCGCTGCCCGCCTTGCAAAAGACCAAGAAGCACACCGTCGAGATCGTGGTGGACAGACTCAAAGTTAACGTCGAATCCAAACAACGGCTGGCCGAATCATTCGAGACGGCGCTGCGCCATGCTGACGGGCGGGCGGTTGCCGCCGAGATGGACACGGGCAAAGAGCACATGTTCTCGGCCAAGTTCGCCTGTCCGATCTGCAACTACTCGCTGCCAGAACTCGAACCACGCTTATTTTCCTTCAACAATCCGATGGGCGCGTGCCCCAAGTGCGATGGACTGGGCACCATCAGTTTCTTCGACCCCAAACGCATCGTCGCCCTACCCTCGTTATCCTTGAGTTCAGGCGCCATCAAGGGCTGGGACAAACGCAATCAGTTCTATCATCAACTGCTGGCAGGACTCGCCCGCCACTACGACTTTGATCTTGAACAATCATTCGAGAGTCTGCCCGACAATATCCAGCAGGTCGTGCTGTACGGTAGCGGCCGAGATGAAATCGCTTTTCAGTACATGAATGACAGAGGCCGTCCGATGTTGCGCGAACACGCGTTCGAAGGCATCGTCAACAATCTGGAGCGCCGCTACAAGGAGACCGACTCACCTACCGTGCGCGAAGAACTGTCCAAATATCTCAACGGCTGTATCTGCCCGGAATGTAAAGGGACACGCTTGCGTCTGGAGGCGCGCCACGTCCGGTTCGCAGATAAAAATCTTTATGAAATCAGCGCACTGCCACTATCACAATCACTGAAATTTTTTCAGAGTCTCACGCTGCACGGTCAGAAACTGGCGATCGCCGAAAAAATCGTCCACGAGATCGCCAGTCGCTTAACCTTTTTGAACAACGTCGGCTTAAACTATCTGACGCTGGAACGTTCGGCGGAAACCCTGTCCGGCGGCGAGGCGCAGCGCATCCGTCTGGCCTCACAAATCGGCTCAGGATTGACCGGCGTGATGTATGTACTGGATGAGCCCTCCATCGGCTTGCATCAGCGCGACAATGACAGGCTGCTGACCACGCTGCACAAGTTGCGCGACATGGGCAACAGCGTCATCGTGGTGGAGCACGATGAAGACGCCATCCGCCACGCGGACTATGTGGTCGACATGGGGCCGGGCGCGGGCGAACACGGCGGCATGGTCGTCTCTCAAGGCACACCGGAAGAAATATGCAACGACCTGCAATCCTTGACCGGCGACTATCTGACAGGTCGGCGGCAAATCCCCATGCCGGAGAAGCGCTTAGCACCAGATTCTGGACGCATGCTGCAAATCCAGGGGGCGAGCGGCAACAACCTCAAAGAGGTTACGCTCAATCTGCCGGTAGGGCTGTTAGTCTGCGTCACCGGCGTATCCGGCTCCGGCAAATCGACACTGATCAATGACACGCTGTATCCTGCCGTCTCACATCATCTATATCGCAGCAACACCGAACCCGCGCCTTATGCCGCGATCAGCGGACTGGAGTTTTTCGACAAGGTAATCAACGTCGATCAATCTCCCATCGGACGCACGCCGCGCTCCAATCCCGCCACCTATACCGGCCTGTTTACGCCGATACGCGAACTGTTTGCGGGTGTGCCGTCTTCGCGCGAACGCGGTTACGGGCCGGGGCGTTTCTCATTCAATGTCAAAGGCGGACGCTGCGAATCCTGTCAGGGCGACGGCGTGATCAAGGTGGAGATGCACTTTATGCCGGATATCTATGTCCCCTGCGATGTGTGCCACGGTCAGCGCTACAATCGCGAAACGCTGGAGGTGCAGTACAAGGGCAAGAACATCCAGCAAATATTACAGATGACAGTCGAGGCGGCGCACGAATTCTTCAAACCCGTGCCGCTGATTGCCCGTAAGCTGCAAACCCTGCTGGATGTGGGACTGGGCTATATCACGCTGGGACAATCGGCCACCACCTTGTCCGGCGGCGAAGCGCAACGGGTCAAGCTGTCGCTGGAATTATCCAAGCGCGACACCGGACGCACGCTGTATATACTGGATGAACCTACCACCGGACTGCATTTCCACGATATCGCCCTGCTGCTGCGCGTGATTCATAAACTGCGCGATCAGGGCAATACGCTGGTGGTGATCGAACACAATCTGGACGTGATCAAGACCGCCGACTGGGTGATCGATCTGGGGCCGGAAGGCGGCGATGGCGGCGGACAGATCATCGCGGAAGGATCGCCTGCGGATATCGCCAAGAATAAGCGCAGCGTGACGGGTGTGTATTTGAAGAAAGTGCTGGCGGCGTGCAAATAACGGCTGACATAGAGATTCCCGATTCTGAGATAGAGTTGCACGGCATACGCGCACAGGGCGCAGGCGGCCAGAACGTCAACAAGGTGTCGAGCGCGATTCACCTGCGTTTCGACATCAATGCGTCCTCCCTGCCGGAAGCATACAAGGAAAAACTGCGCCATCTGGCGGACAGGCGCATCTCGAATGACGATGTGATTATCCTCAAGGCGCAGCGCTATCGCAGCCAGGACAAGAACCGCGAAGATGCACTAAACCGGCTTCAGGCTTTGATCGCCAGCGCAGGATTTACCGCAAAAAAACGCACGCCGACCCGCCCCACCAGAAGCTCGAACAAGAAGCGTCTGGAAGGCAAAGTCAGACGAGGCGAATTGAAATCACTGCGCGGCAGAATAGTGTAAGCACCTAAAATATATTCTCATAAAACAACAGGTTATAATTTACGACGCACATGAAAGATAGAACGATGAGGCTGCGCCTGCCGTCCCTGAAAAAGCTGATTTTATCGCTGTCACTCACATTCTTTATCGCGGCCAGCTTGCTGTGGCTGGCATTGCCGGGAATCATTCAAACTCAGGCGGAAAAATACATTTCAGAAAAGAGCGGACATCACCTGGTGATGAACAAGCCGGAGTTCAATCCGCTTACCCTGAGTCTTAAATTATCCGGACTGCGCCTCACCCAGCCTGATCAGCAACCGCTGTTAGCGTTTCGCGAACTGGTTATCGATTTATCCGCCAACAGCTGGTATCACGGTGCGCCGATTTTTGATGCCATCAAACTGGACGGATTGGAGGCGACCGCCATCCTGCTGCCCGAAGGCAAGTGTAACTGGTCAGCACTGCTGGACTCGCTGAAGAGTCCAGACAACCAGCCGGATACCGGGATGCCGCGCTTCGACGTGCATCACCTGATCGTCTCTGGCACGAAAGTGAATTTTTCCGACCAGCGTATTCAACCTGGCTTTACCACCCGCATAGAGCCGATTGATCTGGACTTCACCGAACTATCTTCATTTATCGGTGAGCGCGGCCAGTACAAATTTTCAGCCAAGACCGCAACGGGTACCAATCTGACATGGCAAGGAACCGCTACCCTGCAGCCGTTATCAGCCGCAGGAACGCTGGCGCTCGATAAATTGCAACTTATTGATTTGTCTAGTTATTTAAAAGTCGCACTCCCGATCTCTGCACCTGTCGGTATTGTATCCGCCTCAACCGCCTATCGCATGAGCTATCAGCAGGGGCGACTGGAGCTGCAACTGGATGATATAAAGGCACGCATCGCAGATATCGTCGTCAGAAGCAATACGGGGGCACGCCTCAACATAGGCGCTATCGAGGCGAAAGGTGGACGATACGATCTGCTGAAAAACAACCTCGAATTGGCCACGCTTACCCTCAGCGGTGGCGAGTTGAATTTGCCACCGGCGGCGAAAGGGGCAATGACACTTAACGCGGTCAGCGTTGCAAATATCAAGGTCAATCTGAGCAACCAGCAGGCAAAACTCGGACTCGTCTCCTTGAATGGCGGACAGATCAATCTCGCAAGGGATGCTAGCGGACACATCGATATGCTGGATGCACTGCAATCGACATTACCCAAATCCTCTCCCGCACCCAAGTCACCTTCCGCTCCATGGCATTACCAGCTCGACAAATTTGAACTTAAGGGTTTTGAAGCCGCACTGACAGACAGCACAGCACATTTAACGCTGCAGGACATCGGCCTGTCAGCAGAGCACCTCAGCGATGATCAGAGCATAGCCATCCCCGTTAAAGCCGCTTTTAACGCCGCAGAAGGCGGCAGTTTCGAGGCATCGGGCAAGATCACGCCCGGCCTGCCCGCTGCGGATATTCAAATCAAGCTCAACGCCCTCAATCTGAAACCGGCCCAAGACTATTTATCCAAGGTTGCCAAACTCAAGATCATCAATGGGGTGTTATCGCTCGAAGGGAGTGCCCGTTACTCTCCCAAGGACACCGGGTTTAGCGGTCATTTTTCCCTGCGTGACCTGTTACTCAATGAGGCGGAGAGCGGTGAACTGTTCCTCGCCTGGAGGGCACTTTCCAGCAATACGCTTAAAGTTAGCACCACTCAGCTGAACATGGATGAACTATCGCTAAACGGGCTGGATACTAAACTGCATATCCACAAAGACAAAACCGTCAGCATCAAGAGCATTTTGGTCGCGAACGCGCCCAAGCCTGTGGAAAAACCTGAAATGCATCCATTTGTTGTCAACATAGACAAAGTTAAATTCAGCCATGGTGAGATGGATTTTTCAGATTTGTCACTGGCGATGCCTTTTGGTACCCGCATCCTAGATTTAAGAGGAACGGTAAGCGGCTTGTCTACCGAACCCGGTGCAGTCGGACATATTCAACTGGACGGGCAAGTAGATGACTTTGGCTTGGCAAGAGCCGTGGGGCGCATCAATCTACTCGACCCCGCCGGCTTTATGGACTTGAAAGTCGTATTTAGAAATATCGAGATGAACCGGCTCACTCCGTATTCTGCTACTTTTGCAGGTCGGAAAATTAACTCCGGCAAGCTTTCCCTTGATCTGGACTATAAGATCAAGCAACGCCAGTTGCAGGGGAACAATCAGCTCACGATAGACCGCCTCGTGCTGGGCGATCGTGTGGTAAGTGCACAAGCACACGACCTGCCCTTAGATCTGGCGATCGCGCTGCTTCAAGACTCCGATGGTCGTATCGATCTGGGGCTACCGATGACCGGGGATCTGAACGACCCTCAGTTCAATTTCGGCGGTATCGTCTGGAAAATCATCAGCAACGTGATATCCAAGATCGCCAGCGCCCCCTTCCGTGCTCTGGGTGCGCTGTTTGGTGGTGGTGATAAATTCGAAGATATCGGCTTTGAGCCAGGCAGCGAAATTTTGACACCACCGGAAAGGGAAAAGTTAGTCAGCATCGCAGCAGCATTAAACAAGCGTCCCGCTCTGACAATTGCTATACAGGGAACACATGCAGAATCTGACAAATTGGCCTTACAAGACCTGAAATTGCGCACCGCAGTTGCGCTAAAGAGCGGACATCGGTTGGAAGCGAATGAAGATCCCGGCCCGCTCTCGACACATAACGCCAAGGTTCAGGCCGCAATAGAGGCACTGTTTGTAGAAAGCCGGAGCAGCGCAGAGTTAGCCGCATTGCAGGACGGATACCGCTTGGCAAATCCCGGCAAACTGGAATTGAGTGCAGCCAAAATGGCGATGGGAAAACTCACCAGTTTATTCAGAGAAAAGAAAACGTTGAGCGAATCAGAAATCGTAAAATTAAAGGGCACCGACTTCTATTCCGTGCTGTTTGAGCGCATGCGTACAGACTTGGCGATCGATGACAAGACACTGCTACAACTGGCAGACCATCGAGGAAACGCCACCATGGACGCACTGACCAGGGCCGGCGTGCCCGCTGATCGCATACAGATACAACCATCGGCTAAAATCGTTACAGAAGAAAAGCATGTACCGGTACAGCTAACACTGGGCGCTGCGGGTAATAAGTAAGCGGGGCTCGCTGATAGCTAGAGCGCAGCCCCCTTCTCATCGAACAGGCCCTCGAACAGTACCGAGCTTAAATAGCGCTCACCGGAATCGGGCAAGATAACCACGATGGTCTTACCCTCATTTTCGGGGCGATGCGCCAGTCTGACCGCGACGGCAACAGCAGCACCGCAAGATATACCGGACAAAATACCCTCCTCGCGTGCCAGACGCCGGGCGTACTCAACCGCTTCCTCATTAGTAACCTGAGCGATTTCATCAATCAAAGACAAATCCAGTGTGGCAGGAACAAAGCCGGCACCTATGCCTTGTATCTTGTGAGGGCCGGGTTTGATCGCATCACCTGCACGCGTTTGCGACAAGACAGGACTCGCCGAGGGCTCAACCGCCACAGAGGTAATCGCACGTCCACAAGTATTTTTCAGATAACGTGTAATACCGGTGATCGTTCCACCCGTACCGACACCGGATACCAGAATATCGATTAGCCCATCGGTGTCATCCCAGATTTCAGGCCCCGTGGTCTTTTCATGGATGGCGGGGTTTGCCGGATTTTTAAACTGGTGCAGCAACACATATTTTTCGGGATCCGAGGCGGCAATTTCCTCGGCGCGAGCAATCGCACCACCCATACCCTTGGCACCCTCGGTCAAAACCAGATTAGCACCGAAGGCCAGCAAAAGTTTGCGACGCTCTATGCTCATCGTTTCAGGCATGGTGAGTGTAAGCGGTATGCCGCGTGCCGCAGCGACGAAGGCCAACGCTATCCCGGTATTACCGCTAGTGGGTTCAACCAAATGAGAACCCGGACGAATCAGCCCGCGCTGCATCGCATCATCCACCATAGCGACACCGATGCGGCACTTGACTGAATAGGCAGGGTTACGACCTTCAATCTTGGCAAGTATGGTAGCCGGAGCGCCATCAGTGATGCGATTCAAACGAACCAGCGGCGTACGCTCTATGGATAATGAATTATCTTCGAACCACTTTGACATGCTGACTCCTAAGAAGATGAGAGAAATGCCGCGATGCTACAAGCTAGCAGCTATTAGCTGTGGATTCATATGATAGCAAAAAGCCGGATAAATCCGGCTTTTTGCTTATTCAAATACTCGACTAAGTATTACTCAGCATCAACCACTTCAGCATCAGCCGGGCGATCCATCAGTTCAACCAATGCCATAGGGGCATTGTCGCCTTGACGGAAACCGAACTTCAGAACACGAAGGTAACCACCGTTACGCGTTGCGTAGCGAGGACCCAGTTCTTCAAACAGCTTAGTAACCATTTCACGGTCACGCAGACGGGCAAATGCTAAACGACGATTTGCAAGAGTTGGAGTCTTACCCAGCGTCAGGATAGGTTCTGCAACACGGCGCAGTTCCTTAGCCTTAGGCAGTGTAGTCTTGATGACTTCGTGACGCAACAGAGAAACTGTCATGTTACGGAACATTGCCAGACGGTGACTGCTGGTACGGTTGAGTTTTCTTAAACCTAAACGGTGACGCATAATTTGCCTCTCTTAAACTTCAGTTATTCCACTAATGGCAGCGCAGCTTTAAGCAGCAGCGACAGGCCAGTTTTCCAGCTTCATCCCCAGCGACAAATTGTGCTCGGCAAGAACCTGCTTGATTTCATTCAAAGACTTACGACCCAAATTCGGCGTACGCAACAAATCGTTTTCTGTGTATTGAATCAAATCGCCAATGTAATGAATACTTTGGGCTTTGAGACAATTCGAAGAACGAGGTGTCAGTTCCAGATCATCAACCGGACGCAGCAAGATAGGATCAACTTGCGGTACATGTTCTTTCTCTACAACAGGCTCAGTACCTTCCAAAGCAGCGAAAACAGAGAATTGATCAACCAGAATACGCGCTGCATTGCGTATCGCCTGTTCAGGATCAATCGCACCGTTAGTCTCAATCGTCATGATCAGCTTGTCGAGGTCAGTGCGTTGTTCAACGCGAGCGCTTTCAACCGCATAGCTGACACGGCTAACCGGGCTGAACGAAGCGTCCAGCGCGATATGACCAACAGCTCGCGTTTCATTTGGCAACTGACGAGAAATCGCAGAGACATAACCACGACCTTGCTCTATTTTGATCTGCATATCCAGCTTACCGCCGGCAGTCAAATGAGCAATCACGTGATCAGGATTAACAATTTCAACATCGGCATTCGCACTGATATCAGCGGCAGTCACAACACCGAAACCTTCTTTCTTCAGTGTCAGAACGACTTCCTTGATGCCATGCAAGCGCAATACAACGCCCTTCAGGTTCAGAAGAATGTCAACGACATCTTCCTGAATACCGTCTATCGTTGCATATTCATGTAAAACACCAGCCATCTTGACTTCGGTAGGTGCAGAACCTGCCATCGAAGACAATAGAATACGACGCAACGCATTGCCCAAAGTATGGCCGAAACCACGCTCAAATGGTTCCATGACCACTTTAGCCTGAGTTTCGGATATCTTTTGAACATCAATAATGCGAGGTTTCAAAAAATCATTGTTATACATAAGCTACTCCGCGTGGATTACTTGGAATACAACTCAACCACGAGATGCTCGTTGATGGTTGCAGGCAGTTCAGCACGTTGCGGGTTAGCCTTGTAGGTACCCTTAAATGCCTTCGTGTCCATTTCAATCCACTCGGGAAAACCGCGTGATTCAGCTGCTGCGAGAGCGGCCTTAATACGCAATTGAGCCTTAGACTTTTCAGCCACTTCAACCACATCACCAGGACGCACTTGATAAGAAGGAATGTTTACACGCTTGCCGTTAACCAACAAACTGTTGTGACGGACAACCTGGCGCGCTTCGGCACGTGAAGCACCAAAACCCATACGGTATGTTACGTTATCCAAACGGGATTCCAGCAATTGCAGCAGGTTTTCACCGGTGATACCGCGAGCGCTATCAGCCTTCTTGTAGGTCAGGCGGAACTGACGCTCAAGCACGCCATAGATACGACGAACTTTTTGCTTTTCACGCAACTGACCACCGTACTCAGACAAGCGGGTATTGCGACGCTGGCCGTGCTGACCAGGTGGATAAGCGCGGCGCTCTACTGCACATTTGTCAGTAAAACATTTTTCGCCCTTCAGAAATAGCTTTTCGCCTTCACGACGGCACTTACGGCATTTTGCATCAAGATTTCTAGCCAAGATCAACTCCTAATAATTAGATACGACGCTTTTTCGGCGGACGGCAACCGTTGTGCGGTACCGGCGTAATATCAGAAATGCTTGTGATCTTAAAA
>Ga0208863_1001660_pt1 | contig 13261 bp, 15 predicted proteins | sample RifOxyD3_FD_184040 | JGI IMG/M metagenome (GOLD analysis project Ga0208863, IMG submission 184040) | Soil microbial communities from Rifle, Colorado - Rifle Oxygen_injection D3 (SPAdes) | ecosystem: Environmental > Terrestrial > Deep subsurface > Rock core/Sediment | place: Rifle, Colorado...
TTGTCCCCGTTTTTTACCAGATATTTCTTACCGGATTCCAGTCCTATAGTGTTCGAAAAGACCAGTCAATTATACAGTTTCTCGAGTATTTCCGCTTCTGGAGAAATTATATCAAATCCAGGAAAAATAGATTCATAAGAAAGCCTATCTTCGGGCGTTATATCTTCTATTTTTCTCGCAAGGATTTCATCCAAATGTTCTATTTTATTTCTATGAAGCATCGTTACGTACCCAGCAAGCCCCAATCTCTCTCCGATATCCCGTGCGATGGAACGGATATAGGTACCGACCGAGACTTCCATCTCGATAGTCACTTCCGGAAAGGAAAATGAAACGATTCTAGCAGAGAAAATTTCTACTTCTCGCTTCGGAATCTGAACTTCTTGTCCGGCTCGCACCATATGATACGCACGTTGTCATTGAAGTCTAATAGCGGAATACGAAGGAGGAATCTGCTCTATTTTTCCGAAAAAATACATTTGTATTATTCGTTCTATGATTTCCTCAGTAAGAGTCGTTCGGGCTTTTTCAATGATGTCCGCATCCAAATATTCCACTTGCGTATCGAGATCGTACGATGGTGTAGAACCATCGAGACGAACCGTGAAAACATAGGATTTTCTCGCTTTATCGATATAGGAAATAAGTTTAGTGGAATTATCCGTCGCAACAAGCAAAAGACCCGTAGCGAGCGGGTCAAGTGTTCCAGTATGTCCTATTTTTTTGATTCCGAACTTCTTTCGCAAATGTGCGATAGCCGAAAAACTGGAAAGTCCATGAGGTTTATGTATGAGAAAAAACATATTTAAGGCTTAAATTATTCTTCTTTTATCATATCCAGAAGAAGTTTCGTTCTCTTGAGTTTAATACGATCGTGCTGAAATTGAAGAAAAAGAACGGAATAACTAATCTCAAAGAAAGCAGCACTGAAATCGGCGATTTTCACTACCCAGAAATTCCGACCTTTTGCGCGCTGGATTTTACTTCGTCCAAGCGGATACATATGGGATCGTACTATTTCTATCACTTCTTCGCTTACTTGGAATCGTTCCGCATTTTTCGCGGCAATTACTGCATGACTATAAGATTTCAGAGTAGTAAAATGATAATCATGAAGAAGTCCGGCAAGAGCACAAACTTCCAGATCCGCACGGAAAAGACGTGCGAGTTGGTACGCAAAAAATGAAGCATTGAGTAAATGTTCATAACGGTTGAAAAACATATGGTGGCGATGATTCTGAAGTTTTCGGAAATCTTCATCATCGATAATATGTCCGATGATACCACGAAGCTCTCTTATATGAAAATGAGGGTGTTTTGGTGACATGTAATGATTTATTAATTAACTCTTAGTTCCGGATATATCCAATCCTTTGGAGTGGATAAAAATCTCGGTGCATACGTCCATTTCCATTCGCCAGTAGCACGAATTCCTCCTTCACGGAAGATATTTACGTACCCGAAATCAATAAAGAGTTTTCCAACTATATTCGCTCGACTCACAAAATGTACAGAACCTGAAATAGAACAGGACATAAAACAGGAACGGGAATCCGAAGAATTATTACGATTGTCTCCCATAGTAAAATATTGTCCTTCTGGAACTGTAAATTCCGTTTCTTTTACATCCATCGGAAGAAAGGTTTTTCCGTTATTTGCGAGAGAAAGATATCCTTCATTTAGTTTTACAAAATCCGTTTTCCCTGAAGCTTTCAAGAAAACATCTCCTTCTTCGAACTTCACCGTATCACCAGATAATCCTATGATTCGTTTAATATAGTACTCTTTTCCATTGGAAGCGTGCGGTCGGAGAATAACAACATCTCCACGAATCGGATCCCCTACTTTGACTCCTCAGAAATCTATCCACGAAGGACTGTCTACGCGAGCATACGAGAATTTGTTTACGAGAATGAATTCCCCGTCATGGTAACTCTCTTCCATAGAAGAACCACTAATCTGAAAAGGTGCAGCAATAAAGGTTCGAACAAAGATAACTACCACGAGGATAATAGCAAGATCCCGAAAAAATTCAAGGACTTCCTGAAGTTTTGTCTTTGTATGTTCATTCATTATCCCTATCTGACGATTTTCTATAGCCTCATCTATTTTAGAAATTAAAAAAGCGGATTGTTCCTTATCCATTGCTCCTGAAGTATTCACTAATCACTTAAGCGTTACAAGATTATCGACCGTTCCTTTATCTATTATAGATAGTAGTGTATCAGTATCCCCGACAAGCCACTTACCCATTGCTATTTCTATTTCTCCAGTAGTAAAATTTCTTTGCGTTTGTTGTTCGTTCATGAGAAGAGGTAAATATAAATAATTAGTAGCTAATCTATGGGATTTCAAGAAAAAAGCAAATGAGACTTTATGAACTTTAAAGACTTTCGACCTTACGGACTGTTTCTATTTTCCATGACACTGTTTAAATTTTTTTCCGCTTCCACAAGGACATGAATCATTCCGTCCGACATTTTTATATTCGGCTCCGAGTTCCGGTTTTGTATTCACACGCAATACACGAACCCCTTCTTCTGTGTGTCCTGGAGGTCCGAATTTCTGAGTCATAGCATCAGAAAGAAGATTGTTGATATTGAGACTCTTCATCTCATTCTTAGGCGTTGCGAGAAGTGCTTGAAGAGTTTTTTCATCCAATTCGATTCGTTCTATCTGTTCACGTGGAGAAGCAGTAAGAAGTCCTTTGGTTACTTTGAATCCAATCTCTCCGAGAAGTGCTACGAATTTATCGAACGCTCGTTCCTTATACACGATGAGGGGGTTTTTCTGAGCATATCATTCGAAAGCCACTTCTTCTCTCAGGTGTGCCATCGCATCGATGTGCTGCATCCAAAGTTCATCGATAGATTGAAGAGTGAGTTTTCTCTCGAAATCCGCAAAATCTTCTGTTTTTCCGCTTGCGCGAATTGCCTCGATAGTGGCAACAAACTGATTTGCAACTATTTCTTTAATGGCTTCTTTATCTTCCGTATCGGTAATGTGCTCGGTCCGAAGAATCTCTTTTCCAGCAAATGTATTCGTTTCAGCGATAAGATGATCAAAGTCCCATTCATATTTGTCGTCAGAATAAAGAATTCCGTCTACGAAAGCTTCCGCCTGAGTACGAACCATAGAAATAATATCTTCATGAATTTCTCCTTGTTCCAGAATCTTATTACGTCGTCCGTAGATAACGAGACGGTGCTGATTAAGGACATCGTCGTATTCAAGAATATGTTTTCGTACATCGAAATTCCGACCTTCTACTTGTTTCTGGACTCCATCGATACGCTTCGTAAGCATTCCCGATTCGATGAGTGGTTCATGATCTGGAATCGATGCGAACATCTGTGCATTGAAAATAGAGAAAAGCTTGTCTCCTCCAAATATACGCATAATATCATCTTGCGGACTTACCATAAACTGGGAAAGTCCCGGATCACCCTGACGTCCAGAACGTCCTCGAAGCTGATTGTCGATACGACGTGTTTCGTGTTTTTCGGTTCCGATAACTGCAAGTCCTCCGAGCTTGTAAGTCTGTCCTTCAACTACGACTTCGCCCGAGAGATTTCGTACTTCGTCCGATACTTTAATATCGGTTCCTCGTCCTGCCATATTGGTAGCTATCGTCACCGATCCAAACTTACCAGCAGCTCCGATGATTTCTGCTTCGTTTGCATCCTGTTTCGCATTCAATACTTTATGGGGAATTCCTTCTTTTATAAGGAGATCACTCAAATATTCAGACTTTACAACCGAAACTGTTCCGACGAGAACTGGTTGTCCTGCTTCATGAAACGCTTTTATAACACTTACGACATACGCGAATTTTCCTATCTCGTTCTTGAAAAGGAGATCAGATCGGTCATCTCGAATCATCGGTCGATTCGTCGGGATTGGAAGAACCTCAAGTCGATAAATTTTGTAAAATTCTTCTTCCTCGGTTTTTGCAGTACCAGTCATACCAGAAAGTTTTCGATAAAGACGGAAATAATTCTGAAATGTTATAGATGCAAGTGTTCGTGATTCTTGTTGAATCGTCACATTTTCCTTCGCTTCGATCGCCTGATGAAGTCCATCGGAGTATCGTCGCCCCGAAAGGACACGTCCGGTATGCTCGTCGATAATGAGAATCTCGTCGTTTCGGCTGAGATAGTCCACATCCTTCTTGTATACTGTTTCGGCTTTGAGTGCGTTTTCTACGTGATGAAGGTCGTTGTAATGAGCGGAAACATAGATATTTTCGATTCCGAGAATACGCTCGATTTCCATAATCCCCTCTTCAGTCAAGCTCGCAGTTTTCATCTTCTCGTCAATCTTGTAGTGTTTTGTATTTTCGAGTTTCTTCGCAATTGCGGCAAACTTCATATATTTGCTCGTCGGTTCGCTATCCGGTGCGGAAATGATAAGCGGAGTACGAGCCTCGTCCACGAGGATAGAATCAACCTCGTCGATAATCGCGAAAAAGAGCGGTCCCATAGCACGACGTTCCAGAGTCGGAGCCATATTATCACGAAGATAATCGAACCCAAGCTCATTGTTCGTAGCGTACACAACATTACATCGGTACATAGACTGTTTCTCGGATGGTTGCTGGTTATGGACAATCACCCCCACGGTAAGCCCGAGAGTTCGATAAATAACCCCCATCTCAAGAGCATCACGCTTCGCAAGATAATCATTGACTGTTACAACATGAACCGGAAGTCCCGCAAGTGCATTAAGGTACGCAGCAATCGTCGCAACGAGCGTCTTCCCTTCCCCGGTTCGCATCTCGGCAATAGAACCATCATGAAGTGCTAAAGCACCAACCAATTGAACATCATATGGAACCATATTCCACACGAATTTGTCTGAAAAAGTCGAACTTTGTGTTCAAATCTCCGCATTCTCATTCGTCGTACCTTCGTTGTGTACGCCTCATTCCGAGTCTCGATTTTCACGCAAATTTCTTCCTTTTTGAGACAATTCTTCAAATACTCCTGATTCAGAACTTCGTCCAAATGTTTGTCCATTAATAAGCCGACAAGCGATTCGATGTGTTGCAAAAGCCTCGAATTTAATCTCATTGAGAATAGAACGAATTTTTTGGTAATCTTCATCGATTCGATAATCGAGTCCTTCAAATCTCGCCATGAAATCGCGAGTTTTCGCCTGAACAAGTTCGATAGAAGTAAGTTCTTTTTCAAGTTTCGTTTCGATAAGTTTAATATCTTCGAGATCACGAGTATAGTTCTTAACTCGTTTTTCAGATGGATCTCCGAAGATTTTGGTAATGAGAGAGTTTATCATAGATTTTTTAATTATACGAGCAAGAGATATTGTATCGTTTTTATGAAAAGACAGTGTAAAAATAACTTTTTGAAATTTCCATAAAACTCTCAAAAGCGAAGTAATTCGAGTGCAAATCGAGCACCGCAGTGAACTGTACGATTGTACGGAGAACGAAGCACGTAAAGTTTGAATGCGAAGATTGAAGTTATTTCAGAGTTTTATGCGGAGAAGAAGGAGTCTACTACTTTCCGGTATGTAACTCTATTCTTAATATCCTCATAGTAATCATCTCCTGGAACGAGTTTCTCTCGGAGTCGATCTACTACTTTATCGCTTGAATAAGCAGCAATAACTTTTGCTACTTCGTCTTTTACTTCTTGTGGAGTTGCTTCGATACTCAGGAGCTCTCGAACCGCTTTGAGAATGAGTTCTGCTTTCGCACGACGAACTGCTTCTGGTTTTACTACTTCATCTTTATATTGAGCTTCGTCTTTTTTCGCATGAGAAAGATAATCTTTCATAGTGTATCCCTGAGATTCGATGTTGTGTTTCTGTTCAGAAAAAACTCGATCAATCTCACTCTGGATAAGCGATGGACCTACTTCGAGTTCAGTAATCGCCATAAGCTCAGTAAGGAGATTGTGTTCGTCTTTTGCTCGAGCCTGGTATTCTTTTTCTCCTTGTATTTCTTTTCGAAGAACATCCTTAAATCCTTCAAAATCGGTCTTCACACCTCGAAGTTTTTCAATGAATTCAGGAGTCCATTCTGGTGTATGTGCTTTTTCGATTTTGAAAATAGTCGTCATAAAAAATACTTTTCGATTCTTAAATTCAACTGAATGATAATCGGCTGGGAAAGTAATATCGAATTCAACTACTTCACCAACTTTCTTTCCGAGCATCTTCTCTTCAAATCCTGGGATAAATGAACCTGAACCGATAACAAGTGGAAATGCGGCAACTTTCGTTTCTGGAATAGCAGTTCCTCCCTGTTTATCGAACCCTTGCGTATCGATAGTTACTCGATCTCCTTTTTCAACTACTGCACTAGAAGCGTCGAATCCGTCTTCGCTATGCCCTCCTGCATCATGGTAATGAGTGAATCGTTTCTCGATTTCAGCAATAGTGGAAGTTACTTCGTCTTCTTCTGTTTTCGTCTCTGTTTTTTTGATCTTAATCTTTTTCATCTTCTTTTCATCGATGATGGCTTCTGGAAGCACCTCTACATCGAGAACAACTTCCAAAGGACATTCTGACACGATAGACTTTACCGCTCCAGCCGAAACGGGAACAATCCCCTCTTTCTGAAGAGCTTTGTGATAGATTTTATCGAGAAGAGTATTCACGGTTCGTTCTCGGATCATATCTTCTCCGTATTCTTTTACGATCACTTCCTCTGAAATAACTGCACCCTTACGGAATCCTTTAATACTCGCGTTATTTCGGATATTTTCGATGGTTTCCGCTCGAGCTTTTTCAAACTCTTTCGCATTTTCTTTAATAGTGAGCTCTACAGTGTAGGCATTGAGTTTTTTGAAACTGCTTTGCATAAAACTTAGTGTATTATTGAGTAAAAGTGGCATTATTATATGGAAAATCAGGAAAAGACAAATTTTTGTTCCTCAAAATACAACGAGACAGTATCGCTCGGCTCGAAATAGAATCGTAAAGGAAACTTATACCAAATTAATTTAGTTTCTACTTCTTTTTTCTCCTCGAGAAGGAGAGAGGATTGTAGGTGAAATGAAAAACACAAGGAATGAGATGAGTCTAGTATTGCTTCATCGCACTATTGAGTCTTATCATACAGTTTTTGAACCTCGGTAGCAGAAAGTGCTCGGTTATAGATACGGACTTCGTCGATGAGACCGCTGAAGAGTGATTCTCAAACGTCCCAAATAACTCATGTCGTTTGGTTCTTGTTTAGTCATGTTCAATTCCCTCCTATCCTGATAGGGTCCTGTCCATACAAAGTTCCTGGAGCAAGAGTCTCAATAGTTTTGGTACTCAACAATACTCCATCTATATAGAGTGAGCCAGTATTATTAGTTGGGAGAGACCCTGGAACTACCGTCAGAGTTACGAACGTCCATTTGTCGGTCATCGAAGGAATTCCTGTGAAGTTGGTGAATTTAAGATTCTCGCTTCATGTGCGTTTCACAAAAGATATAGTTCCACTATCGCTTACCTGAAGGGCATAATTATATGTACCTGCTGGTCCACTGCTGAGAACCAGATTTTTGAGACCATAATATCCAACCGTATGGTATGATTTTGGACGTATCCATGCGGAGAGGGTAAAGTTACTCGTGAAGGAAAGTTTTGGATTGTAGGCTTTTGTTATTACAGAAGCTCCTGTTCCATCGAAACTCATAGCTTTTCCATTTTTGGTATTTCCATTCCCATCAACTATCTGTAGTCCAGGATTCCCAGCACAAGGATAGAAGGTTTTATTAAAGGAACATTCTCCGCGTTGCGCAGAGATAAAGTTCTCGAGTTGTCCTTTTGGTGTCACAGTTTCCATATCCCAGTATGCAACGAGACTCTGATCAAAAACAGAAGCGAGTGATTTGTTATAGGTGACCAGTGCTTCAGAAAGTCCTGCTCCAGTTCCACTCACTTTACTCTTTTCATCAAAAACAGCAGTATATTCCACATCGTTTGTCATAAGTTCTACTCCAGTAAAACTTCCTGCATTATAGAGCTCTTGTATTGGTTGGTTCATGGTACTTCCCGTACTTCCGAGAAGTATCCCGAGAGTATCTCCTTTTACGGACGGAGTTCGTGTCTCATACCCCGCAAATGCCCGAGGTATCAAAACAGGAACGTTGGTGAGTTTTGTACTAGAATCTTCCATCAAAGAGAGTATCTGATACTTGGTACTGTCTGCATTGATGGTATAGGTATAATACGTCCCATCCAGAGGATCTTTTGTATCGGACATACGTATAATAGAGAGGACATTGGCTCCTACATATCATTGCGTCCCTATTAAAACTCATGAGACTGTGAGAGTGATATTTTTAGTATCAGGAGTAGGAAATACTCCATTTTTTATGGAAAAAATATCTAGTCCCTTTGTGATATTCGTTATATCAGATACTCTCCTACTATCCCGAGCATTCCCTTGAAAACCTCAGAGATTTAGAAATGTTATCGTTCAGAGAATCACGAGGATAGTAATAACGACGATCAACTCAACGAGAGTGAAACCACTGTAGGCTTTAGTCTTTAGTTTATAGTTTAAAGAATTATTCCTCTTTGTGGACGAAGGGGTACTCGCAGAACAGGATAGCATATCTTGAGTAGACATAGAAAGAAAAGTGAAGAAGTAAAACTTGTATGGAATATATTATTCCATTTTTGTTTGGGAATTCAAGTTTTTCTGCAATTATTCTGCAATAATGAGGTATTATATTTCCTTTTCTTTATATAATTTTCCATGGAAATTTTACGAACATTATAATAGTCATAGTTTGTTTTATTTAGTTTTTTTATTTCCATTTGAAAAATAGTGCTTACACCATATAATATGTCGTGTTAAGGAGTTATCCTTTCTACGGAAAGTGCCTTTACATAAGGAACTTTCTTGAATACAATTTTTATACACACATTTATTTTCTACTAATCATTCACAAGTATGGTATCCGGAGAAATATTCACCGCCATAGATATAGGAACTGCAAAAATCAAAACCGTTATAGCTACATTCACCGAAGAAAAGAAACTCCGTGTTCTTGGAATCGGTATCGCTAAATCCAATGGGATTCGAAAAGGAAATATTATTGATATGGATGAGTTCAAAAAGAATATCGACGATTCCCTCTCGGAAGCGGAACGAATGACTGGAGAACAGGTTTCCGCTATCTATCTTTCTCTTTCCGGAACCAATATCGAGGTAGTTACCAATAATGGTATTATTTCCGTTCCACATGGGGAAGTAAGCACCGAGGATGTAAACCGAGTTCTCGACATGAGTCAGAACGGAGTGGACCTTATGAATAAAGTAGTCCTCAAGGTTATTCCTGAGTCTTTCACTCTCGATCAAGAATCCGGAGTAAAAAACCCAGTCGGAATGTCTGCAAAGAAACTCGAAGTCCGAAGTCATATATTCTGCATATCGAGCAATATCCTCTCTAATATCAAAAAAGGTATCTACGATGTGGGGGTTGATATCCTCGATATCTATCCGAATGTTCTCGCGGCCCCTGAAGCAGTTCTCTCCAAGAGACAGAAAGAACTCGGGGTTGTATGTATCGATATCGGAGCAAGTACGACAGATGTAGCAGTATTCGAAGAAGGTTCTCTCATATTTGCAGCTGTTATACCTATCGGAGGAGAACACGTCACATCTGATATCGCACTCGGGGCTCGTGTATCTATCGATACTGCCGAGAAACTCAAGATTGAGTATGGTTCTGTCGGATTCTGCAAAGACGAAAAAGCGAAAGACGACGAAATTGACCTCGCAAAGATTTCCAAAAATGAGACTACATCTATTTCACGAAAATACCTTTCCGAGATTATTCGAGCTCGTTACTCTGAGATATTCTACTACGTAAACAACGAACTTAAAAAAATTGGAAAAGATGGAATGCTTCCTGAAGGAGCGGTAATAAGCGGAGGTGGAGCAAAAGCTCGGGATGTGAACGAACTTGCAAAAGAAGTTCTCCGACTTCCTTCTATGATAGGAACTCCTGAAGATTCTGATTTCATTAGTGGAACTTCTATCGGAGACCCGATATTCGCTGGAATCATCGGAACCCTTCTCCTCTCTCAGAGATATGGAGTGACTCGAAGCGGATTCAAATTCAATCTTTCTTTTGGTGGATTCTTTGCTTCCATCAAGAATGTCCTTAAGAAGATTATGCCTTAATAAGTTTTCAAAAAAATCATTCTCTTTTATTTTTATTAATTATTTTCACATTATGGCTATCCGCAAGACTGACGACAAACTTAAGAATCTCCTCGGTGGAGGAAGTAATTTTTCTCGAAACAGCGTTGAAGAAATTAATGTTTCCGAATATATTTCCCCTGTTGCCAACATTAAAGTAGTTGGAGTTGGAGGAGCTGGATCTAATGCGATCAATCGTATGATTCAATCTGGACTCGAAGGAGTAGAATTCATCGCAGTCAATACTGACGCTCAAGCATTATTTACATCTAAAGCTCAGATCCGTATTAATATCGGACGAGCAACTACTCGTGGACTCGGAGCTGGAGCAAACCCAGAAATGGGAAAGAAAGCAGCAGAAGAATCCAGTGAAGAAATCAAACAAGCACTTGCTGGAGCTGATATGGTTTTCGTTACTTGCGGACTTGGTGGAGGAACTGGTACAGGAGCGACACCAATCATCGCAGAAATCGCGAAAGGACTTGGAGCACTTGTTATCGGAGTTGTTACAAAACCATTCGCTTTCGAAGGACAACGTCGTTTCGTTCAAGCAATTGACGGATATGATCGTCTCAAGGAAAAAGTTGATACACTTATCACTATTCCCAATGATAAAATCCTTTCTATTATCGACAAGAAAACTCCACTCCTCGATGCATTTAATATCGTAGACGAAGTTTTGAATCAAGGTGTACAAGGAGTTTCTGACCTTATTACTCTTCCAGGTCTCATCAACGTTGACTTCGCGGATGTTCGATCTGTTATGGAAAATGCTGGTTCTGCTCTTATGGGAATCGGTTACGGAAGCGGTGAAAACCGAGCGGTTGAAGCGGCGCGAGCGGCAGTGGATTCCCCTCTTCTCGAACTTTCTATCGCTGGAGCTCGTGGACTTCTCTTCAATATTACTGGAGGAAGCGATCTTTCTATGTTTGAAGTTGATGAGGCAGCTCGTATCATTACCGAAGCGTGCGATCCAGAAGCAAATATCATCTTCGGAGCGACTATCAACGAAAACTATACCGGAGAAATCAAGATTACCGTTGTTGCTACTGGTTTCAATGAAGAAACGAATCAACGATATCAGGAAGCACCGAAAACTCTTTCTAACCAATTCGGAAAGAAGATGCTCGGACACCATGCTCCTATGCAAAATGCTCCGTCAAATCAAGCTTCTATGGGAAATGCAAATACTGCACCACAGTCTGATCTCGACGTTCCTGCATTCCTCCGAAATAAGATGAAATAGTCTAAAATCTAAAACAATAAAAATCCCTCTCCAAATGGAGAGGGATTTTTATTCTAAATTATTTCACCTTATATAACATTACAAAGGTTTTAAACTTTATCATTGCTGTTTTCTCATTATCTGATGTTACTCCTCTATCACTATAATCAAAAACATATTTCTTCGCAATTTGATCACGTTTAGTTTTATCCTCCTTGCTTATTGTATTTGGTTTATTTGTTATTTCTTCATCTGGCCATTGTGTATAGAGCATTTGAAGAAAAGTATGGTCTTCTTCTTCCATTACTTCCGAATTTGTATCAAAAAGTTTTCGAATAAATTGTTTGAGTCCAACTTGAGGAGCTTCAGCACTTCGTATAGAATCATTAAGTGCAATCATTCAAGATTCATTCTCCTCAAAACATTCAATAATCCCAGCAATCCATTGTTTATATGAAACATCTTTTATACTAAAAAGTATATTCTTGAGTGGATTTGTACGAATGGTTAAATCATTGCTTTTTGAAACAACATAATCATTCACAAGTTCAAAGAACCAAAGCATTCGAGCTTGTGTCTCTGGACTTTTTTCTAGGAATCTAGATTGAAGACTTCGAAAGAAAATAATATCTTTATCTGAGAGTTCAGGTACTCGTAATTCAGGAAATATAAGTTTTTCATCTATTGCAGGAAACATAACCTGTAAATCTACGATATCAGATCGTAAACCTTCTGTCATACCATACCCGATACTTTCAATCATTCCTTTAATATTAGCGTAATCTTGTCCAAATCGTTCTGAGTAAATTTTTGATGCTGATTCTAATTCCACATCAAGTCTCTCAAGTTTTTCTACCATTTTTGCATTTTCATCAACCGATTCAGCTCCTCATTTCATAATCCATGCAACCGTATCTTCTGTTTGTTTTGTAAGAGGAATCGCTTCTCCCGAAGTATCGATTGCTACATTAATTGCAACACTCTCCAAGGGTGTTGCTCATGCATCAAATACCATAAATATAAAGATAAGAAAATAAAATATAGGGTGATAGTATCACAAGAATATATATTTTGCAAATAACTCATTATTCCTCTTCGAATTCTCCGTTCAAGTATTCTTCCGAAAGAAGCGGATATACCATCTTATCATAGAACATCTTAATGCGTTTATCAGGTGAATAATTCGAATACAGAGGATATTTTCTCTCTATTCCATCGAGTATAATCTCTTTAAGAAAAGCGATTGATATAATTCGAGTATCGGTATAGGTATCCTCATTGGAACTCAGTTCCACACTGATACGTTCTTCATCAACTATGCATCCGTTTCCGAAGTATCCATGATACGCATGACAAAGAAAATGGAGAAGTTTTATCTCATCGGGAGAGATAAAATCATCCAAAGTAAAAGCTATAGAATCACCATCGAGATTATCTATCAGACATGAATAGAATCCGCCCTCCCATATCACGTCAATGCTCTCTGCATGAAAAACCTCCAAATCTTCTTTCTTAAAATCCGATTGAGTAAAAATATCTTCCCCTTCTCGTATCATACCGATTCGTATGCCGATATCACTCAGTATTGGAAGTACATATGCATCGATATTGTCTTTTCAAACCATTCCCCTTTCAGGCTCCGTGAGACGGATGAAAGTATTGATTCCCATCTCATATATATCGTCGGATCATTTCTCCACACGAAGCCTCGATTCGAAAGTTATTTCTTCGCTCGTATTAACAATGGTTACTTGTCCCATACTTAAAAGTATAGAGAAGAATTCCTCCGCATCAATATCCTGAGTCGTAAGCCTCTCTTCATAGATATGAAATACAGGGCTTGGACTGGTAAGTTTATGTACGGT
>Ga0208863_1001663_pt1 | contig 13232 bp, 13 predicted proteins | sample RifOxyD3_FD_184040 | JGI IMG/M metagenome (GOLD analysis project Ga0208863, IMG submission 184040) | Soil microbial communities from Rifle, Colorado - Rifle Oxygen_injection D3 (SPAdes) | ecosystem: Environmental > Terrestrial > Deep subsurface > Rock core/Sediment | place: Rifle, Colorado...
TTCATATCTGCCGAATTTAGTCTCTTCCACTGCCATTTTAGAAAGATGTTCTATTTCTTCCCTGCACGTTGTTCTGATAGATTCTATAATTTTATTTCGCATTGCCAAAGGAATATTTTCATATCGTTCAAAAGCTTGTTTTGCAGCACTAACAGCAGAATCAAGGTCGTCATAAACACCAAGATTCCCTGAGCTCCGGCTTGATTGGGATGATTTGGGATTAGCAACAGGTTTATCTGCAATCTTTTGGTCTGCCATTCTATTCACAACTCGTTCAACAATACTTTTTATCTTGGTTTCGGTAATTTCCATATTTATCTCCTAAAGCTATAAAGTTAACACATTATATTATATCAAATGAAAATCAGGGAATGTTTGGAAATAATAATTTTTTAGAAAAAAACATGTTCTTCAGCAAATCATTTTATTTGAGTTGAATTGTATTTTTCTACTTTTTCGGCAATGTCAGGATAAGAAAGTTTTAATTCTCTAATATCACCGTCAAGTGCTTTATGGAATGCCTGTATGTCTTTTGCTGCCTGAGGCTTTAATTTAGAAACAATATTTACATCACCAGTTAAAATTGCTTTTTTTAATTCAGAGGCTAAAAGTTTATCTTTACTGCTTTCCGGAATTTCTATCCGATTATAGGCAATTTGCATTAATAATTTAGTATCTCCTTTTTGGGATTTTTCAATTGCCATATACGCTAAAGCATCACCCGCCAACTCTTTATTAATGCCTTTTGCCAATATTGAACTGCAAATTTTTTCTAATTTGGCAGAGTTGCCTGTTTTTTTGAATTCAGTTATTGCATTATCCGTTTCAATTCTTGCATTATTACGGTTTTCCTTGCTTAACTCATTATTTGAAACAGACTCTCCTTTGTTAATTTCACCTGTTTTTAGTAAACCCGGGTCATTTACGGTTTTACTTTTTTCTTCTTTTCTTTTTGATTTTTGCGTTTCTTTTGTGCCTTCCATTTCATCAGCATTAGTTTTACTTTCATCAACAACAGTTGATTCCTCGGTAAGTTCATCGTTTTCTTCATTTTCTTTTTTAGTTGTTTCTTCAGATTCCTCAATAGCGACTTCTTGTAATTTTGAAATTTTAGCATCAGATTTTGTTTTTTCTTCTTCTGTCTTTTTAGCTTCCTTTTCCCCTGCTGATTTTTTCGCTTGGGTTGTTTCCTGTTCATTGTCAAGATTAGAGGCTTCACTAGAGGCATTATCCTCTTCTATACTTTCTTGCCTTTCCATCTCCTGTTGCTTTTCAATGCCTTCTTTCGCTACATCCTGTTGATTAAAATTTTTCAATATTTCTTCATTTAATTTAGGTTCAGATGAATTAATTAATTTTACCTGCACTTTAGATTGAAACTGCTTTACCATAGATTGTAATTCTTTATCAACTTTCTCCAGATTTTGATCTGTTTGTGAGGAGGATTCACGTAGTTTAATACGTGCTTCTGATTCTTTACTCTTTTTTTCTAATTTTACTTCGTCTTTTTTTTCGGTTTTAATCTGTTCAGCTACTCTTAATGCCTCATCTGGCTGAACAACATTATCAGTAGTTGTATCTTTAGGTGTTATTTTAACCGGAGTTATTTCCGGTGCAATGGGTTGAATATTACTAAAATTAATCATCTGACTCACCCATTTCTAATTGCCCCGGCTACTTAATATTATTGCATCTTCATCTCCGTGAATTACACTGCTTCTATTACTGGTCACTGGAGTGCCGGCAGGTTTGGGAGACTCTTCAACGGATTTTTCTGTTGAGTTGTCCTCTTGGCTGTCAGGGAAAGTAACTTTTTGCTCCGGTTGCGTTTTGTCTGCAACACTTTTTGCAAATTTATTAAAATTAGATAAATATTTATTAAACAGACGAATTAAAAACATACTTTCTATCATGGCTAATGTTATTATTTCTTCTATCATTTCTTTTGGAGTAGAACTTTCTTTTGTAGTCCCTTCCTTGCCCTCAGCAGGAATAACCGGCTTTAAGTTAAACATGGAAAATAATCCTGTAAAAACTTTAAATGTCGATTCATAAGGAGCAGTAAAGTCTTTAAGCCCGATTGCAACCTCCGGGGTATCAAAATCTAATAAATGAAAACTTGTATCACGTCTATATTCGCCCACAACATTCTCCTTTTAATGTACAATTATTTTGCTATTACTTCAGTTTTTGCCGTTTCAATCCATTGCTTTAAATGAGAAAGCATTGTTTTTTCGGTAAAGAGATTGGGAACATATTTCCCTCCACTACCATTATCATTGACAGTTTTTATTTTTTCATATAGTTGTGTTAATGCCTCTTCATTGGAGGAATCTAATGCTGCCAATCCGTTGATACCTTCTATACCGGCTTTTACCAACAAAAATGCATAATTCTCGCCAATGCCGCTGATTTTCGTATTCCCTTTATGTACTGCGTCTATAGTTGTTAATTCTGCCTCATAAAGAAACTTCTGTAATGTAGATTCTGGAATGTTTGCTTTTCTACTAACATCCGTAAGTCCCTCTAAAGTAGAACATTTATCAAGTAAATCTCCTATGGTAAGAATTTCAGCACCTTCTTTCAATTTTTTACCTTTTTCCTCGCCTATTCCAAGTATTGTTTCAATATCATGTTTCCGTTCATTGAAATTTTTTGTCAGATAGATTGGTTTTGTTACTTCAAGAGGCTTTTCTTTAACTTGTTCGGGAAGTTGTATCTGCTCTTCTTCTTTCTTAACTGTTACCACAGGAGTTTTTGGGTCAACTTGTTCGGGAAGTTGTACAGAAGTTTTTTCTTTCATAACTTCATTAAGTATTTCCTGAAACTTAGCATTCCATCTTTTTTCATTTTCAATCTGTTCAGTGCTTTTTGTCCCACCGGAACCTTGTTGTCCTAATTCTTTTACTTTTTGTTCAGCTGCATCCGTTAATGCTATTAAATCTTCTTTTGTCAATGTTTTTAAAATATCTATCATCATTTTACAATCTTTTTCATTATTAAGAATGTCTAAGGTTAACAGCATATTCAAACGTTCTGCCGGTGTTTTGGCATTTGCGAAAACAGCAAGTTTAGCTTCTAGTGTTGTCGCTTTTGTAAATTCGTTGGTTAAAGTTGATGGTAACGATTTAGTGGGAAATGTGACTGTTTCTGAAGGTTCAACTTTTGTCTGGGGCAGAATTCCTTCCTGTTTGGGTAATTGTTTTGGTGCTATAACCGGAGTTGAAGGTTTTAACTGTCCTAACGCTTCTTCTTCTAAGCCCTGTCGCTGTTTCCATAAGGTATGAAGTGTTTGTGCTGTACTTTCGAGTTGAGGAACAAGCTGATTATTGATTTTTTCATCAAGTGCAAATATTTGTTTATCTAATTCTTTCAATTCCGCGAGACTATGCTTTCCTATAACACCGTATTTATGCGTCAGTTCTCCGTTGGTTTCGTGTATTTCTTTGTTTATTTTGTTATAAGAAGCTATTAATTCTTTGTTTTGGGTATACAAAGGACTTGTTGGACTTAATTTACCAATTGTATCCGGGTCAATTTTTGCTTTTTTCAATTTATCAGCTATATCCGAACGTTCTGTATTAAGTTTTTCTAATTTCGTCTCGAGTTCAGCTATTTTGCCCACAGGATTATCCTTCAAAGCTTTTGCAAGAGAGCCGGCAATGTTATTCCGTTTAGTCATTAACGAATCAAGTTTTGTTTCTGCTTCTTTAACTTCTTTTTCAGCTTTTTGTAAATTTTCCTGAGCAACCAATACTTTTGTCCGTGCGGATATAAGTTCTTGGGAATTTGCCGTTTTTTCTATTTTATTATAATCAGTTACTGTTGAAGTATGAAGCTCCTTAGCTCTATTAAATAAATCCTGTTTATTTTTTAAGTTATCTTTTGCCTTTTCAATTTGACTGTCTAATTCATTAATTTCCGTTAAACTATGCTTTCCTATAACACCGTATTTATGGGTCAGTTGCCCGTTTGTTTCCTTTATTTCCCTGTTTACTTTATTATAAGAAGCTATTAATTCTTTGTTGTTTTGATACAAAGGACTTGCTGTATTTAATTTATTAATATCAATTTTATCCGGGTCAAGTCCTGCTTTTTTTAATTTATCAGCTATATCCGAACGTTTTTCATTAAGGTCTTCTAATTTTGTCTCAAGTTCTTCCAGTTTATCTAAAGGATTTTCTCCCAAAGCTTTTTCAAGTGTTTTGAGAAGTGTTGCTCTTTTGTCCTGTAATGATTTCAATTCTTTTTGGGCAACACCAACTTCCTTTTTCATTGAATTTTCCATTTTTTGTGTTGATGTTTCATGGTATTTTGCTGAAGTAAGTGTTGTTCTAAGTTCTGTAAAGGGTTGAGAAGATAATGGTTTCTGCACATCACGGGAGCCTTTAAGAAAACCAAAAAGCCCTGGAGAAGTATCAGGTTTTAATGTAGATATATTAACCAATTTAGTGTAAGTTTTTGGAGGTAAATTTTCTACCTGTTGATTAACTTGTTCTAAATTTTTTTGAGTGAGTTCTTCTGTTGTGGAGTCACATAATTCTGTGAGGGAATCTTCTTTAACTATTGACAATTCCACAGATTCCGTGATTTTAGGCGTAGAAACCACAACTCTTTGTTCTTTACCGGTTACAGGTACTAGTTCCTTTTTGGGTTGAACAGATTGCGAAGTTTTAGGTTCTATGGTGGTAACCTGTGAACTTACCTGCATATTAATTCCCTTCCGCTCTAAATGAACTCTATTTAATATATATTATAGCATAAAATTGTCAGGTGTTTTGAATTTTCAAGTATTTAAGCTATGTACGCCAGGTCATCTTCAACTTCTACCCAAGCAAGACTTTCCTTGAAAATCGTATTTTATACCTTTTCGTCATGCTATCTCTTCTGCCCAAATAATACATTCCCACCATTACTATGAGAACTAGTGTCGATGGGCTTAAAAGCCATTCCTTGATTATATTTATATTAAAAATATTTACATCTAAAAAATTCATATCTGCTAAAATTGACTCCGTCAAATACTGCCATGATTTTTCCTGATCACCTAACGAGGCAAAAACTTTACTTAATTTGTCTTTTAATTCAGATTTATTAAAGCCTGCAAGAAAATTAATATGTAATGGTTTGGCTTCTGCTGTCAAAAATTCTTTTTCAGCCAATACATAATTTCCTTCATTAAGCAGCTTGTTGCCATTTGTAAAATGAATTCGTGCAGAAAGATTTAATGATAATAATGTTGTTATAAAACCTATAAGGATAACCGAAACTATTATTATTAAAGTTTTTTTATTTAACAGTATTTCATCCATAAATTTTAATACCTTTCACCAATTTAATTTTTGCTCCTTATTCTAAGTCTTCCATTTTGAAAAACACAATAATTATTATAAAGTTTATCCGAATAAGACTTTAAAATAGTAGATACAACTTTTACCTTTTCATTTCCATTCATATCGTCAAGCCTTAAAAGTAAAATACCTGAATGACAAAATCTTGATTTATAAACAAGTTCTCCAAAATCTTTATCCATTGTTATAATCATTCTCTTTTCTTTAACAGCAATTTTTGTATCCTCTCAAAAAGTGGTTATGTCATGCTGAATTCATTTCAGCATCTAAAATCGAGATTCTGAAACAAGTTCAGAATGACATAATATTGAGAGGATACCAATTTTTAATATTTCTATATCACTAATACGTGGGTTTATTGCTCTTACAGTTTTAGTATCATATCCATTCAGTAACAAATATTCTTCTACTTTTTTACTAACGCCTACATCAATTAAAAATTTTAATTTTTTCATAATTTAAGCACTTATTACATCAAAAATTTGCTCTTCATTTACTACTTCTGATGCATAAAGTAAAACAGCCTGAATATCTTCTTTTTCAAGTTCAGGATAATCTTCCAATAATTCCTCAACAGTTAAACCTCCTGCAAGTGCTTTTAAAATTTGTTCTACTGTTATTCTTAACCCTCTAATAATTGGTTTGCCTACCATTACTTTAGGGTTAGTTGTTATTCTTGATAATAAAGCTTGATTATTCATTTATTTTCCTTTCATTAACCTCTTATTTTTCATATTAAAGCTAATTGCTAAAACCTGTTTTATTCTATGCTTGAATTGTTTAATAATCTCTTTTTTTTAAATTTAATCCCATTTTTTACTCCTTAAATAATTCACTATCTTCAGTCTTCCCAATATTCCGTGCTGTTTTTGTCTATATAGCGGCTGTTAAGTTTAACATTTTTACTCAAATCAGCCTCTATACGCTCTTTGTCTTCTATAATAAATTTTTCTAAATCTTTCTCTGACGGCAAAGAAACAAGATACTTTGAAACAAATAACTGATTGTCTATTCCGGTAATTGCATATTTTACTTTTGTTTCGTTTTTATCCGTACAAAGTATTAATCCAACAGGCGGATTATCATTATCTGTCATTACATTTTCTTTGAAATAATTAAGATAAAAATTCATTTGACCAACATCAGCGTGAGAAAATGCCCTTATCTTTAAATCAAGAAGAACATGGCAATGTAATATTCGATGATAAAACACCAAATCTATTCTGTCATGTTCATTATCAATAGTTATACGTTTTTGTCTGGCTTCAAAACAAAAACCGTTACCCAATTCAAGTAAAAATTCCTGAATATGATTGCGCAAAGCGGTTTCTAAATCATTTTCACTGTATTCAGGTTTTTCCTGTAACCCGGTAAATTCAAGAATATATGGATCACGAATAGTATCTTCAATATTAGATATTTTCCCCTGTGCGTGCACTTTTTCAACCAAAGCGGATTTCTTTTTTGATAAGCCTGTTCGTTCATATAACAAGCTCTCAATCTGTCTTTTTAACTGTCTGACACTCCAATTACCTTTGATTCCTTCTATTTCATAAAAAGCTCTTTTTAGTGAATTATCAATTTTGATAAGTTCTACAAAATGAGAAAAAGTGAAATGAGTTAATAATAACTCTGCTTTAGGACTGTAAGGATTCATTTCTATTTGTTGCTCACTGATTTGCAATTTGTCAGGCACTGACTGACGAATTGAATCAGGTAAAAGCAAAATTTTATTTTTGAATTCACCAGACACTGTCTGGTGAATTTGTGGATACATTTGATAGAATTGACGAAATGATCTTAAATTACTTATAGCAAATCCTTTTAATCCTTTACTTTTAAGTCCAGCAGCTAAAAATTCCAATAGGTTTTCGCCATACTGTGCCCTATCTTCACCTTTTTGCTCATATTCAACAATATAATATCCAATAATCCAGTTACGAACAGTAAGAAACTGATTAACAGTTTGTAAAGCCTTTTGTTGAAGGTGTTGCTGGGTAGTAGCAATTAAGTTTATAAGTTTATCAAAGTTCATTGTATTTCCTTTTTATAACTTAATATTAAAATGATTTCATCTGCTTTTTTCCCTATTAGTCTTCCCAATATTCCGTGCCGTTTTTGTCGATTTATCTTTAATTTGTAATTTTTAATTCCTAATTGAATTACTTCACCTTCCCTACCGGAAACTCCATATATTCCTGATTAATTATATTTTCTATAGTATTCATTATCTCAACACAACTAATAGAATAACTTTCCAATATTTCATCTCCCACATGAAGATGATGCGGATAGGTTTTTATCTCTTTATGATGTGGTGTATTATCCCATCTTCTTATTAATTTTTTATCTGTATTTTGCCAATGATATGAATAATCTCTACTTTCTATATCAGAATATTCTCTAATATGTAGCTCTGTGTTGTTAATAAGCTTTACCATTATTTTCATGTAAAATCCATCTTTAAATACTCTAAAATTAACAATTTCAAATTCTTTTACTATATTACTATTTTCAAGATACTTTAAAATTTCCACGTTCTATATCCTCTTTTTCTGTAAATAACTCTTTCATTGTTTTTTCACAGGCTTTCCAGTCTATATAGTCATCCCATTCTTCAAAATTTTCTTTATCAGAAGTTTTTATCTTTTCTTCAAAATCTTTGAAGCACATCCCATATTTTTTCTCAAAAAGTCTTATATTTTCTTGCGTTTTATGGATTTCATATATTAAATTTGCATAATACATATCTTTTGCTGTATTTGAAGTTATAATTACCATAATTTATTTTCCTTTCATTAACCTTTTATCTTTCATTATTAAAGCTAATTGCCAAAACCTGTTTTATTAGTATTGAGAATACTCCGTTACTTGCTTCGGAGTCAATACTAACAGAAACCCACGAAGTAGGAGTTGTTTTTGCCATATCACACATCTTTCTTAATCTTCCCAATATTCTGTGCCATTTTTGTCTAAATTGATAAAATTTTAGTTAATTTTTTATATTAACATACTTCAAATTTACTACTTCTAAAACTTATCTCTTTTTTATTTTACTGTATTTAGCTCTTTTATAATTTTTTCTATTTTATCCATATCAGGATGAATAATTCCTTTTTTCTTAAATGTTTCAAAATCTTCTAAGATATATTGTTGAAAGGCCTTATCTCCAATTTTAATTCCAAAGCCCTCTTTATAAACATCTAAAGCTTTAGTATACTCACCTTTTAATAAATATGCATGACCAATATTTATTTTTACCAAAATTAGTGTAGGATCTAATTGTAAAGCCTTATTAGCGACTTGTAGCGATTTATCATATTCTTTTAAACAAATATAAAACCAGCTTAAATTCCAATAAACATCAGCATAATCAGGTTGTAACTCTATAGCTTTATTATAATCAGCTATGGCTTTGTCATATTCTCCTTTATGATTGTAAGCATTCCCTCTATTGTTATAAGCCAAAGCATCATCAGGCTTAAGCTCTATAGCTTTATTATAATCAGCTATGGCTTTATCATATTCTCCTTTACTATCGTAAGTAGCTCCTCTATTGTTATAGGCATTTATATAATCAGGTCTTAACTCTATAATTTTATTAAAATCAGCTATGGCTTTATCATATTCTTTTTTATTACGGTAGGCATTCCCTCTATTGTTATAGGCATCTATATAAGTAGGTTTTAACTCTATGGCTTTACTATAATTATCTATTGCCTTGTCGAATTCTCCTTGCTTAAAATAAGTATTCCCTTTTTGTCTATAACCCTCTACAATATCAGGTTTTAGCTCTATGGCTTTATTATAATCACTAATAGCTTGAGTGTATTCTCCTTTATAGTCGTATGTAATTCCACGACCAATATAACTCACCGCATCGTCAGGGTTTAACTCTATAGCTTTATTATAATCAGCTATGGCTTTATCATATTCTCCTGTAGTAGTATAGCCAATTCCTCGCATGATATACGCATAATTATAATCAGATTTTAATTCGAGCACTTTAGTGTAATTCTCTATTGCTTTATCATATTCGTTATTCACTAAATAGGCATTGCCTAAGTTAAATAAAGCATCAATATCCTTTGGATTTTCTTGTTGGATTTTTTCAAATTCTTTGACAGCTTGAGCAGTATTACCACTTTTTATAGAATTAATAGCATTTTCAAACTTAGAAGATGTAATAAAAATAACGTTGATATTTTCTCCATTTACATTTAATTGTAAATTCTCTATTTTTTCTGTATAAATATTAACATTATGCCCTTGCCCACCAATATTAATTTGGTCACCAGCTACATTGCCTCCACCTATAGTGGTTTGAGGTGCTGCTACATTTACAGTTTGCTCTGCTTTTTGAGTTTGCCCAATACATCCAAATATAAATAACCCAATAAAACTAAATAAAATAATAAATTTTTGCTGTCGAGTAGACATTCTATTCTCCTTTACTACCAATTTAATTATAATACATTTTCGTTATACACCCCATCATTATTTTCTATATAAACCATAGCTCTTTTGGGGTCTGATTTAAGTAATTTAGTATATGGTTTTGCCTCATCAATAACCACAGCGGGAAGTAATTTTATATTTATTTGCCCGATATGTAAAATCCGCTTTAATGAAGGGCTGTAAATTTCATCTTTTTCATAAGACTTTAAATTCGTATAAACATCTAACGTATTAGTAGGGTCAAGATATATCCATTTATTATTAACAAAAGCAGAAACAAATGCGTGGTTGAATCCAAAACTGGTTAACATACATTTTGACGGTATATTTAACGCCCTGCATAAGTGTATAAGTAAATTTGCCTTATCAATACAAATACCTCCTGTTGTTTTCAAAATTTTAAACGGAGAGGTAAAACTATTGGTAACTTCAAGAATATCATTAACTGCTATAAGTCTTTGTTTCTCTAGTTGAAAAATATTCTCTAAAAAGTCTTCTTTGGTTATTTGAGGATTGTTAAAAGAGTAACAATAATCATATCTGATATATGTAAAAATCCACTCATTAAGGGCTTTTACCACTTCAAAGGCATCAAATTTATTTATATTACGGCATGTTTCATAAGTCATTGCGAGCGGTAGCGAAGCAATCTGAATTTTTGGGATTACTTCGTCACTGCGTTCCTCGTAATGACACGTGTTGTGAAACATGCCTATATTACTTTGATTGATTATATATTCAGCCAAAACTCTTAATCTGTTATCTTTGTAGTATGAAGGGAAATAATTAGCCTGTTTCCCATTTGGAGAATCACCTATCCAGCCATCTTTTATATAAGGTTCAAGGTATTCCGGATAATTAAAACTGATTGGTGTAATTTTTGTCTTTGTAACAGATTCGCATAATGCTCTGACTGTTGAAATATCAGAATCAGGATTTAAGCTTAATAATGCTTTAATAACTTTTTGAGTTATAAAAAATTTATTTTTATCAACAGGAAAATACTTTAATTTGGTATTATCCAGTTGTCTAATAAAAAATGAATCAATATTTTTGTTTATATAGCTTGTAGAAAACTCTCCCTGTAAATCAATACTTTTTCTTGTTGCTTCAACAGCCGGGAAAACTTTTTTATCTTTAAGTTTTTGAATATAGCGTATAAACTTATCCATATTAGTTTCAGGATTCTTTAATTTTGCCAGGGAAGTTAAAAGATTAGGAATAGAATTAAATACATAGAGATTATATAAATCAATCACATTACTTTGGGACAAAATAAGATTTAATTGTTTGGATATTATAATTTTTGAATGATTGGAGGGAAATGAAAAAATAAATTTTTTAGCAGATGTTAAAATTGCATCCTGTAATGCCTGATGAATATTTTCAAAATATTCTTTATTTGCCTGTTCTGTCAATCCATTCTGGTAATTAGCCAGATTTATCAGATTTAATCTATCCTGCCATCTGTTTGTTTTGCTTGCCGCCTGCTTATAATAATAAGATGCCTTAGTATAATTTTTAAGTTGAAGATAACAGTTTCCAATCAAAGCAAAAACAGAATATGTAGGCTTAATACTCAATGCTGTATTAAAGTAATCAATAGCAGTAGAATATTTTTCCTGCTTTAGCAAAGCTATGCCTGTAATTAAATTAGCATCAAAGTTCTTTTTATCTTTTTCAAGCACAGTATTACAGATATTTTGGGCTTCCCAATATTCTTCATCATTCAATTTTACCACTGCATTATTTGTTAATACCTGAGAATCATTATTAAAGCAATATATGATTAATAAAAACAAAGCACAATAACATATAAAGGCTGTAGAATTGGTAATAAAAGAGAATACAGGACGAATTAGTTTTTTTATACCAATTATGGTCACAGCATAAATTAATCCTGACAAAATAATCTCTAATCCTATTATAAAAAGGAAGAAGGAATACCAGATATTTCTTTCAGCCTGAATTGAAAGCATTAAAATCAAAAACAAACCAATAGTTATTAAATCCTTTGTGAAAAGTGATGGATAGGTAATCCGGTAAATAAATGTTAGATAATGATATGTATTTGAAATTATATTGAAAGTAGCAATTCCATAAATAAGTTCAGAAATTCCACAAATTATAAGATAGCCGCCTGTCAGAGATAATGCAGTTAAATACAGGTATTTTTCACCCTCTCCTCCGGCAGACTCCCACCTCACCCTAACCCTCTCCTCTGGCAGGAGAGGGGAATAGGGAGAATTGGGAGAGACGATATTGGGACAGGTGCTTAAAAAATAAATACCTGCCAAAGTTCCAACTATTGCTATAAACACACAAATATCAATATTATTAATGTTAAACAACTTAAAACAAAGCTCATATTCATTTATTAATGCATTAGCTATCCACAAAAATCCTATTGCTAAAAAATTTATTATTATATAACCAAAAGGGACTTTATATGAGATTTTATCTTTTAAAAAATAATAAAAAGAAATAGGAAAGACGCTAATAGAAATCAATGCCCAGATAATAAAAAGAGCTATTAAAATATGCATTTTAAAATCCGAATAAAATATAAAAAGAAGCATAAATAAAAATAAAAAAGAAGTTCTGATTATAATAAGGCTAGATGATTTTATATTTGTTTCGGTAAAATTATTTTTTAATGCTTTTAATAAAAGAAGAAAAATACCAAAGAGTAAAATACCTAAAACTATAAGAATTGTTGTTCCGGAATTTTCAAAAGAACTAAAATCAAAATTCAGGTTGTAAGAGGATGAAATGATATTGGGAATAAAAATTAAGCTGAAAAAAAATATGAATAATTGCCCTGAGAGAAACGTTTCAACAGTTAACCATATTTGTTCTGCCTTTTCGCTATTTTTAAAACCTTGAACAAAATTACGAATTATAAAGTACAGGAGTAACAAAGAAAAAATAAATAATAAAATAAGACTAAAATTAGATTTTATCATTTTTTAACTCCTTTCATAAAATATTATTTTATGGGAAAATTTTTTGCCCAAAATAAATAGATTAAAGTGGGTCATCTTTTATACCACCTTTTTCAAGAAAGAAAAGAAATTCTGTTTGGTTTCATACGATAATTTAATTGTATCTGTTGAATTTACTGAACATTTAATAGATTTTATATCCTTCCAGTCTGGTTCATACCATTTATTACCATAAATAGGCATTAATATATTTTTTTCAATTACTCTATCAAGTTGCCTTATGCCATATTTGGGAGAATACGCTAAGTCCGCCAGTTTATTCACAATAATTTCATCCATTATAAATGTTTTACCTTCATTTGAAAGAGAAATCTTTAAAAAGATAAGCCTTTTACATATAACCTGTTTTATCTCTTCTATACTCAATGCTTTAAAAGGCAACACATCAAGTCGGTTTAAAAATTCATAGCTGAATGTT
>Ga0208863_1001665_pt1 | contig 13224 bp, 14 predicted proteins | sample RifOxyD3_FD_184040 | JGI IMG/M metagenome (GOLD analysis project Ga0208863, IMG submission 184040) | Soil microbial communities from Rifle, Colorado - Rifle Oxygen_injection D3 (SPAdes) | ecosystem: Environmental > Terrestrial > Deep subsurface > Rock core/Sediment | place: Rifle, Colorado...
AACTTCCTCGTGCACTAAAATTAATAATTCGGGAGATCGACAGAAACCAAGAACCATCGATTCCTAATCAGGTACGCCTCTTAATAAATGATCCATGCGCCAAAGTCAATTGAATGTAAGCGCAAGAAGTAACTATCCAGCAGCACTATATCTGCGTTGTCATCGGCCTGGCTCAGGCGCAACAGTACACTTCTCGGATCTCTGGATTTTATGCCCCGCAGGGGTGAGCATCTGTTGCACTGCTGAATAGTTACGGGCAGCAAAGGAAAAGGCGCCTGTCTGGCGACACAAAATCAAAGAGTTATAGCTGCTGAAACGGCCTGTTAACTCACAGCGTCTTGTTCAGCTCTTCGGCCAGGAAGCCAAGATGCGCTTTTTCCTCGTCGGCCAGGCGCAGAAAAAACGCCCGAACCTCCTGCCGGGTACTTTTTTGCGCCATGCGGCTGTACAGATCAAGGGCCTGGGTTTCAAGGGTCATGGCCAGCTTCAGGATATCCTGTTCGCGGTGCAGGCGGGTCTCGGCTTTGGCGAGAAAATCCTCCATTCTGCCGCCGCCCTCCATAAGACCGGGTGTCGTCTTGTTCGGAACGGCCTCCGGCTCGTGCGTCTGCCGATATTCGCCAAGGAGGCGGGCCTTGTGCAGATCCTCAAAACCCATCAGGCGGGTGAAGAGCTGCCGTGCTTCCTCATCTTGCGCCAGCCCGGCCATAAGCCGGTAGAATTCCCGCAGGCCTTCTTCCATGGCATAGGCCAGGCTCAGTCCGTCTTCATAGTCTTCCTGGCCGGTAAAAACTTCCAGGCCCGCCTCTTCCGGCCCCCTGGCCTGCTCCCCTTGCCAGGCCTTGATGCCTCCGGTCAGATCGTAAACCTCGGCAAAATCCTGGCCGCCAAGCAGCTGGGCCGCAGCCTTGCTTCTGCCGCCAACCGCACAGTAAACAATGACCGGCTTTTCCTTTTTCAGCTCACCAAGCCGCCCAGGCAACTCCTTGAGCGGAATGAGGATGGCCCCGGCCAGATGCCCCTCCTCATACTCCCTGGGCTGCCGGACATCCAGCAGTTGATACGCCTCCGCCCCCCTGGCCTCCATGTATTCCCTGGCCTGGGTCACACTGAGATTCTTGCCTGGCTTAAACAGATCTTTCCAGTTCATGGTCATCCCCTTGTCTCGTTATCACGGGGTATTGCGGGTGAAGGGCAGGGCCAGCAGCCGCCAGAATCCCAGCTGTTCGATATCCCGATGTGAACCGAGGCCGATGACGATTTCTTCCTGCGCCACCGTGGTGAGCAGGGTGCCCAGCAGTCGATCCCAGAGGGAAAAGATCACCCCGTAGTTGGTGTCCCGCTCCCTGATCCGCACGGAATGGTGGATGCGGTGCAAAAAAGGCGGGACAAAGAGGAGCGCCCACATTCGTTCAAACCGGATCGGCACCCTGAGACTGCTGTGATGAAACTGCACGCAGAGGTTCACCAGGATCTCAAAAAGGAGGTAGGCGGCCAGAGGGATGCCAAAGGTATAGATCACCGCCAGTCTGATCAGGCCGGTGAAAAGAAACTCTCCTAAGTGGAAACGGTTGCCCGTGGTTACGTCCATGTTCAGGTCGCTGTGGTGAACCCGATGAAACCGCCAGAGAAAGGGCAGCACATGGGTGAGCAGATGCCAGAGATAGATGAAAAAATCCAGGATTAGGATGCCGGCGACAATCTTCAGCCAGTCGGGCAAGGGCCAGGCGTTGAGCAGGCCGAGCTGTTTCTCCTGCCCGGAAAAAATCAAGGCGACAAGGGCGCTGCTGTAGAGAAGATGGTAGAGCGCCCCGTTCATGATGGACAAGGGCAGGTTGACAAGCCAGCGCCGGAGGCGGGCCACGGTGGGCGCCCGGTAGGAAAAGCCCTGTTCGCAGAGCAGGAAAAAAACAACCCCGGCCCAGTAGAGGTAGGGCTTGACGGCATACAGCTCCATGAATTTCTCCTTATGCCGGAGGTTGACAGGCTCTTTCTCAGGCCCTCGCCATGATAAACGTCTCAAGCTCCTGCCAGTCCACGGAGCTTTGCCGACAGTTGCAGCCCGCGAGCAGGCACACCTGAGGAACTACCTTGAGGCCATGTTCCCCCAGGGCGCCTTTTGGCGAGACATTGGCGGAACGCAGATATTTTTCTCGCAGATCTTTGGTACACAGACAGCCCAGCACGGCGTGCGGCTGGCGTTGCCCGATCCGGCGCACCAGGAAATCCCGGCTGCGCAGAACCCCCTCTTTCTTGTGCAGCCGTCCGCTGACCACGATGGAGACCTCCCCGTATCCCAAGGACAGAGCCATGTTCCGCGTCTCCTGCAAACGGCAGGGAATGCGGCAGTCAGCCTGACACAGCAATCCCTGTTCCTGGTCGATAACCGTGGGGCAGCCTTGAGCCCGCAGGCAGTAAGGCAAAAAAAGCATTCTTTCGCTGTAGGGTGTCTGAATAAACCGCTGGTGAAAAAAGCGGTTTCCTGCCGCCACGACCTTGCGGACATAGGCATCCTTATCCATTTTTGGAAAGAGCCGGGTCAGTGGCCGGTAGGAGAAAACCAGCACAGGAAGAACCAGCCAGGAGGGAAGGGGTAGTCTCATGATTTTGATGGTTGTTAGGTTTTTTCTTATGGCCTGGACAGACGCCGGACATCGGAGATGTTTAACTGCCCCGCCATGGCCAGCTTACCATAAGATTTCTGCTCTTGGAAATTATTCAGCTGAAATCGAAAAGAGAGCTCTTTTTCTCTTCGGCGAGACAATGGCGGTTTCTGCGGAAGTCCGAGAAAGTATGCGCTAAGCCTTGATATGTTCATCCGCCAGCATCAGGTCAAGGAAATCAAGGAGAAACTGACGCTGGGCCGGGGTGGAATAACTGATGCATGAGCAATGCAGGTTGCTCTGACTCCGAACGAGAAATTCGGCGATCAACCTGTTGCGCCCCAGTTCGATCCCGAAAAAAAACGGGCCGCATTGCTCGTGTCCCTGTTGGGCTTCGGCCAGCAGATCTTCTGGAACCGGCAGCCAGAACATGCCCTCCATGGGGGCTGCTTTCACGGTTCGTTTCAGATATGACTCCAGATTATCCTGTTCCTCTTGGCTCAACTCATCAACAACAAACTGACGCATAGCTTACTCCCCCCTGCCGGTTTCCCGGTGTATTCGTAATTGTTTACCCTGAGCTTTTCGTCTGACCGCCCTCAGGCAGCACAGCCAGCCTGACAGTACCAGAACAGCCCCCGCCTGTCATCAGGGAGACTGTCTGGCAATCACCCGCCGCTCTGCTTTGCATTTGACAGAACCCGGCCCGGACGGTATCCTGCGGCAGACCTTTACTTTATAAACAAGGAGAAGCGGATGAACAACCCCTGTCTTTTCTGCAGGATCATCAACGGCGAGATCCCGGCTGAAAAACTGTATGAAGATGAGGAGATCTTCGCCTTCCGGGACATCTCCCCGCAGGCCCCCACGCATTTTCTGGTCATCCCTAAAAAACATCTCAGCGGCCCGGGCGCAATGGCAAGCGAAGACGAGACGCTTATCGGCAAGGTTGTCCGCATCGGCGCGCAACTGGCCAGGGAAAACGGCGTGGAGCAATGCCGTCTGGTCATGAACAACGGGGCGGAGGCAGGGCAGACCGTTTTTCACCTGCATCTGCATGTTCTCGGCGGCAGGGCCATGTCCTGGCCGCCGGGCTGAAAATACAACCTCAATCTATCATAAAGGTGCCCGCCTATCATGCCCCCTGTCATCTCCTTCATCGGCAAGCCCGACTCCGGCAAGACCACCCTGCTGGAAAAGCTTATCCCGGAATTGCGGCGGCGCGGCTACCGCATCGGCACCATCAAGCACCATGTTCACACCTTTGAAATGGACAAGCCCGGCAAAGACACCTGGCGTCACAAGCAGGCCGGGGCCAGCACCGTGGCCCTCTCTTCTCCGACCGGGCTGGGCCTTATCCGCGAGGTACCGGAAGACCTGAGCATTGAAGAGCTGGTGGGCCGCTATTACGGCGATATTGATCTGGTGATCACCGAGGGTTACAAACGACTGGGGCTGCCCAAGGTCGAGGTCTTCCGGCAGGCGCTGCATCCCGAGCCCCTGCCGGATCGCGATGAGACCTGGGTCGCCATGGTCAGCGACACCGCAGGCCCCGCTGATCTCCCCTGCTTTGCCTTAGACGAGGTCGTCGGCCTGGCCGATTTTCTGGAAGAGCGCTTCATCAAGCCCTTTCCCCGGCAGAAAACCAGCCTGCTGGTAAACGGCCAGCCGGTCTATCTCAACTCCTTTGTGGAGAGCTTTCTTCGCCAGGCCATCACCGGGATGACCTGTTCGCTCAAGGGCTGCCAGAACCCGGAGGAGATTATTATCACTATCCGCCAGGCCGCAGAAAAATGATCGCCCAGGTTGCCGGGGTGATTCTCGCGGGCGGCAAAAGCTCGCGTTTTGGCAGCAACAAGGCCCTGGCCCTCCATCAGGGCGCCGCTTTGATCCAGGGCATTGCCTTAAAGCTTGCCGGGCTTTTCCCGGAAACCCTGCTCATCACCAATACCCCGGAAGATTACGCCTTTCTTGACTGGCCCATGGCTGCCGATCAGTACCCTGGTTGCGGCCCCCTGGCTGGAATCCATGCCGCCCTGCGGACAATCTCCCAGCCCCGCGCCTTTGTCTGCGGCTGCGACATGCCACGGCTCAACCAGGATTTGATCCGTTTCCTCTGCGGGCTGCCCGGCGACCATGAGCTGGCTCTGCCCTGGCTGCCCGAGGGGCCGGAGCCGCTGTACGCGGTTTACAGCAAAAAGGCCCTGCCGGTTATGGAGGAAAATCTTGCCCACAACCAGTGCAAGATCGGCAGCTTGTATGAAAGGCTGCGCCTGCGCAAGGTCACGGGCGAAGAGATCCTGCAAGTCCTCCCCGATTTAACCACCTTTGCCAATATCAACCACCAGCACGACCTTGCCCGTCTTGCCACCATGGGGCCGTGAGCCATGCCGATCCTCTCGCTTATTGCCGCGCAACGGCTGACTGTCAGCCACAGCCCTATTCTGGCGGCGGAGGATGTCCCCCTGCCTGAAGCAGCCGGCCGCCTCGCCGCGCAGGCCATCAAGTCCGTGCGGGCGGTGCCGGACTTTGCCCGCTCCGCCATGGATGGCTATGCCGTCAACAGCCGCGATCTGACCGCTGGCGCGGATTCGGCAAGCTTACAGGTGACCGGCGAGATTGCCGCAGGCGCCACCGACCTGCCCAGGCTTGCCAGAAAAACCGCCCTTGCGATCATGACCGGCGGCGCCCTGCCGCCTGGGGCGAATCAGGTTGTCCCCTTTGAGCATTGCCGCAGAAATGAGGCCGTGGTGTTGGTAAACAGTCCGCCCCGCCCAGGCGCCTTCATTCGCGCCCGGGGCGCAGACCTCGCCGCCAGACAAACCATTGTCCGGGCCGGCGCCAGGATCGAGGCCCAGCACCTGCCGCTTCTTGCCGAAAGCGGCCTGGCCCAGGTTTCCGTGGTGGCCCGCCCGCAGCTGGCCATCATCTGCACGGGCAGTGAATTGCTCGATACGGCAGACACCCCGGAAACCGGCCAGATCATCGGCGGCAACCGCTTCCTGCTCGCCGCCCTCATCAGGGAGGCAGGGGCAAACTCCCTGGATCTTGGCCTGGTGGCCGATGACTGCGAGCAGATTGTCGCCACCCTGCAAGCTGCCTTGCACGGCTCGGCCCAGGCGGTACTCACCACCGGCGGCATGGGGCCAGGCCATTACGATCTCCTGCCCCAGGCCTTTGCCAGACTTGGGATTCGCCCTTTGTACACCTCACTGGCGGTTCGGCCTGGCCGGTCAACCATGTTCGGCCTCTATCAAGGCAAACCGGTCTTTGCCCTGCCCGGCCCGCCCCCTGCGGTTTTTCTGCTCTTTCACGAGCTTGTCCTGCCAGCCTTGCGCAGGATGCAGGGATACCGGCGCCCCTTGCCCCCACTCCTGCGCGCCACCCTCAGCGCCCCGATCAGCCTGAAAAAAACCGGGCTGCTCAACCTGAAAGGCGCGGTGGCCCGCATAAACGGCAAGACCCTCACCGCCCGGCCTGCCCGAAAAAACGAGGCGGCCAACGCCATCATCCATCTGCCCGCAAACCGAAGGCATCTGCTGGCCGGGGAAGAAATCTCCCTGCGCCTCTGCGCCCCGGACTTTCTTTGAAATTGTGTGCGCCGCACCCTCTTGATTTCTGCCCTGCGCCATGATACAACCCCGTCTGACAGAACTTTTACCGACCAGCCAGACTTAAGAGGATCTCCATGCTTGAATTGCGTTTTATCAGGGAAAATCTGGATCTCGTCAAAGAGAAACTCGCCTTTCGCGGGATCACCGATTCCCGCATTGACGACTTTGCCGCCATCGACCTTCAGCGCCGCACCCTGCTCTCCGAGGTGGAATCGCTGCGTAACAAACGCAAGACCGCTTCCGAAGAGATCGGCAAGCTGAAAAAGGCGGGGGTTGACGCTGAAGGGCTCATGGCCGAGATGCGGCAGGTGGGAGAGAGGATCAAGGAGATCGAAAACGGGCTTGTCACCCTGGAGGATGATCTGCAGAGCATCGTTCTGACCCTGCCCAATCTCTGCGATGATTCCGTGCCTCGTGGCACCGCCGATACCGACAACCTGGAAATCAAGCGCTGGGGCGCGCCGCCGCAATTCGCCTTTGCGGCCAAGGCCCATCATGAGCTGGGTGAAGTGGCCGGGGTCATCGATTTTGAACGGGCGGCCAAACTCTCTGGAGCCCGCTTTGCCGTGCTCAAGGGCTTTGCCTCCCGCCTGGAGCGCGCCTTGATCAACTTCATGCTCGATCTCCACACCCAGAGGCATGGCTATACCGAGATCCTCCCCCCGTTTCTGGTCAACTCCCAGACCATGACCGCCACCGGCCAGCTGCCGAAATTCGAGGCGGATCTCTTCCGCATCAAGGATTGGGATCTTTGGCTGATCCCCACCGCTGAGGTGCCGGTGACCAACCTGCATCGGGATGAAACCCTGGCCGAGCATGAGCTTCCCATCAAGTACACGGCTTACACCCCCTGCTTCCGTTCCGAGGCCGGGGCCTATGGCCGCGACACCAGGGGGCTTATCCGCCAGCATCAGTTCGACAAGGTGGAGCTGGTGAAATTCACCACCCCGGAGACCTCTGGCGCCGAGCTGGAAAGCCTGCTGGCAGACGCGGAAGAGGTGTTGCAGCTGCTGGAACTGCCCTACCGGGTGGTGCAGCTTTGCAGCGGGGATCTGGGCTTTTCCGCCAACAAGACCTATGACATCGAGGTATGGATGCCCGCCCAGGAGACCTACCGGGAGATCTCCTCATGCAGTAATTTTGGGGATTTTCAGGCCAGAAGAGGCGGGATCAGGTATCGGCCCAAGGGGCAGAGCAAAAGCGCCCTGGTTCATACCTTGAACGGCAGCGGCCTTGCCGTTGGCCGGACCCTGGCCGCCATTTTTGAAAACTACCAGCAGGCCGATGGCAGCATCGCTGTTCCCAGGGTGCTGGCGCCCTATTTTGAGAATAGATTTTGAGGGGGAGAAAAGGAGTCAGAATTCAGGATTCAGGATTCAGAATTAGAATGTGCGTGAATACGCCCCTTCTGAATTCTGAATTCCAACGCCGCAAGCGGACTTACTTCAAGACATACCGATTCTTGCCGCTCTGCTTGGCCTCGTACATGTTCTGGTCGGCCCGCTCCAGCAGGCTCTGACCGCTTTCCCCCTCCCGATATTGGGCTACGCCAATGCTCACGGTTTTTTGCACTGCCTCCTGGGGGGTCGGTTGAAAAACCACCCCGGCAAAACTGGCCCTGACCCGTTCCGCCACTATTGTCGCCTGTTCGCCGTTGGTTGTCGGCAGGATGATGGTAAATTCCTCTCCGCCATACCGGCAGGGAATATCACTGACCCTGAGTGCCTCGACAATCACCTGGCCCAGCCGGGCCAGAACCCGATCGCCATCCGCATGTCCGTAAGTGTCGTTATGATGCTTGAAATTGTCGATATCCAGCAGGAGCAGGGAAAGCGGCTGGCCATGCCGACTGGCCCGCTCCACCTCAAGCGGGAGATGGGTGTTGAAGTAGCGCTTGTTGAAAAGCTTGGTCAACTCATCAATGATGCTGAGTTCCTTGTAGCGGCGTTCGCTTTCGGCCAGAGCCTTTTCGGCCTTGACCCGTTCGGTGACGTCGGTGATATGCTCGACAATCCCGAGAACACCCCCATCCAGCCCCTTGAACGGGGTGGAAATGATGCTGTAATGTGCGACATTACCCTCAGCCCCTTCCTTTTCTATCTCGCTCTCAAGGCGTTTTTCCCCTTTCATGATCCGTTGCAGAGGGCATCCCTCGGTGTTGCACAGGCAGGAGTGAAAAATCTCGTAGCACTTGTGCTCCTGTGAGGCCTTTCTGTCCACCCCTGCCATGGCAAGGAAAGAATCGTTGCAGCGCAGGATATTGCAATGCTTGTCCACCAGGATAATGCCGCCGGCAACGGTCTTGAAGATCTGGTTGATCTCGATATAGGCCTGCTCCGCCTCCATGGCCATGGCATTGGCCCGGCCTATGGCCTCTTCCAGTTGCAGGTTGTTGTCGGCCAGCTCTTCCTGGATTTTGTCCAGGGCCCGATCAGCCTTTTCCCGTTGCAGACAATCCTGCCCATGCAGGGAAGCTGCGTTCAGCCAGATATCCAGCACCTGCTTCTCAACCGGCTTGGCCATGAAAAAATTAACCCCGGCAGCAATGGCCGTGGCAACATCCTCCGGGCTGTCCTTGCCGGAAATCATCAGAATGGTGAGGTATTGCCCCCGTTTGGAGGCGCGGAATGTTTTGGAGAGTTCCAGCCCGTCCATGTCTGGCAGCAGCCAGTCCATGAGAACAAGGGCCGGAGAACCTGCGGCAAAGGCGGCCATGGCCGAGGCGGCGGTGGGGCAGGCAACAGTGCTGTAGCCATGATCTTCCACGATCTTTTGCAAAAGATCACAGACAGCCTGATCATCCTCGACGATCAGGGCGGTTAACGCTCCTTTCTTCGGCGCACATTCTTTCAAAACAAATACCTCCGTCTGATTCTCCCCTGTTCATTTTGGTGCAAAAATCTACCACCAAGCTCGTCTTTATGTCAAGGCCAGTTCGATCAGGCGGTCAAGCAGGGCAGGGAAGGGCAGGCCATGGGCGGCGGCAGCCTGGGGCAGCAGGCTGGTCGGGGTCATCCCCGGAATGGTGTTGGTTTCCAGGACATAGATGCCATCAGCGGCGACAATCATATCTGTCCGGCTGTAGCCCTTGAGCTGTAAGGCCCGATGCGCAACCAGCGCGATCTCTTGAGCCCTGGCGGTTACCTCCGGCGGCAACTCCGCTGGGCAGACTTCTTTGGAAGCGCCTTTTTTATACTTGGCCTCGTAGTCAAAGAAATCATACCCCTCGCCAGGGATGATCTCAACAATAGGCAGAGCGGTGAGTTCCTTGTTGCCAAGCACCCCGCCGGTGATCTCCCGCCCCCGCACATACTGTTCAACCATGACCTCGCTGTCATAGGCAAAGGCCTTGGCCAGCCCCTGGATCAACTCCTCTTCGCTCCTGGCCAGGCTCATCCCCAGGCTGGAGCCCTGACGGATGGGCTTGATGACCAGCGGCAAGGAAAGCCGCGCCAGCAAGCGGCGAGGATTTTTCTGGTCTTCCGGCTGCGCCATCTCCCAGGCCGCCACAGTGAGTCCTGCCTGTTGGTAAAGGATCTTGGCCAGATTCTTGTCCATGGCCAGGGCGCTGCCCAGCACCCCAGCCCCCTGATAGGGAATTCCCAGCAGATCGAGAAAGCCCTGCATGGTGCCATCCTCCCCCAAAGGGCCGTGGAGCAGGATAAAGGCCATCTCGATTTTTGCGGCATCCGCAGCCAGCTGAGCCAGATCCATGGCCGGATCATAGCGGCTGACCTCATATTTTTCCCGACTGAGCGCCTTTTCCACCTCTTTGGCTCCGGCCAGTGAAACCTCGCGCTCGCCGGATTTGCCCCCGGCGATAAGCGCCAGGCGGATCTTGCCCACAGAGGGTATAAGTTTCGTATGAGCAGCCAAGCTGCTCAACTCAGCTTTATTTTTCATAGCTTTTTTCCGAATAGTTGCGTACTGATCTCAAGATGCTCATCTGACCACCTTAAAACTCAAACAAAACAGCGGCGTCTGCCGCAAGGTATCTTTATAATAAGTTCCAAGTGTATTTTATAGGATTTTTTGAAGCCAGCGAAAAAAACCCCTGCCCTGCGGAAACTGCTTGAGATGAATAAGAAAACCATCCGCGAACTGCGAAAAATCGTGGGCCAGGATCAGGTGATCACGGCGCCGGAAGAGCTGAGCTGCTACTCCTATGACGGCACCGGCCAGGAATACCCTCCTGCCGCCGTGATCTTTCCCGGCTCCAGTGAGGAAATCTGCCGCATCATGCAAATGGCTTCAGCCACCCCGTTTCCCGTGGTTCCCAGGGGAGCGGGCACCGGCATGACCGGCGGCGCCCTGCCGGTGGCAGGCGGCCTGGTCATGGTCATGAGCCGTCTGAACCGCATTCTGGAAATCGACCAGGACAATCAACTTGCCGTAGTCGAGCCAGGGGTAATCACCGGCGCTCTGCGCCTTGCCGCAGAGCGCCATGGTCTCTATTACCCGCCGGATCCGGCCAGCCTGCATTTCTGCACCATGGGCGGCAATGTCGCCGAGTGCGCCGGCGGCCCAAGTGCGGTGAAATATGGGGTTACCCGCGATTATGTCCTTGGCCTGGAAGCGGTGCTGCCCGATGGCCGTCTCATTCACACCGGGGTCAGAACCGCCAAGGGCGTGGTGGGCTATGATCTTACCCGCCTGCTGGTGGGCTCAGAAGGAACCCTGGCCATCATCACCCGGATTACGGTAAAGCTCCTTCCCGCTCCGGAGGCCCGCAGCACGCTGCTGGTTCTCTGTCGCGGCATGGCCGAGGCAACCAGTCTGGTAACCGGCATTCTCGCCCATCATACCCCCTGCACCCTGGAATATATGGATCGTACCGCCCTGGCCATTGTCCGGGACAAACTGCCTTTCCCCTTTCCGCAGGAAGCCGAAGCCCTTCTCCTGGTAGAGCTTGACGGTCAGAAGGAGACGGTGCCCCTTGCCATCCGCCAGCTCACAGAATTTTTGCAAACCAGGCCGGGAATCATCATGAGCCGGAAGGCCGAAAGCCCCGTCGAGGCGCAGCAGCTTTGGGCGGCCCGCCGTGCCATCTCCCCGGCCGCCTTCAGCCTCAAGCCCCACAAGATGAGCGAAGACGTGGTGGTTCCCCGCAGCCGTCTGCCGCAACTGGTCTCCTGCACCGAGGCCTTGAATCGGGAGCTGGGGGTCGTCATCTTCACCTTCGGCCACGCCGGAGACGGCAATATCCACGTCAATATCATGCTCGACCGGAGTGTTCCCCAGGAGGTGATCCAGGCCGAGACCGCCAAACAGCTTCTCTTTACAGAGGTGTTGCGCCTGGGCGGCACCCTGTCCGGCGAACACGGCATCGGCCTGACCAAGGCGGCCTATCTGCCCATGGAGCTTGACCAGCCGACCCTCGCCCTCATGCGGCAAATCAAAAACCTCTTTGATCCCGACAATATTCTTAATCCAGGCAAGATTTTTCCTGCCCCGGCCCAGACCGCAGCGGAAAAAAATATTTGACAATCAGAGCAGTGATCGGCTATATAATCGGCTTCTTTTTGAAAATCTGCGCCATTTCACCTTCTTCTGAAACAGGCGCTGGCTGAAAATTTATGAAACGCAACGTTGCAACCCGCATACTGGAGAGATCATGATCGAAATAGAGGTTAGAGGGGATATCGAACAGGCGATTCGGCTGCTCAAGAAAAAGATGCAGCTTGACGGGATGAAAAAAGAACTCAAACGCCGCGAGTACTACGAAAAACCCAGTGACAAACGCCGGCGCAAGCAGGCAGAATCAAAACGGAAAATCCGCAAGCTCATGATGCGCGGCGAGCGCGACTAATTTGCCGCTCTTCCTCGTTGGCTCGTTGACTAAATGACCAGCAAACGAGAAAAACCTGCTGCTAACTACCCACGCTCCGACCGGGCCCGGCCCCAGCCGCCATCTCCTTCTTCTCCCGGCGGAGCGTCTTTTTTTCCCGAGCCTTTCCTCGAACAGTTCCTTCAGCACCTCAGTCTGGAACGCCGCCTGGCCGCCAACACCATCCTGGCCTATCAGGCTGATCTTGCCTCTTTTCTTGATTTTCTCCGGCTAAACCGCCTTAGCCAGCTGGCAGGTCTGGCCGAGATTGAAGTCAGCCATCTCCGCGCCTATCTGGCCTCGTGCCATGCCAAGGGCATCTCCAACCGCAGTAATGCCCGCCGAATCTCCTCCTTGCGCGCTTTTTTCCGGTTTCTTCTGGCGGAAAAGCTCATCGCCACCGATCCCTGCGCTGCCTTAGATCTCCCCAAACCAGGCCGACCGCTGCCAAAGGTGCTTACCATCCCCGAGGTGAACCGCCTTCTTGCCCCTCTGGCCAGTGACAATCCGCTGGCCCTGCGTAATTTTGCCATGCTGCACCTGCTCTATGCTACGGGCATGCGGGTCTCGGAGCTGGTCAACCTGCCCCTGGCCGGGGTCAACTTCATGGGCGGCTATATCCGGGTTTTCGGCAAGGGCGCCAAGGAACGCCTCATCCCCTTTGGCGAGACAGCTCGTGAATACCTCAGGCTCTACACCAGAGACGCCCGCCCGGAAATCCTCAAAAAAAGGACAAGCGATTTCCTCTTTGTCACCGGCCACGGCACGGCCATGACCCGTCTGCGTTTCTGGCAGATCGTCCGGCAGAGTGCGCGCCTGGCCGAAATCAGCAAGAAAATCAGCCCCCATGTGCTGCGCCACTCTTTTGCCACCCACCTGCTGGAACATGGCGCTGATCTGCGCTCCGTGCAGATGATGCTGGGCCATGCCGACATCGCCACCACCCAGATCTACACCCATGTGGACAGCAATCGGCTCAAGAGCGCCCACCAGAAATTCCATCCCCGGGGCTGAGCTGCCGGGCATAAGAGTGCTGAGTGCTGAGTGCAAAGTACCGAGTACTCGGAACTCAGCACTCGAAAATAAGGGCTCAACTTTAGGGTGCCGAAAGATATGGCGCCCTGTAATCACTTCCCCTAAATGTCGTTGCTCACTGGGGCTAATCGTCTATACTCATTTC
>Ga0208863_1001666_pt1 | contig 13223 bp, 10 predicted proteins | sample RifOxyD3_FD_184040 | JGI IMG/M metagenome (GOLD analysis project Ga0208863, IMG submission 184040) | Soil microbial communities from Rifle, Colorado - Rifle Oxygen_injection D3 (SPAdes) | ecosystem: Environmental > Terrestrial > Deep subsurface > Rock core/Sediment | place: Rifle, Colorado...
TTTATAAGTTTCCTAACATTATAATAACACAAAAAACTATTTAAATCAATCAAATTTAATTCACTCCAAATTAAAGAATTGTAACAACTGAAAACAGTTTTTTAAGTTCATAATTTATTTGACATTTTGACCTGTATGAAGTAAAGTTTAAATTATTAGTTTGTTTCAAAATAATTTTTATCAGAAAAATCCCCTTTATCATTAACTAAAAAGGGATAAAGATTAAAAATAATGAAACATCCGGATTAATCAGTATGAATTAGGAGGTGTCTGTGATAGAAAAAGATTTTGCCAACCTTGCGATTGATACGGCAACACGATTGGGCGCCAGTTATGCAGATGCAAGGGTAATCCGGTTACGTAAAGAAACAATTGAAATACGTAACGGAGAAGTTTTTGCCATAACAAATAATTTGGAAGTAGGAATCGGTGTCAGGGTAATTGTAGATGGAGCATGGGGATTCGCAGGCAATCCGGATTTACGTCCGGATAAAGTTGAAATTGCTGCCAAAAGAGCGGTTGAAATTGCCAGAGCAAGTGCAATGCTCTCTCACAAGCAGGTTATATTATCTCCTTTACAAAAAGTAGAGGCTGTATGGAATTCTCCTCTTATTATAGACCCATTTAAAGTTTCCCTGGAAGAAAAACTAAAGTTACTTTTTGCTACTGATAAAGAAATGAGAAGTATCAAAGGCATAACAATAACAGAAAGTACAATGGATTTATGGGATGAATGGCAGTTATTTATGAATACTGAAGGCTCATGCATAGAACAACGAATAGTTCAGAGTGGGGCTGGAATATCCGCTACTGCTGTTTCACCAGATGAATTACAGGTAAGGACTTTTCCTTCATCATTCAGAGGCGATTATAAATCAGCAGGGTATGAATTCATTAACAATATGAAACTTGTGGAAAATGCGGCAAAAACAGCAGAAGAAGCAGTTGCATTACTTAAGGCAAAACAATGTCCCGCAGATGTTAAAACTTTAATTCTTGGCGGTTCCCAACTCGCTTTGCAAGTACATGAATCCTGCGGTCATCCTGTAGAACTTGACCGGGTTCTTGGCATGGAGGCAAATTATGCAGGCACAAGTTTTATGACCATAGATAAATTAAATAAACTCCAATACGGGTCTCCTATAGTCAATATTATAGCTGACGGCACATGTCCGGGTGGTCTTGGGACTTTTGGCTATGATGACGAAGGTGTTCCTGCTCAAAAAGATTATATAATCAAAGAAGGACGATTTGTCGGTTACCTTACCAGCAGAGAGACAGCAGGTGAAGTAGGGCGTACGTCCAATGGAACAATGAGAGCCGAAGGATGGAACAATCTTCCTATTATCCGTATGACCAATATTAATCTCTTACCCGGAGACACGGATTATGCAGAAATGGTTGAAACAACCGATGACGGAATACTTATGACAAATAACCGGAGCTGGTCAATTGATGATAAGCGTATTAATTTTCAGTTTGGAGCAGAAATTGGGTGGGAAATTAAAAACGGTAAAATTACAGGAATGGTAAAGAATCCCACTTACACAGGTATTACACCTGAATTCTGGAATTCATGCAATGCCATAGCAAATGAGAAATATTATAATATCTGGGGCACTCCGAATTGTGGCAAAGGACAACCTCCGCAGACTGCAAGGGTTGCTCACGGAGTATCTTATGCAAGATTTAGTAATGTAAAGGTAGGTGTTGGCTATGCTGGATAAAAATTTAGCTTATAAAATACTTAAAGAAGCAATAGATTATTCACCCGCAAATGAGACAGAAGTAATATTGCAGGGTGGTAAAGACGCTTTAACCCGTTTTGCCAATAATCATATACATCAAAATGTTATGCAAAAGGACTATTCGTTAATGGTCAGGGCTGTTTTTGGCAAACGAACAGGAATCGCATCCTGTAATATTTTTGAGGGTTCAAAATTGCGGGAACTGGTAGATACTGCCTGTGAAATTGCCAGACATAGTGAAGAAGACCATGAATGGATAGAAGTCCCCTCTCCGGCGACTTATCAGGAATTTCCACAGGGATATTTTGATGCCACTATAGATTTCTCTCCACAAGACAGGGAAAAATCCGTGGAAACAATTGTTAAATTATGTAAAGAAAAAAATCTGATAGCTGCCGGAACTTTTTCTAATGGTGATTCCATGCTTTCTATTATGAATAGTAAAGGACTTTTTGCTTATCATAAATTTACAGGGGCTCATTTTACTCTTACCGCAATATCTGATACCGGTTCGGGATGTTCGGAATATCATAGTAAAAGAGTAGAGAAAATAACGGATAAAATTGAAGATTTAACAAAAATAGCAATAGATAAAGCTATTTTAAATAAAAATCCCATATCTTTACCACCGGGTGAATATACTGTAATTTTGGAAGAATGTGCTGTAAAAGAATACATAATGTTTTTGAGTTATTTGGGTTTTGGCGGATTGACTTTTAATGAAGGGCGTTCTTTTATGTCGGATAAAATCGGCGAAAAACTTATGGGAGACAATATAACCATATCTGATGATGCAGGTAATATTGAAGTTTTGGGTCTTCCTTTTGATTTTGAGGGTAATCCACGTAAAAAAGTAGTATTTATTGAAAATGGAATTGCAAAAGGCATTGCCCATGACAGAAAAACATCAATTAAAGCCAAATGCGAATCAACAGGTCATGGTCTTCCTCCTTCTGCCTCCTGCGGACCAATCCCGATTAATCTTATATTAAATACAGGAAATTCTTCTGTGGAAGATATGGTTAAATCTACAAAAAAAGGGATTCTGGTTACAAGATTCTGGTATGACAATGTTGTAGATGAGAAAAAAGCAATTATAACCGGTATGACCAGAGACGGAACATTTTTAATCGAAAACGGCCAGATTGTCAATGCTGTACGAAATATGCGTTATAATGAAGCTTTGCCGGATTTATTCAAACGAGTTGTTGCTATTGGTAAAGACCGTAAATCTTTTAGCGGAGAATTCATGAAAATTGCCGTTCCTGCGATAAAGGTTGACAATTTCCACTTTACAGGAGTTTCTGCAGACGTTTAGCAGTAATTGATTGTTTTTAAGTTAATTATTTATCATCACGCCATGGGGCAGGAAATATATAAGGTAATATAAGGATTTCTATTTTTATTTGTTTTCCTTCCTCACTAAATTCTGCTCTTATTTTTTTTGATAAAAATTTATCTGTATTTTTCCCATATATTATTTCAAATTCATTTTTACCTTTTGGATTAATAATATATAAATTTATTTCCTGCTCTAAATTTAATTTATCTTTAGGATTGTATAAAATATAATCATTTTCATCCATTATTTTTTTTAATTCAGCTATCTGTTTTTTGGGATTTAAAATAGAATTTTTAAACTGGTAAACTGTGTTTTTCAATTCATTATTCCTTTTAATCTGTATATGTTCTGTGTTTTTTGCTAATATGATATTAATATCAAAATTTGTATCAATAAAAAATAACATTTATTTCTGACTGACTTCAACTGTCCTGCAATCCAGTCCACCCCAGCTCTCCAGACTATCCTGCACCCGTTCTCCTCCTACATAATAAACCTTGATATTCATATCCTGCATGTGTTTTTCATAAGCCTTTGCCAAATTTTGTAATCTGGAAGGGCATGAATTAGTAATATAATACATTTCATCTTTTGTATTTTTAGCTGGAACAGCGTTCATGAAATTAATTTTAAAATTGCCACCCTCAAATACACCAGGTGTTCTAATCACTTTAAAACCGGATTTTTCTAATTCTTTGACGATTTCATCCGTTACTATATCAGCCTTATTATGATGTTCTCTGGCAAATTTTATCATATCCTGTAACGTGTATCTTTCGTCTGTACTGAGCCCGGGCTTAGATAATACTTCTTTTAATAATTTTATGGAAGCACCATAATCATTAACCATGATTTGTCCGGCACCTACCGGTCTGATGTGCATATCAATATGAAAATCCGGTTGAGATATTATATTGAGGTTTTCATATTTTATGCCTAAATCTTTTGCCATTAACTCTTTGGTAATGTCTAATTTTGCTATAAATTCCTGTGCAATTATTTTTTTTACCTGATCATCTGTTAAATTCTGATTTAGTTGTTGCCGTTTATTTTTAATATCATCAGAAGTTATCAGCATTTTCTTTGCTTCTAATTGTTGTATTTGCTTATTAATAACATCTTCTGTCAATTTACCCTGTTTTTTTAAGTCAGCTGTTTTTTTAGATACTTCATCGGATTTAAATGCTCCGGTCTCCTCTAAATGAAAATATGAAATTATAAGGCTGTCCCTTCCTACCAATGAATATCGTTCTCCATTAGGCAATGTCCCGCTTACAACATTCCCTCCTTCCATATAAGTTTTTGCTTCTTGTACTTCTATACCTGACTTTTTTAATTCTTTGGCGGTTTCCTGTTCTTTTCTTAGTGATACGGCTCCCTGAAATTGTTTGGCTTCAGGTATGTCTAAACGATGCACTCCTTCATTTTCAGTAAATTTTTGTGCATTAGAACATGCATCCCCGCTTGCAGGGGCTGGAACTTTTAGTTTATTGCCCACAAAATATTGTCTGTCTTCTATCCATATACTCTGCATTTTATTGGCTTTGAGTATTTTTACATAATTATTCAATTGTTCAGGTGTAATATTAAGGTCTTTGGTAAATTGTTCTTTTAACTTAGCCTCATCCATATCCTGCGGTATCTGAACAATTATTTTAAAATTTTCCTGCATTCCTACTTTTAACATATCTCTTACATAATCGTAAGAAGTTATATCATCAGAATTAAATATATTCATATACACTTCTTTTAAGACTCTTGAAGCATCTTCAGGTTCAATACTGTCGGGTTGTGAAGTCTTAATTGTTTGCATTTTTAGTTTGGATAAATCCTGTAAATCATTAAGCAAATTATTTTTGATATTAACCAATGTTTTTTTCTGGTCAGGGGTTGCTACCTTGCTTAAATCATCAAAAAGTTTAACTATCAGAGGTTTTGTGGACTTTTCGGATAAAACCGCACCTAATTCTAACTTTTCTATGTAGTTAAGTTCTGTTTCATCTATTTTTTTATCTTTTAGTATTTCTGCTTTTAATTTCGCCAGATTTTCTTTATCGTTTTTATTGATTACTCCGTCTTCAGTAATTTTGGTAACATAGTTATCAAGAGGATTTGAAATGTTTGTTCTAACTACTTTTACTCCCATTTTTTCTATTCCTTGCAATTTTCATTTTAAGTCTAATACTAATATATCTTTTTAAACGTGACTCTTGCTTAAATTTCATAAAGAATTACATCATCATGGACAAATGTTTTTAACATTAGTTTTCCTGTTCAATTTTAGCAAGAATTTGTTTTGTAAGATACTATTAACTAATGGTAAATTTTGTTTAATATTATCATATAAAATTAGGTAAAAATCTTAACCCCCGGCAATTTTTACTTTATAACCTAGTTGTGATAATTCTTTAACCAATAATTCACGATGATCACCTTGAATTTCAATTACACCGTCTTTAAGTGTTCCACCTGTCCCGCATTTTTGCTTAAGTTTTTTTGTAAGTTGCTCTAATTCTTCATGACCAAGAGGCACCCCTCTAATAACAATCACACATTTACCTTTTCTGCCTTTGGTTTCTCTGGTGATTCGAACAAAACCATCCCCGTGCAGGACAGTTTTTTTTTGCCGGCAGGTACATTGAGCAATAGGTTTTTCACAGGAGGGACACATTCTGCCATACCCGGTTGAATATACGAGTCCGAATTTTTTTTCATTTTTTTCAATCATATTAACCGTTCTTTCAATCACCAGTAACTATTCACGAATAGACCTTACTGACAATGGTATATCCTGCTACATGTTTTGTTATTAAGGGATATTATAGCCAAAAAACAGGAAAAATGATAGAACTAAAATAACCCTATACGCTATGTAATTTTATTGGTAGACACAAATCCGAATAAGCCAAACTCAAGCCCGGTAAATTATATATCAAACCTTAACACTTTGCTACAACGCCAATTCAAGGTATTCTTAAATTATACTGAAAAGTAAATGGTTTGCATTAAAGTAGGTATTAAAATATTCAGCATATCTAGTTCTAAGGTGCTTTGCAAAATGCAAACCAACCAAAAACTAGTATATTATAAGTATTTTGGATTATAAAAGGATAAAATCTATGGAACAATCATTCGTTACGGTTAATCAAAACATAATTGATATGGAATATGCAGTAAGAGGCCCCATTCCCCAACGAGCCGAAGAACTGAAAAAGCAAGGAATGACAATTATCCCTTGCAATATCGGAAATCCACAGGCGCTTGGACAAAACCCAATAACCTTTTACAGACAAGTATTAAGTCTGGTTGAAGAGCCATCTAAAATTGACAGGGAGAGAAAATTGAACAGGTTGTTAAAAACTAATAGTCATGCATCTGAAATATTTAATAACATAGATTTGATTTCCGATTATGTAATTGATTTAAGTGAAAATATTATTTCTAAAATCAAGATGGGTGCATATTCAGATAGTGCCGGGCAACTTTTTATAAGAGAAGCAATCGCAAAATATATTGATAAAAGAGATGAAGTTAATTCAGGTAGTCTTAATTCAAACCCTGATAATATTTTTCTTACAAATGGAGCAAGCGAAGCTGTAAAATATATAATAGACATGTTAATTGCTGAACAAAATGACGGCATTATGATACCTATTCCCCAATATCCGCTTTATTCGGCAACAATAAAAAAAGTCGGAGGAATACAGGTTAATTATTATCTTGATGAGGAAAATGGATGGATAATTAATAAATCCATGCTTGAAAATTATTTATCCTCTGCAAAAAAAGCCGGAGTTAACGTAAAAGCCATTGTGGTGATTAATCCCGGCAATCCGACAGGTGCAATTTTTAATGAAGAAACAATAATGGACATAATTAAATTCGCAAAAGACAATAACATTGCAATTTTAGCTGATGAAGTGTATCAGGAAAATCTTTACGGGCATAAGTTTGTTTCTTTTGCTAAAATGCTGGGGAAAGAAGATGTTACCTTATTCAGCATACACAGCATATCAAAAGGCTTCTATGGAGAGTGCGGGCATAGAGGAGGTTATATAGAAGTAAGAAATCCACCCAAAGTAAAGAGAACTGATAAAAATTTTATGGATATATTACTAAAACTGGCAACGGTAAATTTATGCCCAAATACCGTGGGGCAGTTGTTGACTTATCTGATGGTAAGCCCTCCTTATGAAGGAACCGGACCATACCGGAATTTTATTGAAGAAAAAAATAAAATATTGATTGCATTACAGAATAAAGCAGAAATGATAAAACAAGCTTTTAAACAAATGGATTCGGTTGAATGTTTCGGAAGAACAGGAAGTTTGTATCTATTCCCAAGACTTAATAAATTACCGGAAGGAACTACAGATTTTGATTATTGCATGAAACTTCTTGAAAATACAGGATTATGCACTGTAAATGGAGGAGGTTTCGGGCAAAAAGAGGGAACCAATCATCTGAGAATAGCTTTCCTTGCGCCAATGGAGGTATTGGAAAAAGTATTACCCATTTGGGTGGATTTTCACAATAAATTATTGTTTATGAATTAGTTTAGGTCCATAATACTGATAAAAATAACACTTAATTCCACCGTTATACAATTTTCGGTTTTTATTTGCTTTTCTGCCAAACAATTTTTCAAAATCAGTATTTGCAGTTATTATGTAATAAGACCAGGTATCAAATCCTGCTGTGAAAATTTTACCCATTTCTCTGTATAATTTTTCAACTTCTTTTTTTTCAAAACTTCGTTCACCATAAGGAGGATTAGATATTATTGAACCGTATTTAAATCTTGAGGCGATTTCTTTCACAGGTAATTTTTGTATGAATATACAATTCTCCAAACCTGCCAGTTTTATATTTTGCCTTGCAATTTTTAATACTTTTTCATCTATATCCGAACCATATATTTTTAATTCAGGAATGTCTTTTTTCATTTCAGTTGCCTCATTTTTGGCATCTGTCCAAAAATTTTTTGAAATAATTGACCAGTTCTCCGAAATAAAATGTCTGTTTATTCCGGGAGCAATATTTTTCGCAATCATTGCCGCCTCAATCAGGATTGTACCTGTTCCGCAGAAAGGATCAATCAAAACGCTGTCTTCTTTCCATTTTGCCAGTTTTATAAGGGCTGCAGCGAGCGTTTCCTTAATCGGGGCTTGATTCCCATAAGCCCTGTACCCTCTTTTATGAAGGGCAGACCCGCTCGTATCAATACTCAATGTTGCCATATCATTTAAAAGTTCTATTTTAATAGAGTATTCGTCACCTGTTTCATCTAACGCCGAAATCCCATAAAAATTTTTGAGGCTTTCAACGATGGCTTTTTTTACAATTGCCTGACAGTCAGACTTACTGAAGAGACGGGAGTTTACAGAACTTATTTTGGCTACGGGGAATTTTGCGTCTTTGGGTATAATATCACCCCAACAGATGGATTTTGTGTAATCAAATAATTCATCAAAGGTCACGGCTTTGAATTCTGCGACTTTTAAAAGAACCCTGTCAGCACATCTTAACCACAAATTGGTTTTGCATATATCCTTTATTTCTCCCCTAAACTCAACTTTTCCGTTACTTATTTTTAACTCTTTATAGCCCAAATTTTTTAACTCCTGCGCAACTATACTTTCGACTCCGAATGTGGCAGTGGCTATTAAATCTATATTTTGCATTAATTAAATACTCCTTATGTAAAATATCCAATAAATTCCCATTATTCTGTAAACAAAATGGAATTAGTTTATTTTAGTGAGCCGAAAAAATGAATCGGGGCCCCTGTTCTCTAAAACAGGGGCGAACGTTTCCTACGGGCCCCAGCCATTAGTCGTCTTCTTCTCTGTAATCAATCAACTCCTGGTCTTCTGAGAGTTTTTCCAGAATCGTTTCGATTTTGTCAAGCACCTCTTCTATAAGGTCATCGCTAATATTAAGCGCCGGTTCTATACGTATGGTTTTTGCATTGGTCAATGTCCCGGCAACCAGAACACCCCGTTTAAATAATTCAGATACAAAAGCATAACCCATTTTATTGCTGTAAAATTCCAACCCAATCAATAACCCTTTACCTCTTGCTTCTCTTATTATATTATCATACAAAATTTGCAAGCCTTTTAATCGTTTTAAGAAATAATCACCTTTTTCTGCCGCCTGTCCGGGTAAATCTTCTTCCAAAGTGACATTTATTGCTGCAATTCCCGCAGCACAGGCAAGCGGATTTCCTCCGAATGTGGAACTGTGAATAAAAGGATAAGCTTCATCAAGTGCATTCCAGATTTTGGGAGCTGCCACAAATGCGGATAATGGCATTACGCCACCACCTAATGCTTTACCCAGACACATAATATCCGGTACAACATCCCAGTGCTCAACCCCAAACATTTTACCAGTTCTTCCAAGCCCTGTCTGAACTTCATCCGCGATTAAAAGCGTACCGTATTCATCACATGCTGCACGAACCCTTGGCCAGTAATCATCAGGAGGAACAATTGCTCCGGCTTCTCCTTGTATTGGTTCCAAAATTACAGCACATATGCCTTTGCCTACTGCATCAGCTTTATATAAAGATCTTTCAAGTTCATCAGCATCACCGAATTCAACAAAATGTATTTCGGGTAAAAGTGGTTCAAACGGTTCTCTAAATTGCCATTTACCCATTAAACTTAAAGCACCGCAGGATTTACCGTGAAATCCTCTTAAAGTGCTTAAAAAACCTGTCCTTTTATTATAAAGTCTGGCAAGTTTTAAAGCTCCTTCAATTGCATCTGTTCCATTATTTATGAAAAAACAATATTGTAAATCACCCGGAGAAATTTCACCGATAAGTTCGGCTAATGCTCCTCTTAATGGGTCTAATAATTCCTGACTTGATAAAGGCATGCGTTTTAATTGGTTCTCCACTGCCTTAACAATTTTGGGATGTCTTATCCCTGCACTGTAAATTCCAAAACCGCCAAGACAATCAATATATTTACGCCCGGTTAAATCTTCAAGAATAGAGCCCTGTCCTGTCCATTCAAGACTGGGAGCAAATTCTTCCATCTCCACGATTGATTTTCTGTATTCCAAAAAACCCCTGCTATAGTAATATTTAAAATTATCTATAGTATCTTTTACTATTTGCTGTTTTTCATCTTCTGTAATTGTTTCGGATGCGATTATATTAAGCCATCTTTGGGATTCCTTAATCAACTCATCTTTGCTAATACCGGCACTAATACTCATAAAAAAACTCCTCACTCAATTATACTAATAAAATAATAGTAAAAAGAAAAAATACAATGGGTAAATCTAAGGGAAAAAATATTCAATCAAACTTTTTTTTCCTGTAGTGACATTAAGATATATCATAAACTATTTTAAAATACGAATAACATTTCTTAAATTATATATGATATAATATTTTTTAAATTTTAGCAAGTTGTTAAATAAAAAAAATATGTGGCAAAATTCAAATTTTAAAAAAGCAAAATCTCTAGGCGAAGAAGTCGCAGGAAAAAGTCTATGGAACGAAGCGTTTAAACGTTTAAAAAGAGATAAAGTTGCAATGTTTGGCGCGACTTTAATAATTATTCTTGTTTTTGTGGCAATTACAGCAAATTTTATATCACCGTATAAATATGATAAACAATTTTATAATGCAACCACAGCTTATGGTATGCCTTTACCGATGAGTTCATATTCCAAAAAGATAGAAGTAATTCGTAATCCCGGATTTTCAAAAGAAATTTTTATTCCCATTAATACAATGTTTGTCACGTTAGATAATAAAAATAGTTTTAAAGTTCCCATTGATGTTAAAATAGCTCCTTCGGATATTAATCCTTATATTCCTGTTTCCCCTATATTTACAGAAGCAATGGCTTTACAGCCGGGGACAGCTTTAAAATTAGAAGAAGGTACAATAGAAGGAATTAACTCATTTACATTAAAAAATGACAATTATTTTCTTTTAGGTACCGATTCCAATGGCAGAGATATTTTAAGCAGGCTTATTTATGGGTCACGGGTATCGCTGGAAGTTGGAATGATTGCCGTAGGTATCGCCCTGATTATCGGTGTTGTTTTAGGTCTTGTTTCAGGATATTTTGGTGGATGGGTAGATATAATAATCATGCGTATTACAGATATTATGATGTCTTTCCCTGACCTTTTGCTTGTAATGGCTATTGTGGGAATAATTGGTCCCAGCTTTGAAATAATATTTTTTGCAATCGGGGTTGTAATGTGGACAGGAATAGCCAGAATTGTAAGAGGACAGGTATTTTCCGTAAGGGAAATGGAGTTTGTCGAAGCATCCAAAGCATCTGGCTCATCAAATAGCCGTATTATTTTTAAACATATATTTCCAAATGTAATTGCTCCGGTAATTGTAATTGCAACAATGGATATCGCCGGAGCAATAATGACCGAAGCATCTTTGAGCTTTTTGGGTTTTGGGGTCAAGCCTCCGACTGCAAGCTGGGGAGGTATGATTAATGATGGGTTGAGCTATTTCAGAGATGCGCCATGGCTTCCTATTTTACCCGGTGTATTTATTGCCATTACGGTTTTTTCATTCAATCTTTTTGGTGATGGTTTAAGAGATGCATTAGACCCAAAACTTAAATAGCGGGGTTATCATAATTTAAATGTTTTAATTTTAACTTATCGGGGTATAATAAAAATAATAAAAATAAAAATAGAAAGGAAATTATTATGGCAGGGGTTAATTTTAATTCTACACTGAATGCTTTAACAAGGGATGGACAATTAAGTAAAACTGATTTAACCAAACTTAAAGAACTTGCCAATGACGGGCAGGGGGATGATGCACAGGAACAATGGATTGTTAAACAATTAGAAAAAAATGACCACTGTTCTTTTAATAAAGGCACGCAACTTGGTTCGAGTTCAACAAGCTTTAATTTTGTTGTTGCTCTTGATACCACCTTTCATGATAAATTTGGAGAACTTGCAAAAGACGGCGTAATAGATAAAAATGACATAAGTGTTTTAGAATCAATGGCAAAAACCGATTCTGAAAAGAAAATAGTAAAAGGCCTTAAAAGCAGTGATGCAAACAATCTCGAATACAGCCTGCAAGCTATAAATTTTAGTGATTATAAAGCAGCGGAAAAAGGCAAAAACAGAAATTTTAAATTTATTCTATCCCCTAACATGAATGAAAAAGATGAAGTCCCAACCAAAGGGAATTTTAAAACATCAACAGAAAATATTGTTTCTCATACCAGTCAGTCAGATTTATTAAAAAAGACAAAAACGGATTCGGATAGATGCGGGGCAGGGGCAACTGTTAACGCTCTTTTACTTACTAAAGGTGAACAAGGATTTAAAGACCTTGCAGAAAAATTAATTAAAGAGGGAAAAATAAAAAAAAGTGATATTGATAGAGATGCAGAAGGAAAAATAAAGACCACATATAATAATATCCATCGGGTGCAGGATGCTTTGATGGGAAAATTTGATGCCAAAAAAGATGGATTAAATGTAAAATTTGATCGAAAAACTCTAATAAGTACAGGAAAAAGTGAAATTGATAAAGCCATTGATTATGCAGGATTAACAAGAACAGGTATACCAAAACAGGACAGAGAGGAAAAAATAAAAGAATTTTTCACTAACAATCCTGATGGTGCAATTGTTATTAATATTGACGGCGGGGACAAAAACAATTCTTATGAGACTTTAGGGTTTGATAAAAATTCTAAAAACGATCACTGGGTAACAGTTGTAAAAAAAGGTGACAAATACTATGTCGCTGATACAGGAAATACCGCAATAAACGGAGACGGCAAGCATTATAGAGAACTTACCGACCAGGAAGTTCAGGCTCTTGTTTATAATAATCCAAGGACAATGATTGGCGTAGCAAATAAAGAGCCGCTTAAAACAAACCAGGTTAACCCGTCTATGAACTTACCACGTTTTCACGCCGGACTTAAAGATATGCGGTGAATAAAAATAAAAATTCCTATACGTTTGAAATAACATAAATACAAAAACTATTTTATATGTATCTTCTCAAAAAATGGTTGTCATGTCATGCTGAATTTATTTCAGCATCTAAAATCGAGATTCTGAAACGAGTTCAGAATGACATAATATTGAGAGGATAATTTTAT
>Ga0208863_1001667_pt1 | contig 13222 bp, 14 predicted proteins | sample RifOxyD3_FD_184040 | JGI IMG/M metagenome (GOLD analysis project Ga0208863, IMG submission 184040) | Soil microbial communities from Rifle, Colorado - Rifle Oxygen_injection D3 (SPAdes) | ecosystem: Environmental > Terrestrial > Deep subsurface > Rock core/Sediment | place: Rifle, Colorado...
TGAAGAATTTGTCAACAAGATGCTTGATGCAATCATGGGCGCGGCAATTGATATCATCAAATCGCTCCGGCAATCAAGGCAAATAATATCGCCATCTCACTGAGTTGGCGCAACTCAGAAAGTTGAGGTGGAAGGAGTTGATCCATTCCGGCTTGAGAATCCGGGCAAGGAGGTTGTGGCCGGGTTTATCCTCGGGGATATGAATTTTGTTTCCTGGGTGCAGGCGGATTATCTCGCTGGAAAGGGAGCCGACAAAGAAATACCGCAGTTGAAAACCTTGAGGCCCAAGGTTACCCTGGAGATGATTCTTCAAGGGGTTTGCGCGGTAACAGGCTCAACTTCTGGTCAGATTCGGGCAAAGGGCGGGAAAGGGAATCAGGCCCGCGAAATGGCCATCTATCTGGCCCGTGATCTGGCCGGCCTTTCTGGCAGGGAGTTGGGTGAGTATTTCGGCGGCATGTCCGGTGCGGCAATCACCATGCGCTACAAACAATTCAGCAACAAGTTGGTCAAGGATAAGAACCTACAGCGTCTTTTGAGCAAAACAAAAACGAACCTTAATCGTTAAGATGCGGCGCCGCGTGCTTGCTTTCGCTGAAGTTGAAAAGCAACTATTTGTGAAACGTCATAGGTGACCTGGTCGAGTAGACCTGGCAGGGCAAAAGGTTCCGTGGAACCGCGATGCCCTGACCGCCTGTTTTCGCGGTCAAGCTCCGGACGTCTTCCGGATTACCCCATTTTTCTGTTTCTATTCATGCTTGACGCCATCATGAACAAAGAATATAATTTCATGAAAATCATACCCATGGAGGACAAATATGGCCAATCTGCAGGTCAAAGGCATGGACGACAATCTATATGGGCAACTCAAGGAGTTAGCCACGGTGGAAAACAGGTCTGTTAGTCAGGAAATAATTCATCTGATCAAGGTTTCGCTGGCCTCCCGCAAGGTCATGCAGACGACACCGACGCCAGCCGCCATGCTCTTGCGGCTTGCCGGTTCCTGGGAAGACACGAGAGAGGCGGATGTGATAATCGATGAAATCAAGGCCGCCAGAAAAAACTCTCGCCGGCTCAGCGGAGGGCTTTGATGTTCCTTCTTGACACGGATACCTTAATCTATGTGCTGAAAGGAAATCCCAAGGTGGAGGAAAACCTTCGCCTGCATCTCCACGATCCCATGTTTATCAGCACAATCACCATGATGGAACTCTACTACGGCGCCTACAAATCCCAACTGGTTGATGCGAATCTGGCCAAGCTAAAGGCCCTGGAAAATTCTTTTCCGCTCCTTTCGACCGGCCCTGAGACCTGCGAAACCTTCGGCAAACTTAAGGCACGCCTGGAGGCAGATGGAACACGGCTTGATGATCTGGATCTGATCATCGCGACTATCGCCCTTGCCAACAATCTTATTCTGGCAACAAACAATCAGAAACATTTTTCCAGGATACAGGGGCTGAAGTTGACCAATTGGGCATAATCAGTACCGCAATGCATAAACCATATCAAGCCAGAGGCAAACGAAAAAGGAACGCATTTGAAGAGGTGAGGGTGGGTGGCAAAGCAAGCGAACAAAATATGGCAATATTGCTCGCGGAGGGGTATATTCGGCCGTTGTTAACTGTACGCAAATGGCGTAATAATATTGGTTGTTTCTCGCGCAGTTGGACTGTGGGGAAGCAGTACCGATCACTCTAGAATGTTGGAGAAATTTTATGGAAAATCACAAGTGTTACTGGAAAACCCGCGTGATCCGATATTTTGTCCCGGGCGGAATCATTTTGGCCGGCTTCATGCTGGCCGCAACGGTGTCGTCGCCGGTCAAAGCGGCACCGCCGGCGCAGCCGGCTCAACCGATCAAGGTGGCCCAACCGGCTCAACCAGCCCAGCCAGCCCAACCGGCCCAGCCGCTGGAGGCTTACCAGATCAAGGGCTTCCGGAGCGCATTGTTCGGCATGAGCGAGCAGGAGGTGCGCGGGACAATCGTCAAGGACTTAGGCGTTGCCGCGGACGCCATCAAGCTTGATCAAAGTTCTGCGCAGAAAACCACGGCCCTTGTCGTCGATGTGCCGAAGCTGAGTGTCGAGGCTGGTCCGGCCCGCGTTTCCTACATCTTTGGCTATCGCAGCAAAAAATTGATGCAGGTGAATACGGTGTGGGGAAACGGGGCAGTGCCCGAGAGCAAGGCGACCGGTCAGGATCTGGTGGCTGCCTCGCAGAATCTGGCGCAATATTTTTCCGGATTCAAGTATAAGCCGGAAAGCATGGTGAAAAACCGCCGTCTGAAGGACGGCTCGATCCTGGTCTTCCGGGCGCAGGATGATAAGAATCGCGCCGTGGTCCTGACACTGGCCTCCAGGCCCGACCGCGACAGCAAGCCTGCGGCCGGCAAGGAAGCAGCCAAGGAAGGGGAGGCGAAGAAACCGGCCCTTCATTTTCTGCGCCTTTCCTATGTTGAGAATGCTGAAAAACCGGATGTCTTCCGGATCGAGCAAGGCCAGTTTTAACGGTTGATTATCGTCACACGCAAAAATACCCGGAACCGATTATCGGTTCCGGGTATTTCTTTTCTCCGGCCCTACAGGCTACAGTCTAACCCCGATAAACGGGATAAGCACCTTCACGAAATAATTTTCTGCCAAAAATGCGCAGAAAATTATTTCTAAGGTACTAAAAGCCTACAGCCTATTTCCCCTCAATGCCGATGGCAAACATGGTGTCAAGGTCGTGCCGTGAAAACGCCTTGAAGGCGAGCATGGTCTCGGTTCGCAAAATGGCATCGAGCTGCAGCATGCGGCGGGTGACCAGATCCGAGAGGCCCTCGTTGTCATGCACCCGGGCGATCGCTATCAGGTCGTAGTTGCCGCTCACCGAATAGACCTCGGAAATTCCGTCCATCTCCGCCAGGTTTTCGGCCACCTCGTTTATCTTCGAACGTTCAACACTGATGAGAATTACCGCCGTAACCATTGTTAACTCCATGAAGAGGTTTAATAGTCCATTATGCGTTGATTGTTAACAGGTTGCGGTCAAAAATGCAAAAGAAACTGGAAGAGGGCAAGGTCCTTAACGGTTCAGTTTTCTGATTAGGGCGATGCCGGTCCAGCTCACCACAACGTGTACAAGCCAGGCGGCTGGCAACGGATGGAGATAGGCGGCCCTGGCCAGCGAGTCCAGGGCGCCCCATGCGGCCCAGACTGCGAAGGCCATTCCGCAACTGGCCGGGATCGCCAGGGAAAGATCACGGCCCCATTTCTGGTGCAGGAGAATGAGCATCGGCAGACCGGCGAGCAGGAGCGGCAGGCCCAGGAAGATGGCGGAGAGGCGGCGGTGAAAATCAAGCCAGGCCTCTGTGTTGCCAGACCAGCCCGTACTCCGGGCCGCCTCGAAAAGTTCGCCCAACGAGAGTTCGGTGTTCTGGTAGGCGGGCAGCAGGAGATCAGCGGGTGATTCCGGCAGTGCCACGGAGAGTTCCGAGAACGCCTCAACAGTAAAATCGTTTCGGTCGGCTTGCCTCCTGATCTGGCCGCGGCTGAAATGCCAGCGGTTGTCCTGCCAGGTGGCGGTTTCGGCAAACAATAGCCACGTCAGCCGGCGCTCGTTGTCCCAGGCGGCGTAGGTGAATTTGGTGTAGCGGTCTGTGGCGCCGGCTGGCCGTGCAAAGGAGTAGATGCCCTCCTCGCCGCGATAGAAGTAGAAGCCGTTGCGAAAAATGCCCTTGGGTGGTTCCTTGGACACCTCCTCATACCAGATGCGGTTGGCAGCGGCCGTGGTGGCGGGCAGCAGCCATTGGGCCATGGCCAGTGCCAGGCCGGTACACAGCAGGCCGCCGGCGATGAGCGGTGCTACGATTCTGGTGATGGCCAGCCCGCCGGCCTTGAGGGCAGCCAATTCGTTGCTGTGGTTGAGCAGGCCGAGGGTCACGACTCCGGCCAGCAGGATGGCGACCGGCAGGAGCTGTTCGATGATCTGCGGCATCTTTAATAAAAGGTAGCGCACGGCCAGAGTGGCGTCTTTACCGGCATCCAGGAAATTGTCGATCCGCTCGAAGAAATCGACCAGCAGGTAGATGGCCAGAAAAACAGCCAGCACCAGGATGAGGTTTCTGGCAAACTGTTTAAGCAGATAGCGGTCCAGCAGCTTCACAATGCCGTCCTTTGTTGATCGGGGCGGTCGTCGGCTCTACAGAGCCGGCAGGGCTCATAGCCGGCGGTAAGGGCCGCGTGGTGGTCAACGAAGATGATCGGACTGATTCCGGGGTCATAGAATCGGCAGCCCGGCTGGTGGAATATTTTGTCATGGGGATTGCCGTGGAGAGGTTCAGGCTCCGCGGCGCGCGGCCGGCGGCTCGAAAGAAACGGCAGCAGTCGCCGACCGAGTTCGACGAATCCGTGGCCGAGGGTGGCGATTCGATCCAGATACAGAGCGGTTACCTCGTGGGCACTTCGGCGGAGCAGATGAACGGCCAGACCGGCGAAGAGGAGGTTGGGCAGCCAGACCGCCGGGGCGACTGGCAGCATATGTGATTCACTCGCTATTTTGCCGGCGGTGATTGCCACGTAATAGGCGACAAACAGCAGAATGCCCAGAGGCAGTCCCAGTGCCCGGCGGCCGGGGGCGGCCAGCAGGCCGAGGGGCAGGCCGAGCAGACCGAGGATCATGCAGCCCGCTGCCAGCGCTAGGCGGAGGTGGTATTCCACCAGCAGATTGATGCCCTTGTCGGTGTTGATGCCGAGTTCCGTGGCCCGTTGCAGCAACTGGGTCTGATTAAGGTTTTTCTTGGCGCTGCTCACTGCCTGGAGGTTGCTGTGTTGCGGCAGGGGCAGGTTGAGGGTGTATTGTCCGAAGCTGGCGTCCTGGCTGTTTTCGCCTTGGGTCCGGTGGAGGTTGCCGTTGACCAGATTGAGGGTGATGGAGAGTTTTTCAACATCAACGGCGAGGCTGCCAGTTTCGGCCATGATGGTGGTAGGCATTTTCATTTTGCCCTGCCGCATGTCGGAAACGTAGACGCCGTGCCATTCCCTGCTGCGGGGGTCGATCCGGTCGATGTAGAGGACAACCTTGCCGAGATTTTCGCTGAAGCGTTTTTCCCTGAGCCCCTGGTCGATTTTCTCCTTGGCCAGATGGAGGAGGAGTTTTTCCATGGCCTGGTTGCCGGCCGGAATTAGTTTGATGGAAAAAAGGCCGGTACAGGCGGCCATCAGCAGGGTGATGAGCAGAACCGGTGGCAGCATGCGGTAGAGGCCGACGCCGCTCGTTTTCAGCGCCATGATTTCGTTGTCGTTGGTCAGGCGGGTAAAGCCGATAATGACGCCCATCATGGTTGCCATGGGCAGGGAGAAAAGAAAGAGCTGGGGGGTGATATAGGCGCAGATCCGGATAAAGTCAGGCAGCGTGATACCGAAACCCAGAAGGATATCCAGCAGCGGGATGATCCGGCCGAGCAGGAGTACACTGTTGATGATGAGGAAGCTGGCAAGCAGCGGGCCGAGGATCTCGGCGGCCAGATAGGTATGCAGCAACATCGAAGTCAGCATGAGCCGGCAAAGTTTTTCAAAGGGTCGGATGATCGCATTGGTTAAATCCGCTGGAACTCTACCATAGATTGAAGAATTGGTTCAGGGAAAAGATCATGGCCCGCGGCGGGTTATCTGCTTCGCAACCGGAGTTGTGCAAACACCCATGGTCTGCTATAATCACCCGGCCCGTGCCGCACGGTAGCCGCGGCTGTCAGGCGGCCAGGGTTCCGAGGCGCCGGTACAGGAGAGCGCCGCAGAACACCGCGGCCACCCCCAGGATGTTGCTGAGCGCCACGTACACGAAGGCCGTTTTCCAGGCGCCGGTTTCAATAAGCTGGGCCGTTTCGTTGGTGAAGGTGGAAAAGGTGGTAAAGCCGCCCAAGAGACCGGTGAATACGAAGAGTCGCCATGCATGGGTGAAGGGGATTTCCTCGAACAGGCTCCAGAGAAAACCGATCAAGAGCGAACCGAGCAGGTTGACCGCCAGGGTGCCGGCCGGGAAGAGGGGGTCGGCCAGGCGCTGGACCGCCAGAAAAAGTATGTGCCGGCCAATGGCGCCGATGCCGCCGCCCAGCAGGATTGCAAGGAAATTGAACATGGCATGTCCTTTCACGGTGTTGAGTCTTTAAGGTCAATGACACGCCTTCATACCATCGAAGCCGGGAGTTCGTCAACCAGGCAGATTGCCAGGCAGATTTATTGAGGCGTGGCCCGTATCGCGTGCGCTGTCGTTTGCCTGTTACTGGATATTCTATGAGTCCCTTAGAGCCGTTAGTCCGTTTGGTGCCCGTGCAGGCCCAGCCTCCGAGCCTGGGGGATAATACCGCCGACCTGGATCGGCTGCGCCGGGCTCTGCTCAGGCCCTTGCAGGATCGCTGGCCGTTGACACCGCTGACGCGAGCCGGTTTGGTGGCCGAGCGGTTCCGGCAGGCGGGTTTTGCCGGTCTGGCCGTGGTCAATGATCTGGCCGTCGGGCCGGAACTGGTGGATTTTTTGCCGGAGCGGCCGGCGCATCTTGCCGCCATGGCCCTGGATCTCGGGACCACGCACCTGGAGGCCAGCCTGCTGGATCTTTTGACCGGCCGTTGCCTGGCCCGGGCCACCCGGGAAAATCCGCAGATCGAGTTTGGCGCCGACATTCTGGCCCGCATCCATTTTGCCGCCCGGGCTGGGAATGGGGCTGGCGAAGACGGGTTGAATATTTTGCACAGCCGGATCATCGCGGCGATCAACGAACTGGCTGTTGATCTGGCCGGCAAGGCACTGATGCAGGCTGCCGACATCCGAGCCCTGGCCGTGGCCGGCAACACGACGATGGTGCATTTTTTTCTCAGACTGAATACCTATCATCTCTGCCGCGAGCCGTACATCCCGCAGGTCAATGCCCCTGATCCCTTTCGGGCCGGGGAACTGGGGCTCGGCATTCATCCGGCGGCAACGGTCTGGGTGCTGCCCAGCGTTGGCAGTTACTTCGGCGGTGATCTTATTGCCGGAATATTGGCCAGCGGTCTTGATCAGAGTGAAAAAACCTGCATGCTCATCGATGTTGGCACCAATGCCGAGGTGGTGGTCGGTAATCGGGACTGGCTGGTCGCCTGCGCCGGCGCCGCCGGCCCGGCTCTGGAGGGCGGTGTCGCTCGCATGGGCATGCGGGCCGAACCCGGTGCCATCGAGCATCTTGAGATCGATCCGGAGAGCGGCGCCCTGTCCTATGCAACCATTGGCGGTAGTGCTGCCCGGGGAATCTGCGGCTCCGGGATCATTGACCTGGTGGCCGGCTTCTATCTGGCCAGGCTTATCGATATCCGCGGTAAATTCCGGCCGACCCGGGCCGTGGCACCCGGCCGATTCATTGAGCAACCGGACGGCCTGGCCTTTGTCGTGGTGCCGGCCAGCGAGTCGGCGAGCGGCCGGCCGGTGCTCTTGAGCCAGGTTGACCTCGACGCCCTCATGCGCTCCAAGGCCGCCATGTACGCCATTCTTTCCACGCTGGTCAATCAGGTCGGGCTCTCTTTCAATCAACTGCACCGGATCTATGTGGCCGGCGCCTTTGGTGGGCATATAGATCCGCGTCAGGCAATCATCCTCGGCATGCTGCCGGATCTGCCTCTGGAAATCTACCAGCCGGTCGGCAACAGCTCTCTGGCCGGCGCCGAGGGCATCCTCGTTGACCGCGGCCTGCGGCAACGCTGTCATGAGGTGGTCCGGAAGATCACCTATATCGAATTGAACGTCAATCAGGAATTCATGAGCCGTTTTTCCGGTTCCCGGTTCATTCCGCACACGGACCACGCACTGTTTCCCTCGGTTCCTTTTTTTAGCGAGACTTAGAAGCTCAGCCTGCCGGGTTGCATTTTCGCGGACTGGTATGGTAAACTCAAATGAAATCGGCTGGTTTTGCAACGGGCCGAAATTGAAGTGAAATGAAAGCCAAAAACTCGAAAATGATGAATAAAACCTTTTGTAAGAATAGGTTGCGCTCACTCGTTAGAATAACCGCCAAGGAGCGGCTTCGTCAGTTTCTGGAGATATTCCAGAAAGAAGATGACGTGCTGGTCGTGATCAATGCCGATCCCGATGCCCTGGCTTGCGCTCTGGCGGTGAAGCGTCTGCTGCGCTTCCGGGTCAAAAGCGTTACCATCGGCTACCCCAACGAGATCAGGCGACTCAGCAATCTGGCCATGATCGAGCTTTTGAAAATTCAGGCGGAGCGGCTGCAGAATCTTAAGACAGGCAGCTATTCCAAACGGGTGATGCTGGATTCGCAGCCCTCCCATCTGCCGATCTTCGAGAAGATTCCGTTTGACGCGGTGATCGATCACCATCCCCTGTCAAACGGCTGGGAGGCCCGGTTCATGGATATCCGCCCGGAATACGGGGCCGCTTCATCCATGCTGGTCGAATATCTGCGGGCCGCCGGCATGAAGCCCTCGGTTTCCCTGGCTACGGCCATGTTCTACGCCATCAAGGTCGATACCCGGAATTTCGAGAAAAAGGCCAAGCTGGCCGATGCGATCTCCTTCCGCTATCTTTTTAATATCGCCAACCAGAATCTGGTCCGCAAGATCGAACTGTCCGCGCTGCGGGTTTCGGAACTCAGTTATTTCCGGACGGCGCTGGCCGAGATGAAGATCAGCCAACAGCGGCTCTACGTCCATGTCGGCCGGGTCCGCAACCCGGATGTCCAGGTGATCATCGCCGACTTTCTGAACCAGGTGCACGACATCTCATGGGTGTTTGTCTCCGGCATCCACGGCGAACGGCTGGTGGTGATCTTTCGCTGCGACGGCTACAAGAAGAATGCCGGCAAGCTGGCCGAGAAGACCTTTGCCGCCATGGGCTCGGCCGGCGGTCATCGCGAGGCGGCCCGGGCCGAGGTGCCGCTGAAGAATCTTCCCGGAGAAGGCGTTGATTTTTCCACCAAGACCCTCATGCAGTTGACGAAAAAACACTTGTGACCGCCTTATGTTCTCCGGCCTTTTAGCCGTAACCCTTTTCGGGATGGTATGTCCGCATGACGCTGATGAAGCCCAGAACCCTGGCGATGATCCTGGCCGGCGGCCGGGTCGATGAACTGAACGTTCTCACCTATTATCGGCCCAAGTCGGCGGTGCCGTTCGGCGGCTTTGCCCGGGTAATCGATTTTCCCCTGAGCAATCTCATGCACGCCGGCCTTGAGCGGGTGGCCATCCTCAGTCAGTACCGGAGCTATTCCCTGATCAACCACATCGGTATCGGCGCGGCCTGGGATATGCTGGGTCGCCACCGCGGTATCTCCATTCTGCCGCCTTTCAAGGGTTCCGGCAAGTCTCAGTGGTATAAGGGCACGGCCGACGCCGTCTTTCAGAATCTGGATTTTGTCCAGCACCATACGCCGGAGGAGGTGCTGATTATCTCCGGCGACCATATCTATCAGATGGACTATCGGCAGATCATCGCCTACCACCGGGCCAAGGACGCGGATTTAACCATCGCCTTCCTGCCGATGCCCCTCGACCGGGCGCACCGGTTCGGAGTCGCTGAGTTGGACGACGAGGATGGCGAACTAGGCGGCCGGGTGCTTCGCTACGAGGAGAAGCCTGCGAAACCCGAGCACTCCTGGGCATCGCTCACTGTCTTCTGTTTCAAGCCGCAGGTGCTTTACGATGTCCTGGCCGCCAATGCCCGGGACGACCATTCCCATGAGTTCGGTCGCGACATTATCCCGCGGTTGCTGCGCGAGGGCCGGAAGCTGTACGGCTTCAAGTTCCGCGGCTACTGGGGCTATACCCGCACCATCGACGAATATTGGCAGACCAACATGGACTTGCTGGGGCCGGCTCCCCGGATCCGGCTCGAGGAATGGGGGATCCGCACCAACCTCGAACACCGCGGCATCCGTGACTGCCAGCCCCTGAAGGTGGGGCCGGCCGCCGTCATTCAAGACAGTTTGGTCTATAACGGCTGCGTGGTGGAGGGCCGGGTGGAACATTCCATCCTTTTCCCGGGCGTGCATGTGAAGCCCGGCGCCGTGGTCAAGGATTCGGTGCTTTTTTTCAACAATGTGGTGGAAGCGGATGCCGGTTTATTCAAGGTGGTCAGTGACGTCAACACGCTGTTCGGGGCCGGCTCCGTGGTAGGCGGTTCAGCAGCCGGCCTCCGCCAGGAGGTAACGGTGGTGGGCTGGAACAACCAGATCCCGGCTGGCACGGTAATTGGGGCCGGCTGCACCATCTACCCTCATCTGCCGCCGGGCCGGCTGCCGAAAGAGGTGAAAACCGGGGAGGTGGTGCAGTGTTGAGCCAGGCGATCGATACTCTGGTGCTGCTGCTGGCCGGCGGGGTGGGGAGCCGCCTGAATGTCCTGGTCCAGACCCGGGCCAAGCCGGCGGTTCCCTTTGCCGGTATCTACCGGATCATTGATTTCGCCCTGAGCAATGTCATGAACTCCGGGCTGACCCAGGTCGGGGTTTTGACCCAGTACAAACCTCTGTCGCTCATGCGGCATATCGGCACCGGTGCGGCGTGGGATTTGTCGGGTCGCAGCCGCGGGGTCAAGATTCTGCCGCCCCGGACTGGCGCCAAGGATTCCGACTGGTACAAAGGCACGGCCGATGCGGTCCGTCAGAATCTTGATTTCATCGCCGCCCATCCTTCCCGGGAGATTCTCCTGCTCTCCGGCGACCACATCTACCAGATGGATTTTGACGCCATGATCCAGTTCCACCGGGCCAAGAAGGCCGAGCTGACCATCGGCATGATGGTGGTGCCCGAGAGCGAGATCCATCAGTTCGGGGCCGGTATTGCCAACAGTGAGGGCCGGATCATCGACTGGGAGGAAAAACCCAAGAAGGCGCGCACCAACCTTGCCTCCATGGGCATCTACATCTTTGACACCGAGTATCTGGTCAGTCTGCTGGTCGAAAACCGCGATGAGGCTGATTTCGGTATGCATCTGATCCCCAGGGCCATTGCCCGTGACAATGTTTTTGCCTATCCGTTTACCGGCTACTGGCGGGATGTCGGCACGATCCAGGCATACTGGGAGGCCAATATGGACGTGCTGCGCGATGATTCCGACATCGCACCCGAGGCCTGGGGGATACGGCCCAATCCCGAGGCCGACCATCGACACCTGGCGGACCGCTGCCCGGCCCGGTTTATCACTGGCAGCGAGGTCAGGCGTTCTTTAGTCGCGGCCGGCTGCGTGATCAAAGGCAGCGTGGTCAACTCCATCCTGTCGCCCGGCGTGGTGGTGGAGGCCGGCGCCCGGGTCCGGGACTCCATTATCCTTGACGACTGCCTGATCGACAAGAACGCAGTGGTTGATCTGGCCATCCTTGATAAGCGGGTCAGGGTGGCGCCGGGGGCCGTGGTCGGCAGCGGCAGCGGCAAGGCGGTCGCCAACCGGCTCTATCCGAAACATCTGTATACCGGCATCACCCTGGTGGGCAAGGAGGCAGTGGTGCCGGCCGGCATGGTGGTCGGCCGCAACTGCATTGTGCAGCCCTGTCGGCAGGCCGGCGATTTCCCGAAATCAGCCGTTGAGGACGGCGGGACCGTATAGAATTCTGCCGAGTGTCTTAATTCTGTTTTTTTGCCATGCCTTCAAGGAGTTCGACCATTTTCTTCTGCTGGGCCAGGATCTGCATATTGGTCTCGACCAGATAGCGGCCGGATACGGCAATCTGGCGCAGGTATTCCTCGGATTTGGTGTTGCCCAGATGTCTGGCATTGTCCTTGTCGTCGTTCTGCAGGGCTTTGTAGAAATCCTCGGTCAGTTCGATGTGGACGCCGCCGGGCGGTGTCGAATACTCCGCCGCATGGCTGGCGGGCGACCAGCCGCACAGAGCGGCCAGTACCGCACCCGCGGCCATTCCCGTGAAGATTTTTCCCTTATGCATGGCAGTCTCCCGGATCAGAGTTTGTTGACTCACGAAAAGTCAGGGACGATTTCATTCTGCCTTGCAGTATAGGCAGGGGGGACCAGGGCTGTCAAGATGGGCGGCGGCCGGCGTGCTGTCGGCCGCGCACGGCAGCAATCAGCGATGGGTGCGTTATATGCCGGTCATGCAGTTGTCGGACATCAGCCTTTTTTATGAATGCCATGGCAGCGGGCCACCCCTGCTGTTCATCCATGGTCTTGGTTCCAGTTGCCGGGACTGTGACCGAGCAGGCATGATGTCTGACCGGCCGAGCCAGTGCGGCCGAGCTGACATCTGCCAAAGACGATTTTTTGTTTTCAGCTTTCGCCGGGATATGATACGGTTTTTGTGACGCATCGGCCGCGCGGGTTAACAGTCGGATGTGAGTGTGGTTTTTTTATTTACGGACAAGCTCAAAAGGGAGGAAGGAATTCATGCTGACGGTGAGAGACGTGATGACCACCGAGGTCTTTGTTCTGCAGGCCACGCAGACACTGGCCCTGGTTCGGTCTTTGATGAAGAACAAGCATATCCGGCATGTCCCCATTGTGGACGGCCAGGACCGGTTTGTCGGTCTGCTGACCCATCGGGATCTTCTGGCGCAGACAATTTCCATGCTGGCCGAGATTGACGAGGCGGAACAGGAGTATCTGGATCGGAACATCTACATTGTCAATGTCATGAAAACCGATGTGGTTACCGCCAACTCTGACATGGATCTGGTCTCGGCCATCCATGTTCTCCTTGAGCATAAATATGGCTGCCTGCCGGTGGTCGACAATGAAAAATTGGTGGGGATCGTCACCGAGGCTGATTTTCTCCGGCTGACCCTGGGACTTCTGGAAAAAATCTGATGCGTTCGCGTTTGTAGCTCGGGATTTAATGCTGAAGCCAACGGTTATCGTCCTCATGGGGGTATCTGGTGCCGGCAAGACCACGGTGGGCGATCTGCTGGCAAAGCGGCTTGGCTGGCGATTCTGCGATGCCGATGATTTCCACCCGCCGGGCAACAGAGAGAAGATGCGGAATGGGGTTTCGTTAAACGATGCGGACCGGCTGCCTTGGCTGGCGTCCATCCGCCGGCAGCTTGACATTCTTGCCGGTCGCCAGGAGCGCGCTGTGCTTGCCTGCTCCGCTCTCAAGCAATCGTACCGGGCGTTTCTGCGGCAGGACGATCCGGCCATCGTCTTTGTTTATCTCCAGGGCAATGCTCTGCTCATTCGGCAGCGGCTGGCCGGTCGCATCGGGCATTTCATAGCGCCTGGGCTGCTGGCCAGTCAGTTTGCCCTGGCCACGT
>Ga0208863_1001669_pt1 | contig 13216 bp, 12 predicted proteins | sample RifOxyD3_FD_184040 | JGI IMG/M metagenome (GOLD analysis project Ga0208863, IMG submission 184040) | Soil microbial communities from Rifle, Colorado - Rifle Oxygen_injection D3 (SPAdes) | ecosystem: Environmental > Terrestrial > Deep subsurface > Rock core/Sediment | place: Rifle, Colorado...
TACTGCAACAGGCTTGAGTCGGAGCTGCGAAAGTATGGCAAGTGCGATCACGCTAAGTGTCCCTTGTGCGAGGTAGGATCCGACGAACAGACTGCCTGATATCCAGTCGCGGCCCCACTGCCCAAGTGGCGGGCCGAGGAAGGCGGCGACAACGCCACCCGCGACAACCCATGAAATCGCCCTGCTCGTATGGCTTGCTTCGGTGGACTCCACTGCGGCGAAGCGGTAGTAGTTGGCAAAGCCCTGATAACTGCCCAGGAGCAGGTGGCCGGTGACGAACAGCACGAACGATTGTTGCTGGAGCGCGAACGCGCACAACAGGCTGCCCGCCAATCCCAGTGCGGCTCCGGTCAAAAAGCCGGTACGTCGGCCAAAGCGGCGCATCAGGAAGGCCGCAGGCAATGATGCGATTGCTGTACCGATTACCATCACGGCAATCGGTAACGTAGCGAAACCTTTGTCTGGCGCAAGATCACTGCCGAGAACGGCACCGAGTGCCATCGACATCACGATGGCTGAAAGCATCAGTGCCTGACTGATGGCCAGAAGCAGAACATTACGGCGACCTGCGAACATATGATTCTTTCTATACCCCAGTATTTTTTGGCATCGTAAGGGGCATTGACTGAATCATTGTGGCAGCAAGACTGTATAGCTGTCCGGCGTAACCGGGATACATCGGTGTATTCATACTCATGTTTTCAGATCGCGTTTTTTCTGTTCGTATTCCTCACGGTCAATCTCGCCGCGCGCATAGCGTTCCTGCACGATCTCCAATGGCGTCTTATCGCGTGAACTGCGACTCGGCGCAGACTGTGTCATCAGCCAGCGGATCAGCGACGCGATGCCGAGAATAAGCAGAGTCCAGAACAGCAACATAAATATAAAACCAAAACTCATTCCCCATCCCCCAAAGCCACTCCAGTTGTGCATCATGTCCTGTCTCCTCTGTGTTTCATGGTTAAAGTCAGAATTCGTAACGAACCTGAAGATACCTTTCAGAATCGCCGATACGGTTTAATTTTCATGCGCTTTAGAATTTTATGGGCGCATGGTTTGAGTCATTATGCGACCTGTTATTTTTCCGGCGCGGTAAAGGCGTAATTCGCCCGTTTGGAAGCAAGTCCAGTCTGCATTCCTATTTACAGGTTCGGTCGCAATTAACGCACTATTAACAGTAACAGGCAAGCCATCGCGTTGCCCTGAACTTGAGCATTCCAGATAATGAAGCCGGTCATGGCCGTAGGCGATCAGGTGTTCCCCGTCGGACATCAAAAAATTGAATTTGCCGAGTGAGGCAACCAGCCCGCTCACGACCGCCAGATTTTCCAGCCAGGAAGTTGGCTCGGCGGCAGGCAGGCTGTGAAAATGCTGTGCGATATGGTTAAGGATATGGCAGAAAGCATACTCGGAGTCCGTTCCGCCCCTAGGGCAGCATACCGGGTTGCCACTGGACAGCTCTATATCCACGATGTCCGGCACCATGCCGTTGTGGGCGAACACCCATTCCTTGCCGCAGCATACCCGCTGAAACGGATGGGTGTTGCTGATATCTATGACAGGAGGAAAGCTGGCCTTGCGGACATGGGCGATCACCAGGTTTGAATGCGTAGCTCCGCACAATTGTGCAAATAAAGCACTCTGATGCGCCGGAGCCGGTTCTTTGGAAAGGCGGAAGGTGCCGTTCTCCCGCCAGGCCAGGCCCCAGCCGTCAGGGTTGTCCGCCACCTCTCCTCCATGCAGGCGAAACTCGTTGAGTTCCCGCATCATGTTCAGCGGTTGTGAGGACGACAGGCCAAAGAGTTCACACATTACCCAACCCTACCGGTATTTGCGCAAGTACCAGGATTCGAAGAACGACTTGGCGTTATGCATCAGACTGAGTGGCGGCAAGGACATCTCGCTGTCAAGCGTGCGTCGCATCAGCATGCCGGCATCAAGGCTGTCGACGATGCAGAGCAGTTCCACTTTGAAGGTCTGCTGTGGATTGCCGCCATCCAGTTCCGTCAACAGATTCACGGCGGCTGTTTCGCCTTGCAGGTCGGCCATGTGCGCCTGTTTGGGCATCCAGTCCGGTCCCGGGAAGCTGCCGGAATCGCCGACGACATACACGCATGAGTTTTCTTCGACACGGCACTGGGCATCCGCCCTGATGAGTCCGCCCGGCGAGCGAGGCAGGGTGGTACTGTCAAACCATGTGTTGCCCGTTAAACCGGGCATGAAGATGATGAGGTCGGCAGGGAATTCGCCGCCTTCGGTTTTTACTTTGCCCGCCTCGAAGCCGACGAGTTTGTGACCGAGTTGTTTGTTGATGCCACGCTTCTCCATCTCCGCCATCAAGCGTTGTACCGCACGTTCGCCGAGGCGGTTGCCGGGATTGGGCATGGGATTGAAGAAGGTGAGGCCGATCTTGTCACGTCGTCCTTCGCGGCGCAACTGGGTATCAAGCCCGAACAGGAATTCGAAGATCGGCCCGCCGCGCATGGCGGTCGGTTCGTTCGGATTACCCGCGAACCCCAGCGCAATGTTTCCCTGTTTGAGTGCGGATACCCGCTCGCGGATCTGCTCTGCGGCGGCGATGCCTTCACAAGGCAGAATGGCATGCTCAATGCCGGGCAGCTTCTTGATAAAGCGCCCGCCGCTGGCGATGACCAGGCCGTCGTTCACCACTTTGCCGTTGTTCGTCAGCACGGTGCGCCCGTCATTTTCCAGTCCGGTCGCTTCGCCCGCGACAAAACGGATACGCTGATCGTTCAGGAAACGATCGAGCGGAATGCGCAAGTCCTGCGCTTTACGTTTGCCGGAAGGTATCCAGATCAGACTGGGCAGAAATATCAGCTCCGGCCTGGGGGCAATGAGGGTGATTTCGGCTTCAGTATCGAGTTGGCGCAATTTGCGCGCCGCAGACAGTGCAGCAAAACCGATGCCGATGATGGTGATTTGTTTCATCTCCATTCTCCTGTTGATTCTGGAATGATACGGTGTATGAGAGGCCGTTTTCAGTGGCGCTGCATCGATAATCTCACTACTTGCGTGCCTGAGCCGCCTTTACAGCCGCATCAAAACCACCTTTGCTCTTCCATTCGGCAAAACCACCCTGGATGATGCGAACATTCTCGAAACCCGAAACCCGCAGGGCGAAGCCGGCCTGAGCGGAAAGCGAACCGCTGTTGCAGTAGATCAGCACGGGTTTGTCCTCCGGAATCGACGCGCGCTTCTCTAACACCTGACGCCATTCGAGATTCACGGCACCGGGAATGTGCTCCTTGTCGAACTGCATCTTGTCCCGTGCATCAATGAGATAAAAGCGAGGCCAATCTTCCTTTGGAATTTTTTCACTGGAAATGGTGCCGCCGCTGTAGTCTACGAAGGCAAGATAATCCTCCATGACTTTGACAGCCTGGTTGCTTTCTTGCGCGCTGGCGAGCACAGAGGTACACGAGAGGATCGCAATCGCGGTGGCATGAATCATGAATCGCGCAAAACGCATATGTTTTCCTGTGAGATTAGTGGTGTTTTTCCGCTACGGCAGCCGGATTAATGCGAGGGTGTGTCTCTTCGCCGAGCAGCCAGAGCAGGCTGCCCGATAAAAACATCGAGACTGCCACGAACCAGAAGGCCGCCTCGACCGTGCCGCTGAAATGTGCGGTGATCCCCAACCCCAACGCGCCGATACCATAACCCAAATCGCGCCAAAATCGGTAAATGCCGATGGCAGAGCCGCGCCAGTTTGGGTGCGAGATGTCAGCTACCGCTGCCGATAGATTCGGATACAACAAAGCCATGCCGAGACCGGAAATAGCGGCAGAAAGCGACCACCACATGATACCTTCATTTAGCAACATCATCGCCACTCCCGCACCGCAGATCCACATGCCCCACACGTTGGGCTTATGCCGACCGATATGATCGGACAGTTTTCCGGTAAAAAATTGTGAGCCCCCCCATACAAAGCCATAGATACCGACGATCCAGCCGATATCGGGCAGGCTCAATCCGCGCTGGTATAAAAACACCGGGTAAAACACCCAGACCAGGGCATCGACAAATTTTTCTACCAGTCCAGCCTGGCTGAGGGCTGCAAGCCGTTTGTCCCGCCATGAAACCAGCGTAAAAACTTCCCACGTCGTCGGCTGCGCACTGATATTTTCCGGGTAGCGCGGCAGCGGCCCGCTACTGATGCCGGCCTTGTGTTTTGCCGCCTCACTTTTTGCCCAGGGCAGCGTATCCTTGACCCACAACAGCGTGAGCAGGATGGCCAGTACGATCGTTGTCATACCGAACACCAGCAATCCGCTGCGCGCGCCCAGCTTCGTTGCCATATACGCGGTAATGATACCCGCCAGCGCCAGCCCGACATAGCCGGCAAACTCATTCAGACCGATGGTCAGACCGCGCTGATCGGCGCGGGTGATGTCCAGCTTGGAGGTCTGCGTCATCGACCAGGTTAACCCCTGGTTGATGCCGAGCAGTACCGTGGCGGCCACGATCCAGCTCCACGATGGTGCAAAATACACCAGCAAGGGAATAGGTAACGCGGCAGTCCAGCCGAGCAGCAAGACCCTCTTGCGACCGATGCGTTCGGATAGTCGTCCGGCCACGAAATTAAGCGTTCCTTTGACCAGCCCGAATGCCACCACAAAAGCGGTTAGCAACATGAAGGAGTTTTTCGGTACGCCGAATTCAGATTCGGACAATGCGGGCACTACGGTGCGCATCATGCCAATGGTGAAGCCCACCAGCATGACTTGCAGCAGTTGATGCAGAAACTGATCGAGATTGGCTCGAATGCCGTGAGATAACGTCGCGTGCGACATCATCATCCCGCCAGATTAGCCGCAACCATCCTATCCATCTCAGCCGGTCGGGGTGGAATTTCCTGCAACAGGCTGTCGATAAATCCCTCTTTGCTCATGGTCAGCGCCTGATTCCAGCGCTTCTCGAAACCGATGGTCGAACTCGGCTTGCCGGACAAACCCGCACCACACACACTGCCTGCCTGATGACCCGGGAAAATTTCGACTTCACCGGACAGATGCAGCAACTTGGCATGGATGCTCTCGTAGAGCTGTGCAGCCATTTCACGTTCACGCCCCAACAGATCGGGTCGACCAATTGAACCGACAAACAGGGTATCTCCGGTGAGGACAAACCAGGGCAACTCACCGCGACGCATATCAGTCACCAGCAGACAGATGCTGTCTGGTGTATGACCCGGTGTATGCAACACTTCCACATTGACGTTGCCGAGATTGAGCGACTGCCCGTCGGTCAATGGTGCAAATTCAAACTGGACGCGCCCCTGATTTGACTCGTGCAGGCAATACGGCGCGCCGACCATCTGCGCGAGCTTCCTTCCGCCGGAATAGTGGTCGGCGTGTACATGGGTGTCGATCACGTAGTTGATGGTGACGTTGGCTTTCTTTGCTTCCTCGATGTACCACGCCTCATCGCCTGCGACCACGTCAACAGCCATAGACTTGCCTTTGGTGCCGCAACCGAAGAAATACGACAGCGAAGACTCCTTTGTTGCCAGTTGTTTGAAAAACATTGCCCACTCCCCAAAAGTAAAACACCCGCAATTAAAACGGCTGAAATTAGAACACCAGTACTTTGTCCGCCCAGGCTGTCCACTCGGCCAGTTCGGCCAGTGTGCTACGATGCGTTTTATCGGCGATGTCGTTATCGGTCATGCCGCGCGCGTCCATGCAGGTGCCGCAGATGCCGAGCTCCCCGCCATGACGGGTCACATTGCCGATCATGGTCTCGACATTGTAAAAACCTTGAGGCACTTTCTGTCCTCGATGAGCTGCCGATGCGGCATCACCGATTAGAAAGACACGTACCGCATTGCCTTCTTGCTTGACAATGGCACCCGCTACACGCAACCCGTTATAAGTACGTTCGCTGCCGTATGGCGCCTCGTTGAGAATGAATAAAGTTTTCATGATGAACTCCTTGGTTAATTTACATTCCAGAAATTGCTGGAATGTATTAGACGGCGCTTCTTTGTTTATGTCAATATTATTTGCTGTATATATAATATATTCTTCTACTTGATAGATTGTTAAGATGGAAAACCCGCGCAAGATTAAAAATATACTTTATGAACAGGTCGCACGGATCGGGAAAGTTTTCTCCAGCCCGAAACGCCTGGAGTTGATCGAATTACTGTGTCAGGGAGAAAAAACGGTTGAGACACTGGCCAGGGAGGCGTCCATCAGCGTGAAACTGACCAGTTCGCATTTGCGCGAGTTGCGCATGGCGCAACTGGTTGAGACCGAAAGACAGGGAAAGAACATACACTACCGGCTCGCCAATCAATCGGTCGCGAATCTTTGGGTGCAGGTGCATACGCTGGCCGAGGAGCGATTAGTGGAATTGCAACTGGCATTACAGAAGATCGCCACGCAACCGGACGACATGATACCCAACGACCGGGAAAGCCTGTTGAAAGCCGCACGCAAGGGCGAGGTGGTGGTGCTCGACGTGAGGCCGGCGGAAGAATATTTGGCCGCACATTTGCCATTCGCCCGTTCAATCCCGCTGGAAGAACTGCGTCAGCGTCTGGCGGAATTACCGAAAGACCGTTCGATTGTTGCCTACTGTCGCGGGCCCTATTGCCTGATGGCGGTCGATGCCGTTAAATTGCTCAGACGGGAAGGCTATGCCGCCATCCACTTGCGCGATGGCGTTGCCGAATGGGCGGTTGCGGGCAGAACGTTATAGCTGGCAGACCATCATACCGACAGCGCCATGTTGCTGGATTTCGCAAGCCTGCGGGTCAGTTGTTGACTGACGCGCAGGGGAAAGTGACCACCCGTGATGATGAAACCAGCCAGGCCTACCTGTCGGCAGACAGGCACGTTCCCTCTCCCCCGTTCCCCCTCTCCCTGCGTACCACGCACAGGCAGGCCAAAAGGCGAGGGGTACGGTTCGTCGTTGCGCGAGTTTCGTTAATACCCTGTCAAAAAGACACCGCAGGCGTTCACTTGCTGATGCCATAGTCAATCACCTTTCATAGCACCCTTGAACTGACAGCGTGATAGCGACCGGGGTCATGCTGTGTTGAACCAGTGCCAGCCATGCTCACCCGCAAAGGGCGCAACCTGAGAACCACTGCCACCCGTTGCCCCCTTTTGTTCCTGGTAACGAACAAAGGCATATGATGTGCGGTCACACGAGGCGAATCTATGTCGATGTACCTTTCGATACAGGAAATCCCGTCTTTCAAAAACCATCCCGTTGTCTTGGAACCAGGGGAGGAGAGATGGAAATTGACGCGTCGTGTTTGGCTACCTGCCTCTCGATAGGTGTATGAAAAATGCACATCACAGCGAAACTGGTTTTTGGGATCGTTAGGCGGTAAATTTTATCCGGATTCCGGCTTGGTATAAAACTCCGGCCTTCAGGCCGGAACGCGCGCCACCCTGCCCTGAAGGGCCGGGTTTGAGGGGATGTAGTAGAGGAGATACAAACTCCTCCACGTTTAAATCCAACGGCCGCAAGGCCGGTGACAAATTGGTGTTCGACAGGTTGCTAGCCAAGAAATTGATGAGGGTGGCTGATGGCCGCGCATAGATTCGTGCCCGGCTATGCACCAAAAAGGAACGTTGTAAACTGGGAGTTTAATTTTTATGGTCTTGCGATAAATATAATATATTGATTAATAACAAATTAATTAAAATCCGCATTCTGGCATGACTGTTGCTTTGTAGTAAACATCAACGAATCAACGGCGATTCGAAGAATTGCATTAAAGGACAAAGGCGTCCCGCTGCGTTTAACGCGGTCGGACGCCTTTTTATTTGTTATCCGGAAATTTAATTTAAGGAGCGTTAAAAATGGAAGCGTCGAAGATCATCACAGTGCCTGAACAACACAGCCGGAGGGATTTCATGATGCAAACGGGAGCGATTTTGGGTAGCGCTGCCATCATGTCTATGGTGCCTATGGGGACGCGCGCCGCAGCCTGGGCGGCGGGCTCGGACGCACCGGAATTGAAAGAAGTGAAAGTTGGCTTCATACCGCTGACCGATTGCGCCTCGCTGGTGATCGCGTCGGTGATGAAGTTTGACGAAAAATATGGCATCAAGATTGTGCTGTCCAAGGAGGCTTCCTGGGCCGGGGTACGCGACAAGTTGAGTAATGGCGAACTGCATGCCGCGCATGTGTTGTACGGTCTGGTCTACGGCGTGCACCTGGGGATAGGCGGTCAGAAGCAGGATATGTCGGTACTGATGACGCTCAACAACAACGGTCAGGCGATCACGCTTTCGAACCAGCTTAAAGATAAGGGTGTCACCACCGGCGCGGCATTGAAAAAACTGGTGGACAGCGAAAAGCGCGACTACACCTTCGCGCAAACTTTCCCTACCGGTACGCACGCGATGTGGCTGTATTACTGGCTGGCCAGCCACGGCATCAACCCGTTGTCCGATGTAAAAACCATCACCGTGCCACCGCCGCAGATGGTGGCTAATATGCGTATCGGCAATATGGACGGATTCTGTGTGGGTGAGCCGTGGAACAATCGCGCCATCTACGACAAGGTCGGTTTCACCGCGACCACCACGCAGGACATCTGGAAAGATCACCCGGAGAAAGTGTTGGGTTGTACCGCTGAATTCACGCATAAATATCCCAACACCGCACGGGCCTTGATCATGGCTGTGCTGGAAGCGTCGAAATACATCGATGAGATGGGTAATCGCCGCAAGGTCGCCGAGATCATCGCCGACAAATCTTACGTCAATTGTCCGCTGGAAGTGATCGACCAGCGCTTAGAGGGCAAGTACGAGGACGGTTTGGGTAAAAAGTGGAATGATCCTAACTACATGAAATTCTGCAATGACGGTGCGGTGAATTTCCCTTACCTGTCTGATGGCATGTGGTTTTTGACGCAACAGAAGCGCTGGGGACTATTGAAAGACGATCCTGACTATCTGGCAGTCGCCAAAAAGATCAATCAGATCGATCTGTACAAGCAAGCGGCCTCCCAGGTCAAGGTTGCGGTGCCCAAAGACGTGATGCGCACCTCCAAGTTGATGGATGGCACGGTGTGGGATGGTCGTGATCCTAAAAAATATGCAGCCAGCTTTAAAGTGAGAGCGTGATGAAATTCAGACGCTATTTTGGCGAGCAGATTTTTCCGCCCCTGATCGGAATCGGGCTGTTTCTTATCGTCTGGATGATCCTGGCGCAAGGCAGCGAGGCGCTACCCGGCCCGCTTAAAACCTGGGACTCTGCGGTGGCCTTATTCAGCGATCCGTTCTACCAGCACGGCCCCAACGATCAGGGGATAGGCTGGAATATCCTCAACTCGCTGGGGCGGGTCGGGGTCGGGTTCGGGCTTGCGGCGCTGATCGGCATTCCGCTGGGTTTTATCGTCGGCCGGGTCGAGTTTATCGACAAGATGACCTCTCCCATCATCAGCATGCTGCGACCGGTCTCTCCTCTGGCCTGGCTGCCGATAGGCCTGCTGGTGTTCAAGGCGGCGAATCCTGCCGCGATCTGGGTGATTTTCATCTCCAGTATCTGGCCGATGATCATCAACACCGCGATGGGGGTACGCCAGTTGCCACAGGACTACATGAATGTGGCGCGCGTGCTGAATCTCTCGGAATGGAAGATCTTCACCAAGATACTGTTTCCTGCGGCGATGCCTTATATGTTAACCGGCATACGACTTGCCGTCGGCACGGCGTGGCTGGTGATCGTTGCGGCTGAAATGCTGACCGGCGGGGTGGGCATCGGCTTCTGGGTGTGGGATGAGTGGAACAACCTGAACGTCGAGCACATCATCATCGCCATCTTCGTGGTCGGCATCGTAGGCCTGTTGCTGGAAATGCTGCTGGTGAGACTGGCCAAGCGATTCAGTTACTAAGGGATACATCATGAAAAATTACGTACACATCGAAAACGTGCAGATGTCCTTTTCGACCCGTAAGGGGGAATTTGTCGCCTTAAAGGATATCGATCTGGACATCGCGCGTGGCGAATTCATCACGCTGATCGGACACTCGGGCTGCGGTAAGTCCACGCTGATGAATCTGGTAGCGGGGCTCTTGAAACCCTCCGATGGAATTTTACTCTGCGCGGATCGCGAGATTGCAGGACCCGGGCCGGAACGGGCGGTGGTGTTCCAGAACCATTCTCTGTTGCCCTGGCTGAGCTGTTTCGAAAACGTCTACCTCGCGGTCGAACGGGTGTTTGGTGCTAATGAGGACAAGGCGCAACTGACTATTCGTACGCATAATGCACTGGAATTGGTGCATCTGACGCACGCCGAGCAGAAGCTGCCGAACGAGATTTCGGGCGGCATGAAGCAGCGTGTCGGTATCGCCCGTGCACTGGCGATGCAGCCCAAGGTATTGCTGATGGATGAACCGTTCGGTGCGCTGGATGCGTTGACGCGCGCCCAGTTGCAGGACGAACTGATGAAGATTGTGGCCAAAACCAACAGCACCGTGATCATGGTGACCCACGACGTGGACGAGGCGGTGCTGTTGTCGGACCGCATCGTGATGATGACCAACGGGCCTGCGGCGACGATAGGTGAAATTCTGGCCGTCAAACTGGCGCGTCCGCGCAACCGTCTGGAACTGGCAGGTGATGTCGAATATATGCGCTTGCGCTCCGAAGTATTGCGTTTCCTGTACGAGCGCCACGCTCATCCGGCTGCGGCCTGACTTTTTAAGGAATAAAAAAATGGCTACAAAAAAATTGGTCGTGATCGGAAACGGTATGGCCGGGATACGTACGATCGAAGAATTGCTCAAAAAAGCGCCGGATGAATACGAGATCACCGTGTTTGGGGCCGAACCGCATCCCAATTACAATCGCATCATGCTCTCACCGGTGTTGTCGGGCGAAATGAAATTTCAGGATACCGTGCTCAATGACTGGAGCTGGTATGAGGCACACAATATCACGCTGCATGTTGGTAAAATAGTCAATAAAATCAACCGTAAAGATTGTCTGGTTGAAACGGAGGACGGCGTCGTTGCGCCTTACGACCGGCTCTTGATTGCGACCGGTTCCAATCCGATTATGTTGCCTGTGCCGGGTATCAATCTGCCGGGCGTGGTGGGCTATCGCAGCATCGCGGATGTGGAAGAAATGCTGAGCCGGGCGGAAAAAGGCGGGCGTGCGGTCGTGATCGGCGGCGGTTTGCTGGGGTTGGAAGCGGCCAACGGTTTGCTGATGCGCGGCATGGAGGTGGCTGTGGTTCATCTGTGCGACTGGCCGATGGAGCGTCAGCTCGATAAAGCCGGTGGCGGGTTGCTGCAAAGTGCCCTGGAAAAGCGCGGCATGAAGTTTTATCTGGCGCGGCAGACGGAGGCGATTCTGGGCGACGAGTGTGTGACCGGTTTGCGTTTAAAGTCTGTCGCGAGCGGGGGAGACGTCGAAGAGATTTCCGCCGACCTGATCGTGATGTCGGCAGGCATACGTCCCAATATTGCCCTGGCCAAATCTGCGGGAATTCACTGCGAGCGCGGTATCGTGGTGAGTGACACGATGCAGACGGAGGATCCGAAAATTTATTCGGTCGGCGAGTGCGTTCAGCACCGTGGACAGACTTATGGTCTGGTCGCTCCCTTGTTCGAGCAGGCTAAGGTGGCGGCTAATCATCTGGCAGGCGGAGAACTGATGAGTTACGAAGGCTCATCCGTTTCTACCAAACTTAAGGTCACCGGTATCGACCTGTTTTCGGCGGGGGATTTCAATCCTGTTGAGGGCGACGAGGAATTGCTGTTGCAGGATGCAGCGCGCGGCGTTTATAAAAAACTGGTGTTGCGCGACAACAAGCTGCGCGGCGCGGTGTTGTACGGCGAAACCGTGGACGGTTCCTGGTATTTTCAGTTGATGCGCGATGGGGCGGATATCAGCGATCTGCGCGAACACATTCTGTTCGGTCAGGCGCATGTCGGTGACTCGGGGCATGGCGGGGGGTCTAGCGTGGCGAACATGCCCGACAGTGCGGAAGTGTGCGGCTGCAACGGGGTGTGCAAAGGCGCTATCGTCAGCGCCATCGTCGACAAGAAACTGTTCACGCTGGAAGAAGTGCGCGCCCATACCAAGGCGTCCGCTTCCTGTGGTTCGTGTACCGGGCTGGTGGAGTCGATTCTGGCTAACACGCTGGGCGGCGACTACTCGGCCAAACCGACCAAAAAACCGCTCTGTTCCTGTACCGACGCCGCGCATGCCGAGATTCCCAAGGTGATCCGCGAACAGGGCATCAAGCGCATGCCGGAACTGATGCAGGCGCTGCACTGGAAGACGGAGGATGGCTGTCATATCTGTCGCCCTGCGCTCAATTATTACCTGATGACCGCCTGGCCTGGCGAGTATCAGGATGACTCCCGTTCGCGCTTCATCAACGAGCGGGTGCATGCCAATATTCAGAAGGACGGCACTTATTCTGTGATTCCCCGCATCTGGGGAGGTGTCACGACCCCGGCTGAATTACGCGCCATCGCCGAGATCGCCGAACGCTATGAAGTGCCCACGGTGCATATCACCGGCGGCCAGCGCATCGGTTTATACGGCATTACCAAACAGCATCTGCCCAATATGTGGGCCGAACTGGTTGAGGCGGGTTTTGTCTCCGGCCACGCCTACGGCAAGGCGCTGCGTACAGTGAAGACCTGTGTCGGTCTGGATTGGTGTCGCTTTGGCACGCAGGATTCCACAGGATTGGGCATCAAGGTCGAGAAGATGACCTGGGGATCGTGGACACCGCATAAATTTAAAATCGCGGTCTCTGGCTGCCCGAGAAATTGTGCCGAAGCCACCATCAAGGATTTCGGTATTGTCTGTGTGGATTCCGGCTATGAAATTCACGTGGGTGGCAACGGCGGCATCAAGGTACGCGTCACCGATTTTCTGTGCAAGGTCGAAACCGAAGCACTAGTGCTGGAATACTGCGGGGCGTTCATGCAGCTCTACCGCGAACAGGCGCAGTACATGGATCGCACCGCACCGTGGATCGAGCGCGTGGGACTGGCCTATGTTAAACAGCATATCGTAGACGATGCCGCAGGGCGTGCAGCGCTCTATGAACGCTTTCTCGAATCTCAACGTTTTTCACAGGATGATCCGTGGAGTGAGCGCGCAATGGGCAAAGAGGCGCATGAGTATGTGGCACTGGCAACCATCGAACAAGGAGCAATGCAATGAACTGGGTACAGGTAGGAGTGCTGGAAGATATTCC
>Ga0208863_1001670_pt1 | contig 13207 bp, 12 predicted proteins | sample RifOxyD3_FD_184040 | JGI IMG/M metagenome (GOLD analysis project Ga0208863, IMG submission 184040) | Soil microbial communities from Rifle, Colorado - Rifle Oxygen_injection D3 (SPAdes) | ecosystem: Environmental > Terrestrial > Deep subsurface > Rock core/Sediment | place: Rifle, Colorado...
GTCAGTCGCCGGCCGGGCTTGGCCGGCTATTAAAAAGAATCTGAAAATCGGGCAGCAGCCGGTCAAAGGTCTGCTCGATATGTTCCGGTATGGTTCTGATCTCGGCCAGCACGGTCATGAAATTATGGTCCTCTTCCCAGCGCGGCACCACATGAAAATGCAGGTGGTCGGCTAAGCCGGCGCCGGCTGCGGCGCCGAGGTTTAAGCCGACATTGAATCCGGCCGGCCGCAGATGTTTCCGGAGAATGGCTACAGCCTGGCGGAGCATCCGCATCAGAGCCTGCTCCTCGACCGTTGTCAGTTCCGTAAGTTCAGCCACATGCCGGGTCGGGGCGACCAGCAGGTGGCCGTTGGCATAGGGAAAGCGGTTGAGCAGCACCGCGACCGCCTCATCCCGGTACAGGAGCAGAGCCGGCCGATCATGGCGCTGCCCGGCGCCGGCCTCGAAGATACAGCCCGTTTCCCGGCCTTCCCGGCCAAGAATATAGGACATGCGCCACGGAGTCCAGAGATTCTTCATGCCACCCTCCTGATTTCATGAATCGTGGCGGTCAGGGTCTTGCCCACCGTGATGATGGCGTAGGTGCCTGGCGCGCCATACCGGGTGCGGGGCATGAAACTTCCCGGGTTCACGAAGAGGACCGGCCCGTAACGGTGACAGGCCGGATGATGGGTGTGGCCGTAGACAATGCAGTCCACCGGCGCGAATTCGTCATAGAGCCGCGCCTCGACATCATGGCCCCGGCCATCCCCATGGCAGAGGCCGATGGAAAACCCGCCGATCTGAAGCACCTTTTTCCGGGGAAGCACGGCGGCGACAGCAATCTCGCACATGTTGCCGCAGACGCCATGCGCCTCCTTGCCAGCAAAGACATCCAGCACCGCAAGCCCGGTCAGATCGCCGGCATGCAGCACCATGTCGACGTTGGCGAAACAGGCCAGGGCCTGTCGCCGGAACAGTTCGCTTGGTTCGTGCAGATGGGTGTCCGACAGCACCCCGATGGTGATCAGCCGGTCTGCCTGGTCGCTCATGACCGCGTTACTGCCTGACTCTGACCCGGTAGGTCAGCACTGCCTGGCCCTTGGCCGGCACCGGCACCATCCAGGCCGCGGCCGCGGCGCTTTCCTTCCGGTGCGGCAGGTTTTCCTCCACTACCTCCCAATCGCCGGGCAGCGGTTCCACCACCTTGACAACCGTTTCTTCGTCCTTGGCGTTTTTCAGTTCGATCTGATAGGCGCTTTCATACTGGTTGCTGAACCGGCCGAAACCGGCCATCTTCTTGAAATCGGTCTGCTTGCGGTCGGCGGTCACGTCAAAGGCGTCGCCGAGCTTGAGCCGCACGGTTTCGTTTTCCGGCGTGTGGTCAATGCGGTCCTCGCCGATGAACTGGACATTGTTGCCACCATCCCGCTTGTAGACCCGCACCACGCCCCTGGGCAACGGCAGGCCGAGATTGTCCTGTCGGGTGTTGGCAAAACCCAGATAAACCCCGACCTTGATTTTCCGGCCCAGATCGCCTTGGGGTGATTGATAATAATAGTCCTGGCCCTGCAGGACGTATTCCTTGCGGCAGCCGACCCGGGAGGCCTGCAGCAGGGCGACCTGCTTCGTCTGATTCTCCATGATCGAGGTCGGCCTCTCCAGGCTGTAGAGGTGGTATTCGAACAGGCTCTCCTCGGCCATGGCCGGTGCCGCCATGGCCATGACCTGGTCGGCCTTGCCCTTGTAATCGCGGACCATGGCCGGCCGTACCTGGTTGACATCGCCGGCCATCAACTGCAGCCGGGCATTCCGGTAGGTGGTGCCGCTGGTATTGGTAAGGGTGACCCAGCCGTTTAAGGCGAGCTGCCGGTCATTCTGGTCAAGTTCGGCCACGTAATCGGCCTGCCAGCCGAGCCCGCCGGTCAGATAGCTCAATTCCACTTCCTGCGGGCCGGCGCTGTCGCTCGCCACCTTCATCACCAAGGTGGGCCGCTCCCGCAGGTTGGCCGGCACATCGCTAAAAACCAGCCGGCCGGGCACCCCGGTCTCGATTCGGTCGCCGACCCGGAGGACCACGCCGCTGTTGGCGCTCAGCACCGTGGCCTCCTCAATCGTCTCGGTGCCGGTGGTGGGATGGGTCTTGACGATACCCACCTGTCGGCCCACGAATTTTTCAAGCATCTTCTGGGGGGTCAGCAGATCAAAGTCGAAATTCTGTTCGAGCACGGTCAGCGTCGACCGGGGCCCGATGCCGCGCATCAGGGCTGTTTCCGGCCGCATGCGGCCAGAAACCTCGCGGAAGGCCAGATCGGCAACGCCGGCCGGCAGAATCAGCCGGCGCTTGTCCTTGACCAGGGCCAGGTTCTCGTTGTAGATGGTCACCCGGACTTCGGACTGGTCCGCCAACGTACTTAATATCTCCGGCTCGGTCGCGCCGCATAACGTTGCGACCGACAAGGCCATTGTCATCAGAAGCACCCCGCTCATCAAACGTCCCATGCCTTCCTCCCTAGCTCTTTGGTACAGTTCTCGCGTACCCTGAATTCATACTCTACCCCACCGCTCGGCAATCCGCCATTATCTGTTGCGAAAACCGACAAAGAAACGGTATATTGCGCGGTCCCGATTCCATCAACCGCATCAATATAAAGAATTAACGGAGAAGCACACCATGTTCACCGCATCGGATTTACGCAAGGGCTTGAAGATTCAGATCGACGGCGATCCTTACCTGGTCGTTGATTTCCAGTTCGCGAAACCGGGTAAGGGCCAGGCCCTTTACCGGACAAAACTGCGCAATATGCTGAATGGCAACCAGTTCGAACGCACCTTCCGGTCAAACGACAAATTCGACCGGCCGGCGCTTGCCGAACGACACATGCAGTTTCTCTACTCCCAGGCCGACGAATTCCATTTCATGGATTTGAACAACTACGAACAGATCGTGATGAACCGGGAACAGGTGGGCGATGACGTCAACTTCCTGATCGACAACATGGAGGTCGATGTTCTCCTTTTCAATGACCGGCCAATCGGCCTGACCCTGCCCAACTCCGTCAACCTGAACGTTACCAAGGCCGATCCCTGGATGAAAGGCGATACCTCGGGCAGCGACACCAAGCCGGTCACCGTCCAGACCGGTTATGTCCTGCAGGTGCCGCCCTTTGTCGAAGAGGGCGAGCTGATCCAGATCGACACCCGAACCGGCGCTTATATCACCCGGGTGAAGAAATAACCTGCGGCCGGCTTCCTGGCCGGCCTTTGCCTGATCTCCTCCAACCATGCTTCGACCGGACGGTCTGAAAAAGCGGGACGCGGTTCTCCGGGCTCTGCGCCAGTTCTTCCACAGCCAGGGCTACCTGGAGGTGGAGACCCCGATTCGTCTGCCGGCCCCGGCGCCCGAGGCCCATATCGAGCCGGTGCGGACGGACGGCTGGTTTCTGCAGACCTCGCCGGAGCTTTGCATGAAGCGACTCCTGGCGGCCGGTTGCGACAAGATTTTCCAGATCTGCAGGTGCTGGCGCCGGGGTGAGCGCGGCAGCCGCCACCTGCCGGAATTCACCATGCTGGAATGGTACCGGACCCACAGCGACTACCGGGACCTGATGGCCGACTGCGAGGAGTTGTTCCTTCATCTGGCCGCGGCCCTGGGCGGGGAACGGGCCGTTGGCGGGCCGCCGGCCCTGACCGTGGACGGCCGCGTCATCTCCCTTACCAGGCCCTGGGAGAGAATAACCGTGGCCGAGGCCTTCCACCGCTGGGGGCAGGTTTCCCTGCGAACCGCCCTGGCCGACAATCTTTTCGAAGAGGTTCTCTGCCGGGATATCGAGCCCCATCTGGGGCAGGCCGGCCCCGCGCTGCTCTACGACTACCCGGCCGCCCTCGGCGCCCTGGCCCGCCTGAAGGCGGATGATCCGCAGGTGGCCGAACGCTTCGAGCTCTACATAAACGGTATTGAAATCGCCAACGGCTTTTCCGAACTGACCGAGCCGGTGGCGCAGCGGCGGCGCTTTGTCGCCGAGATGGAGACTGTCCGCAGCCTTGGCCGGCAGCCCGGTCCCATGCCGGAGCCCTTTCTGGCCGATTTGGCCCGCCTGCCGCCAGCTGCCGGCATCGCCCTCGGCGTCGACCGGCTGGTCATGCTCCTCCTGGACGTCCGCACCATCGACGAGGCGGTAAGCTTCACGCCCGAGGAACTGTGAGGTAAGCGGTCACAGGGTACCGCCTCTCCTTTGTCATCGGCCTGCCCGCATACCTGATGTATAGCGAACAGGCCTCGTTGTCGGCATACGGAACTGCCGACGATTGACACGCGGATCTGCGGCACCCTGTAACCGCTTACCGACTTGGGCGCAGGCCGCAGGCGCTCGCTGTAAGTGGTTTGCCCGCTAGACGAGCGGCCGTTTCCAGATGGCCATAAAACCCTGGCGGCCGAACAGCACCTGCACCAGTTCCCACCCCTCGCTGCCGCGTTCATTCAAAATATTTTTCAGAATTTCCGGCTGATCCGGCGGCACCTGATCCAGGCTGCAGGTCCCGTCGGCCGTGCAGAAGATCACCAGTTCGTTGAAGATTTCCGCCGGATGTCTGGATATCTCATATTCGAAACGCGTCATGTGTCTTTACCTCCCGGCTGGCATTTTGAGTTACCCCTTTCCCCTACCGTAATCATCATCAAGGCGGACAATATCGTCCTCGCCCAGGTAGCTGCCGTTCTGTACCTCGATGAGTTCGAGTACGACCCGGCCGGGGTTTTCAAGACGGTGTTTTTCACCGGCGGAAATATAGGTGGACTGGTTTTCCTGCAGGAGAAAGGTCTTGTCGCCGCAGGTGACCCGGGCGGTGCCGTGCACCACCACCCAGTGTTCGGAACGATGGTGGTGCATCTGCAGGGAGAGCTTGGCGCCGGGGTTGACGGTGAGGCGCTTGATCTTGAAACGCGGCTGCTCTTCGAAGGTGGTAAAGCTGCCCCAAGGCCGATAGACGGTGCGGTGCAGACGGTGTTCCTCCTTGTTGCCGGCCTTGAGGCGGGCAACGATCTTCTTTACCTCCTGGGACCGTGACAGGGGCGCCACCAGCACCGCGTCGGCGGTCTCGACCACCAGGGTGTCCTCCAGTCCCACGGCCGCCACCAGCCGCAACTCGGAGCGCACCAGGCTGTTGCGGACATCCTCCAGCATGACGTTGCCATGCACCACATTGCCGGCCGCGTCCTTGGCCGAGACCTCCCAGAGGGCCTGCCAGGAACCGATATCACTCCAGCCCAGATCCACCGGCACCACCGCCACCCGGTCGGATTTCTCCATGAGGGCATAGTCGATCGAATTCTCCGGACTCCGGCTCATGCCAGCCTCATCCAGTCGGAAAAAGGGATCGTCCGCATGGCCTTTTTCCACCGACTCCCGCATGGCTTCAAGGATGGCTGGGGCATGGCGCGCCATTTCCGAGAGCAGGGTGTCGATGGTAAAGGCAAACATGCCGCTGTTCCAGAAAAAATTTCCGCGGGCAAGATAGCTTTTGGCGGTTTCCAGGTTCGGTTTTTCCACAAAGGACAACACCTCGTTGCCCTCACCCTTTTCGATATAGCCGTAGCCGGTTTCCGGCGCATGGGGCTGGATGCCGAAGGTGACCAGCCGGCCGGCCGCGGCCAGTTGCACCGCTTCGGTCACGGCCGCGTAAAAAGCCGCCTGGTCGCGGATCAGATGATCGGACGGCAGAACGAGCAACACCGTATCGGGGGCATGCTGGGTGAGGCTGTAGAGCCCGGCAGCGCAGACCGCCGGGCCGGTGTTGCGGCCAAGGGGCTCGAGCAGGACAGAGAGCGGCTCTGGCAGACCCAGTTCCTTAATCTGATTTTGAACCAGAAAACGATGTTCGTCGCCGACCACCACCAGGGGAGGCAGGGTGGCCGGAATGGCCAGCACCCGTTTGATTGTGGCCTGCAGCAGGGACTTCTGCTCAATGAGATTCAGGATCTGCTTGGGATACAGCTCCCTGGAAAGCGGCCAGAGGCGGGACCCGCTACCGCCGGCCAGGATTACGGGGTGGATTGCAGTCATGCGTAACTCCCATGTTCGTGAGATTTCAACTGCTCAGGTTGGTTAGACGGTTAGGCTGTAGTCTGTTAGCAAAAAACGACTGAGAATAAGGTGACAGCGTACAATCTCTGGGTTTTTCAGTTGCTAATAGACGAAACACCTACAGACTATCCCCCTGTGTAGTTCCGATTTTTTTATTGAACCGCTAGTTATCGGTTGCTATCACGGCAAACATGCTATATCAACAACAACTGAAAGAAGCAAGCAGCAGTTGCTCGACTCCCTAAAGGGCTTTCGTATGACCATCGAACAAAATACAGCGACCGACCCAAGCCCACTGCCAGGAAACCGGCTGGTTCCTATTCTGCGGGAGGGGATTGGCGTCATCAAGATGATCTGTTACAAGAAATTCCGGGATCATCTCGCCCGCCGCTATCCGCACCGGCCGTCGGGCGATACCAGTCGGCTGGCCGGCGCCCTGCTCAACGAACTCTTCGGCACCCCGAACCACGAACCGCACTTCGTCGCCTTTGTCCGGGAGAACCAGGAGGTGCTCGACACCGAACTGCGGGGCATCGCCACGACTTTTGCGGAGTTGCGGATTCCGATCACCGATGCCCTGCGCATGCATTTTCTCTGCGATTCGCAGGAAGGCGTCGACAGCGGCGCCATTCTTGCCCGGGCCCATGCGCTCGGCATCCTGCTGGTCGACCGCCAGGTGCCGTTGCCCAAGAATTTCCTGAATCTGGTCCGCTCCCTGGGCAAGTCGTTCAACCTGCTGATCCCGGCAGAGACCCCCGGTCAGGAGGAAACTTCTCCGGCCGGTGAAGCATTGCAGTAACCGCCCTCTCAGGCGATTTTAACCAGATCGACCTTGCCCCAGGCCCCCAGTTGTTCATTTTTGATAATGACCACGCCCATGATGCCCGGAATGGTCTGGGCCAGTTCCAGGGCCGCGCCCATGGTCTGCTCGTCCTGCACCGCATTTCCCACCAGGGTGGCAACGGCGTCGGCTAACGAGGCGGAGGCGGCCAGCACGGTCACGGCATCGGCCGTGCCCAGGCTTAAGGAATGGCCGACCGTGCCGGACGACGTGCAGAGGCCGAGCGGCATGTCGGCGGCGGCGATTCGGAGTCCGACCCGCTGGCTTAACGGCGAGGGCCCGGCAAAGATGGCGGACACGCACTCCCTGGTGCGCATGAGGAAAATATCGCCGCCGTTTTCGACCATGACTTCGTCAAGGCCGCCGGCCAGCAGATCGCGGCCCACGAACTCCGCCACCGCGCCGGCCACCGCGGCCATGGGTCCGACCGCCGCCACCTGGCCGGCCTTCAGCATGGCCTTGACAATCGGCGGCGCCAGGGGATCGGCCGGCAGCGGCGCCAGCGAGGTCAAAAAAGCGGGATGCGTGGCTATATAGTTTTCAAGCTGATTCCGATAATGGTATACCAGATCGTAGGCCTGGGTCGTGACATCCCGCGGCGCCAGGATTTGTAGATCGGTCTCACGCACCGTCACCTGTGAGGAGACAAGCCCGTTGCTTTCCACCAGCGCCCGGTACGTCCGCTTGCGGTAGGAGTTCGGCGCGAGTCTTTTTTTCTGCCGTTTCTGTGATGCGGAAGTCATGGCAGCAACATACCATACCCGCAGGCAATCCGCACATGCCTGTTGCGCTCTTTCCCTAGGCATGAAGCAGACACCATGAACAAAACGCCGCCCCACGAAGTTCTCATTATTTTCACTCGCTATCCTGAGCCCGGTCTGGTTAAGACACGTCTGATTCCGCTTCTGGGCGAGGCCGGCGCCGCTGATCTGCAGCGGCGGATGACCGAACACGTCCTGGCCGAGGCCGGCCAGCTTGCCCGGCAGCGGTCAATCGGTCTGGAGGTTCGCTATGCGGGCGGCGACGCCGGAAAAATGCGGCAATGGCTCGGTCCCGGTCTTAACTGCCGGCCACAGGCTGCCGGTGATCTGGGGACTAAAATGGATAACGCCTTCCGGGACGCACTGGCCGCGGGCACAAAAAACGTGGTGCTGGTCGGCAGCGACTGTCCCGGACTCTCCGCCGAGATTCTGGCCGCGGCCTTCACCGCCCTCGACCAGACCGATCTGGTCCTGGGCCCGGCTCGGGACGGCGGCTACTACCTGATCGGGCTTAAGCAGGGAATGCCGGCCCTGTTCACGGACATGCCCTGGAGCAGCGGCACGGTCCTGGCCGCCACCATGTCCAGGGCCGCGGCCCTCGGCCTGCGGGTTTTCCTGCTTCCAGAGCTGCGCGACGTGGACCGGCCGGCCGATCTGGATGGCGGTGAGCCTTTCTATCCGGTGATGACCGTAGAAAAATGAGCCCTTGACACCATAAACCGGCAACAGTTAAGAATAAACGGGTAACTTGAGTCTCTTCCTGATAATGCCACGAACTGAAGATCAGAGAATCGGTCACGATTTCCAAATTCGCACTTGCCGGCGCGACACACACATTATCGATCATGAAAAAAACACAACTGCCTGATTTTTTTCAGCACCGCAACGAATTGCTCGCCACGGCGCGGTTGTGCATTCGTGGCAACAGGCTGGACCGGGCCGTAACATTATGCGATCACTTGCGGGGCATTGAGCCGGACAGCGCCGATACCCACTGTCTGCGCGCCGAAATAGAGCTTGCCCGAGGTTGCCCGCAAAAGGCCTTGGAGCATATCACGATAAGCATCTCGCTGATTCCGGAGCATGCCGGCTACCATGAACTCCGTGGCGACATTCACGAGGCGGCGAACGCCATCCAGGAGGCGGAAGACGCTTACCGTTGCGCCTTGCAGGCGCAGCAGGAGGCGGTGGCCGCCTGCATCAAGCTTGGCAAGATCGAGAAAAACAAAGGCAACCTGCAGGAGGCGCACCGGCTATGCGCCGTGGCAGCAGGCAAAGAACCAGAAAATGTTGATGCCCTGGCCGCGCTTGGTGACGCGCTTTTCCTGCTCGGCCGGCATAACGAAGCGCAAATACAGGCGGAAACCGCCCTCGCCAGGGACCCCAACAACATCACCGCCCTGAAAACCCTGCACAACATCACCTTGGCGGCCGGCAGGCCCCGGGAGGCGGCCGCCTACAGCGACCGGCTCATCAGGCTCGCTCCCGCCGACAGCGACTGTTATGTCATGAAGGCCTCGGCTCTGTCGGAGGCGGGTGATGTCTATGCCGCGTTACAGGAGATCCAGCAGGCCGTCCGTCTGCATCCGGACGATGCCAAGGCCCTGTGGCTGCAGGCGGTACTGTTCATCGCGGTCGGCAAATGGGGCGATCCCTGTGTGCTGCAATCACTCGACAGGGCCCTGCAAAGGGCGCCGGACAACATCGATGTGCTGGCCGCCAAGGCGGATGTGCTCGACAAAAAAGGCGATCATCAGGCCTCCTTCGCGATCGTCGAGCAGTTGTGCGGGCCGGGCGCGTCCAACATTAATATCCGGGCGCACAGAATCTATATGCGGCTGGCCGCGAAATTCAAAAAGGAAGACAGCGCCAAGGCGCTGATCGAGCGCCTCATGTCCAACATCGACCGCTTTCAGGGCCCGGCGGCCTCATCTCTGCTTTTCGGCGCCGGTCAGTTCTACGACAAAATCGGTGAGCACGACAAGGCCTTCGCCTGTTTTGAAAAGGCCAACAATTTGAAACCCCGGGCCTATGAACCGATAATCGTCGAAAAGGTGGTGTACCGGGCCATTAATACCTTTACCGCGGACGCTCTCAGGCAGTTGCCAAAGGCGGGAAAACCCCACGCAGTCACGCCGATCTTCGTGGTGGGCATGCCCCGCTCCGGCACCAGCCTCACGGAAAAAATCCTGACCTGCCATCCCGATGTCCACGGTGCCGGCGAATTGGGCGCAATCGAAAATCTGGCCAACACCTCCAGCGCCAAGCTCAAGGTGCAGACCCCTTTTCCGGAGTGCATCCGGGAGGCGGACCAGCAGGCTCTGGAAAACTGGGCCGATCTGTATCTCCGCCAGTTTGACGAAAAGACGCTGCACGGCCGCACCTTCGTGGTGGACAAGCTGCCGGCAAATGCGTTCTATCTCGGTCTGATCAACCTGCTGTTTCCGCAATCCCCGGTGATCCACTGCATCCGCCACCCGCTCGACATGGCCCTCTCCTGCTATTCGCTCGAATTTTCCATGGCCGGCCTGAATTTCACCTTCAACCTGGCCAACATCGCCCACTACTATCAGAACTACCGCCGCATCATGGAACACTGGCGCGGCGTGCTGCCGCCGGGTACGATCCTGCCCCTCCGCTACGAGGATCTGGTGGCGAAACCGGAAAAGGAGATAAGAAATCTCCTCGATTTCTGCGGGCTTTCCTGGAACCTTGCCTGCCTGGAGCCTCACAAGTCCAGCCATACATCGACTACAGCCAGCTACAACCAGACCCGTCAGCCCCTGAACAGCAGCTCGGTGGGCCGCTGGCAACACTATGAAAAACAGCTGGCGCCGTTCATGGAGGCCTTTGCCCCCCTGGACACGCCATGATAGCAGCCGGGGATTCCACCGTATGAACCTGTCACCACTGCCCGACTTTCTGCAAGACCGCGACGAGATGCTGGCCACGGCCCGTTTGTGCCTGCGGGGCGACAATCCCGGCCGGGCCGAGGAAATCTGCGACCAGCTCGCCGGCCGCGAACTGGACCATGCCGATCTTCTCTGTCTGCGGGCCGAAATTGCGCTGGTCCGGCAACAGCCGGAAAAGGCATTGGTGCTGATCGAACAGGCTATTGCCCTGGCGCCTGAAAATTCCGACTGCCGCCGGACAGGCGGCGATATCTACCAGGCATTGGCCAGGCCTGAGGCGGCGGCCGGGGAATATCGGGAAGCCCTGCGGCTGAACCCGGGCGACAACACGGCCCGCCTCGGGTTGGCCCGGCTCGAAAAGGCCCGGGCCAACCTGGAGGAGGCGGCGGAACTGTTCGGTGTTGTGGTCGAGGCCGAATCGGGCAATGCCGAGGCCCTGGCAGAGCTGGCGGCAACGTTCTGTCAGCTCCATCGTTTTCCCGAGGCGCGGGAACACGCCGCCGCGGCCCTGGAGCAGGCGCCGGACAATATCGCCGCCCTCCAGACCATGTACGCCAGCGCCATGGCAGCCGGCGACCTCAACGACGCGGCCGGATACTGCGACCGGCTCATCAGGCTACGGCCGGCCGACAGCACCTGGTATGTGATGAAGGCCTCGGCCCTGGCAAGTCTGGGCTTTGCCCCTCTGGCGCTGCCCGCCATCCGCCAGGCCGTGCAGTTGCAGCCCGACAATGTCGATGCCCTGCGGGGCATGGCCACCTGCCTCATGTCCCTGGGCTGGTGGGTTGACATCGAGGTGGAGGAGGCGATCTTCCAGCTCCTGGAGCGAGCCCTGGCGCTGGCGCCGGGCAACGAGGACCTTCTGGCCGTCAAGGCGGATTTTCTCGAAAAAACCGGCAACGCCGCTGCCGCCTTCGAGATTGTCGACCGCATGTGCGGGCCGGCGGCCAGCACCGTCAACATCCTGGCCTTTGGGGTTTTTCTATCCCTGGCCGCGAAGTTTCAGCGGGCCGAGACCGCGCGTTTACTCATTGACCGCTTTCTGCCCGACCTTGCCGAGGTCCCGGCCCGGCATGCCTTCCTGCTCTTTGCGGCCGGCGAGTTCTACGACCGGACCGCGAATTACGACAAAGCCTTTGTCTGTTTCAATAAGGCCAATAGCGCGGCCCGCCGAAAATACGACCGGGAGGCGGCCGAAATCCGGGTGGAGCGGGCCATGACCGCCTTCACCAGCGAGACCCTCGGGAAAGCGCCCACTCCATGGCCTGGCCCGGCCACGCCGATTTTCATCGTCGGCCTGCCGCGTTCCGGCACCAGCCTCACCGAAAAGATCCTGACCTGTCACCCACAGGTTTTGGGGGCCGGCGAGCTGGGCGCGCTCACCAATATCGCCGCCACCATCGCCGACCGGCTGGGAGCGGAAACCCCCTTCCCGGAATGCCTGGCGCAACTGAACCAGGAGGTCCTGGACCAGTGCGTGGCCGAATATTTCAACCTCTTTGACCCGGCAATGCTCCGGGAACACCTATTCATCACCGACAAGTCCCTGGACAACGCCTTCAACCTCGGGCTCGTTAAGCTGTTGTTTCCCGCATCCCCGGTCATCTTCTGCCGCCGCGACCCGCGCGACATCGCCGTCTCCTGCTACATGAAAAACTTTGCCGCCGCCGGCATGAATTTCTCGTACGACCTGGCCGATATCGCCCATTACCAGCGCCAGTACCTGCGGATGATGGCCCACTGGCAGAGCCTGCTGCCGGCCCGGATCCATGAACTGCACTATGAAAATCTGGTCGCCGATCTGGAGGCCGAAACCCGGAAGCTCCTCGACTTCTGCGGCCTTTCCTGGGACCCGGCCTGCCTGGAGCCGCACCGCTCCAGCCATGTCACGGCCACGGCCAGCCATGCCCAGACCAGCCGGTCCCTGTACCGCAGCTCAATCGGCCGCTGGCGGCATTACGGGAACTATCTGCAGCCGTTCATCGAGGAATTCGAGGCGCCGCCAGCCCCGCTCCCTATCCAGGAATGAAGGATGAACGGCCGGGGCTGACTGGCCGATTCTCTGCCAGGCCGCCGGCCATCTCTTCCCAAAACCGGTATTGCCCTGTGATTACGAGATTTTTTTGTTTGACAAAACAGGGTAATCCGGGATAGAAATAATCATTCTATCCACCTGGGTAGTTACTAAATTTTTCAATTAAGTTCGTTGGTTCGTGTAGCTCGTAGGATGTCAGCCGACACCCGGCAGTTCCACCTAAAAAACGTCTGGAGGAAGAAGCATGGGAGATAAGAATTCGAGCAGGAAATCTGGCAGCACACGGTTGAAGGTCTTTTCGGTCGCCGCCTTGATGACGCTGAGCGGAGCGGCTGGCCAGGCGTATGGCGCCTCTGTACTAATGGCGCCAGCAGGGACTCCGGTCCCTGCCCCTGGTGTAACAATAACGGGTGGTTCTAATCTGGGCGTCGCCGGTAACATCGGCGCACTCGGCGCGGTCGCCGGCGACACCCTTACCGACGGCACGGCAATGCTCACCGGCGGCGATCTGACGGGTGCCGGAGCCATCACCGCCAGCGGCGCCATAGAAGGCGGCAGCCTCACGGACGGCACGGCGACCCTTACCGGCGGCGAT
>Ga0208863_1001673_pt1 | contig 13190 bp, 11 predicted proteins | sample RifOxyD3_FD_184040 | JGI IMG/M metagenome (GOLD analysis project Ga0208863, IMG submission 184040) | Soil microbial communities from Rifle, Colorado - Rifle Oxygen_injection D3 (SPAdes) | ecosystem: Environmental > Terrestrial > Deep subsurface > Rock core/Sediment | place: Rifle, Colorado...
CCCGCCGCAATCGCCGCACCGGCACGGGTGTTTTTCTTCTCTTTATAGGGGCGATAGATATCCTCAACCTCCTGAAGAGTCGACGCCCCCTCCAGCCGTGATCGGAGGTCATCACTCAATTGTGCACGCTCCGCAATCAGCCGTGCAACCTCCTCTTTTCGATCGAGCAGTTTTTTCGAGTAGCCATAAAGAGCATCAAAATCACGAAGCTGCTCATCGGTAGCGCCCCCCGTCATCTCTTTGCGGTAGCGGGCGATAAAAGGGATCGTGGAACCCTCTTCGAGAAGTTTGAGGATATTCGTGACGGTTCTGGGGTTCAATCCCGTTTTTTTACCGAGTAGATCGATGAGAGGATTCATTGGTTTCCTGATGGATTTGCATTTTTGGCGGCGAGTTCACGGGCTTTGTCTTTTTTACTCTTCCCCTTCCCTTTGACCGGTTCCGGTCCTTTCACTTTCGGCGGAGGAGTCCCTACCAGCTCATATCCGGCTATCTGTTCGCGCGGCAGTTTGATAGAGGAGCGTTTTTCGATCAGGGAAAAATGGTCCCTCTCCTCAAATCCGATAAACGAGACCGCTACGCCCGATTTGCCTGCACGACCCGTCCGTCCGATGCGGTGGATATAATCGGCAGGTGAGCGGGGAAGATCGAAATTAATCACACAACTGATGCCATCGATGTCCAAACCCCGCGCGGCGATATCGGTAGCAAAGAGGATACGGATTTTTTTCCCCTTGAATTGTTCGAGTACATAGGTACGGTCTTCTTGGAGAAGATCCCCGTTGAAAGAATCCGCAGAAAAACCGTATTTACGGAACTTTGCGGCGATGTTGTCCGAAGCGCGTTTGTTCGCCATAAAGACCAACACCTGCTCCCATTTTTCGGTATCGAGTAAATGCCTGAGCAAGGGACCCCGATTTTCAGGATTGACCTCAATGACCCGCTGCTGGATACTCTCCACCGTCGGTGTTTGCGCTTCTACCGTGACATGGATAGGATTTTGGGTAATTTTAGAGGCGATCGCTTCCATTTTCGGCGGATAGGTTGCCGAAAACAGCAGATTTTGACGCTTTGCGGGGATGGACTCTAAAATCAGATCCAGTTCTTCAACAAATCCCAGGTCCAGCATTTTATCGGCTTCGTCAAGGACGAAAAACTCCAAATGTGACAAATTCATCTGCTTTTTTCTCAAAACGTCGAGAAATCTCCCCGAAGTCGCTACGAGAATATCGCACCCCTGCTGGATGGCGTAAAGTTGATCGCCGATACTTTCACCGCCGATGATACTCACCACCGTCGGTTTTTTCGGCAAAAAAGCCCCCATCGTTACAAACGTCTGCGCGACCTGCTGCGTCAGTTCCCGCGTCGGAGTGAGAACAAGCGCTTTGATCTTCCCTTTCCCCTCCCCTCGGGTATGTGTCCATAGTTCTAATATCGGCAATACAAAACCGGCACTCTTGCCGCTCCCCGTTTGTGCACGGGCGAGGAGATCATGACGGGCAAGGACGAGCGGAATCACCTTTTCCTGGATCGGCGTCGGCTCTTTGTATCCGCTCTCTTCAAGGGCACGCTGTATTGCGGATGAGAGTCCGAGTTGTGAAAAGGGCATTTGTAAATTCCTCGTAGTATGGGGATAGGTATGGTGAAGGGAAGTATATTTTTAATTTGTGGTAAAACGGATTAAAATCACGAATTTGTAGGGTACCGGTGTGATTACCCGGCCTGAAGAGCGATCACGTCACTGATACTCTCATACTTATATTCCTGAAAGAGAACATTTCCGACTGACGATGCAATAACGGCCATCCGATCTGCCAGTTCATTCCCCTCAACCCCGGCATGTCCGCGCACATGGGAGATAATCACTTTATCTTTAATCGAATCATAAAGCGCGTGGGCGGCTTTGATCAGATCGAGATTTTTGATATCTCCCCCTTTTTTCGTCCATCCTTTCGCTTTCCATCCGTATGCCCAATTCACTACACACTCGATACTGTACTTAGAATCCGATAAAATCGCAACCGGTTCATGCACTGTCTCGGCAGCAAGTTCAAGCGCCCTCAGCAAAGCTTTCAGCTCTGCGGTGTTATTGGTCCCGATCTCATCTGCTGCACCGTAGAATAAAACAGGTCTCTTTCCTAGTTCATAGATTGCCAATCCGCTTCCGGATCTTCCCGGATTTCCGGAACACGCCCCGTCACAATAGATGGCAAAACGGATTTCATCGCTTAGGACTGACACAGAATCCCTTTGAGCTACGGCACTCTTTTTCTTCCTTGCCATCGTTTGTGATGGTGCCGATGGCTTCGATGAAAGATTCGACCCGAAAGCCTCTTCGGCTTCTTCTCTGCTCTTATAGCTCTTGTACACTGCTCCGGAGAATTTATCGACCTGCGCCAAGCATTCCGCCCAGGTGGTATAGATTCCGGGGGTTCTTCCCTTTTTTACCACGTAAAATTTTTCTGCCATTCTTCTGCATCCTTTGTCATTACCGTTTAAGCTGTTTTATTAACACGTACTCTTCTTTTGAGATAGTCTCTGAGTATTTGTGCATGGTCAAAGTTTGAGACGAATCCCAACCGGGCAGTGATCGGATCCCGTAATATGTTGCAAAATAAATGCATCTTCAAGCGATTCCGCCAGATCATCCGATATGAAAAAATAATCGATTCTCCATCCTACATTTTTCGAACGGGCACTAAAGCGGTACGACCACCAGCTGTACTCATTCTCTTTGTCTCCGTGTACATAACGGAAGGTGTCGATGTAGCCGTGATCGATCAGCTTATCGATCCATGCACGCTCAATGGGGAGAAAACCGGACGTTTTTTCATTCGATTTGGGATTTTTCAAATCAATAGGTCTATGGGCGGTATTCACATCCCCGCAGATGATGATCTTTTTTCCCTCAGATCGAAGCAACTGGCAGTAATCCAGAAAACGGTCGTAAAACTCGAGCTTGTACGAAAGGCGCTCTTCGTCTTTTTGTCCATTCGGAAAATAGACATTGAATAAAACAATCTCCCCATAATGATGCTCGACGATCCGTCCCTCATTCAGCAGATCGATATCACCTCGGATATCTGTCAGAATCGGTTCCACCGTACTGGCGATCAGGGTTCCCGAATACCCTTTTTTCTCCGCGCTGTTGATCGTGAGTGTCGCATAGCGGTTTGCAAAGAGATTCTCCGGCAGCTGATCGGGCATGGCTTTGATCTCTTGAAGGCAGAGGATGTGAGGCCGGCGCTCTTCGAGCCAATCAAACGCCCCTTTTTCCGCTACCGCACGGATGCCGTTAACGTTCCATGAAATAATCTCGATCGTATTGTCCATATTTTCCCTTTATCCAGACCGGCACACCTAGAGCGGAAAAGATGATTCCCCGTGTGGCTATCAAAGCGCGTATTTTACAATAATTTACGGGGTGCTACCCTATTTTAGAAAGTTTGTATTTTTGTCGATATACCTCTGACTCCAAAAAGGAGAAACACATATATGGATTCAATCAATTCAAATCCGGGAATGGGTCCTCAGATCTATGCCATGAAAAAAGCGATGGAAACCCAAGGACAAGGTTTAATGAAACTCTTAGACAGTGCGCAGGTTTCTGTAGATACAAAACCCGCCCCCTCTTCCGGTTCTTCCCTCACAGGACTTGGGCAAACGCTCGATATCCGGGGATAAATCCTCTGCCACTAAAATGGCAGAGCGAGGCTATTCATCTAAAAAAACACTCCGGTTTCTGTGGCTTCAAAAATAGCGTAGAGATTTATAGTACAATTATGCACTTTAAAAATGACCGGATTGCCTAAATGTATCGATATTTTTCCCTTTTAAGTTTATTCCTGATCTTGACTCTGCATGCCCAAATCGATAAAAATGAACTCTCCAAACTTAATGTCGAAGCGTTATTGGTCAAAGACCTTACGACACGTGAAGTGATCTATTCAAAAGAAGCCCTCAAAGAAGTTGAACCGGCCAGCCTCACCAAAATTATGACGGCGATGTTGGCGATTGAACAAGGAAATCTGAACCGACCTGTCCTCATCACGTCAGAGATGATCGCTGTTGAACCCACGGTAGCAGGTTACAAAGAGGGGGAAATGATCATCCTGGAAGACCTGATCAAAGCGGCCATGATCAAATCCGATAACGATGCGGCGATGGCGATTGCCTTTGCAGTCGGAGGAAATGTCCATAATTTTGTAGAGATGATGAACCTGAAAGCCAAAAAGATTGGGATGCGCAATACCGTTTTTACCAACCCTTGCGGTTATGACATCGGCAATCACCACTCAACCCCGAAAGACCTTCTCAAACTGGCGGAATACGCCATTAAAAACCCTGTTTTCAATGAGATCACCCGACAAAATCAGCACATTTATTACGGATTTAATACCAATCGGAAATTTGTTGCCAAAACCCATAACCATCTCTTAAACCGCTATGAATATGCGGTAGGCGTCAAAACGGGATACACCTCCAAAGCCGGCCCCTGTCTCATCGCCCGTGCAAAAAAAGATGGAAACGATTGCCTGATCGTTATGCTAAATTCAAAAGCAAACCGCTGGGCATTGGCCCAACAGATATTTGAGCGGATTTTTGTTCAGCGGGTGAATAGATTCTTAGAATCTGTTTGATTAAATCCTCTGAATCAATGGATTGCTTCACTATGCTCGCAATGACGGAATCCCGTCACTGCGAAGTTTTATAAAAACTGTGGCAGTCTAAAAAATATTTATTAAGAGTCTCTTTCTTGTAAGCGCTGGATTCAATAACTCCCCTCGCCTACCGTGATGACATAGTTGTCATTCACTTCAACAACACCGAAGGAATGTTGACCGCAAAAGCTCTCATTCATCTCTTGTGCCCATGCCCGGGCGATTCGCATTGCATTTTCTTTATCATCCAACGTTTTTATTTGCGGCATTTGTTTTCGTATTGCACATTTGCACAGTTTTTCAACCACTACATGATGTTCCATCATTCATCCTTTTTATTACATTCTGCCTCGTAAGAAGCACACTTCTGTGCCATAGCGGCAAGCGTAGTCAACGTCCTTTGGCATTCAAATCAGTGTTTACAACCACATCCGCCGCCGACCATGCCGATAACAAAATTGTCATTCACTTCAACCAGCTGGAACTCATGTTTACCACAAAAGCTTCCGTTCATACGCTCAAGCTGTATTTGAGCCGCTTCATGCGCCGTATCTTTGGCATCATAGGTAGCGATTTGCGACAACCCCTCTTTTTTTGCGCAGCTGCACAGTTTTTCAATAACGACATGATGTTCCATAATACAATCCTTGTTAGTTGATTATGATGATAATTGCATAGAGTGTTCTAGAATAATGCCAAATGTTTATTTCTTTAAAAATGTATTGAAGAATATTTTTTTGATATACTTATCCAGAATGACGATAAATAGGAGCCTAAAATGTTATCGAATTTATCAATTCAAAATCAAAGCGTCGAAAGTTTTGATAGCCATATATCTTTAGCCGAAAACTCACCCGATTATATCATTCAGTATAATATTGAAGGAAAAATCACTTATCTTAATAAAAAAATGCAACATTTTTTTGATCTCCCCTATGAAATGCTCATCGGAAAAAAACCTCGTGATATATGGTTGGATCAACGCTACAAATTGGTTGAAACTAACATCGATCAAACAATTAAAGATGGTAAAACGCGTACAATAGAACTTTTTATACCGACGGCTAATGAATATCATCAAATTATTATTACACCTTCACTTGCTTCTGACAACATAACTATTGAGAGTATTATTTTATTTGGACGTGATGTAACTGAATTTAAACATGCTATAGAAAACGTAATCGAAATCAACAAAAAAATGACTCAATTAGCCCACTACGATCCGCTCACTGGATTACCTAACCGTCTAAGCCTTATCGAAGTTCTCTCCGATAAATGTACTAAAACGCACCCTTTTGCATTTATGTTCTTAGATATTGACGGCTTCAAAGAGATAAATGATTCTTACGGTCATCGTTTCGGAGATCTATTGTTGATCGAAACTTCCAAAATTATAGTAGATTCTGCCCCTCCTGATGCCTTCATTGTCCGTACAGGAGGAGATGAATTCGTTATTGTGATCAATTGTCAACAAAAAACCGATATCATTAAGATAACGATGGAACATCTCATGATGGCTCTCTCTCACTCAATCACCATCAACAATATCGACGTATACATTACCACCAGTGTCGGAGTAACAATGTTTCCAACAGATGCGAATAGTTACGAAGAGCTACTTCAAAAAGCAGATGCGGCAATGTACAATGCCAAAAAAGCCGGCAAAAATGCCTACAGCTTTTACGATCCTACTTTCATAGAAGAGTCCATTCAGCGTACAACCATCTTAACCAATCTCAAAAAAGCACTCTCTTCCGATGCCCTAGAGCTTTATTTCCAACCGCAAATCGATCTTAAAAGTTCTGAAATCATCGGGGTTGAAGCACTGCTACGCTGGTTTACCCCTGAGGGGGCAATCTCACCCGCACTCTTCATCCCTATAGCAGAAGAGACGGGGTTGATCCTAGAAATCGGTGAATTCGTCCTCTATCGTGGGTGCCAAATGGCTTGCAAATGGGCAGAAAACAATCTGTTACATGGACGTATCGCGATCAATATTTCGGCACGACAGCTCACACACATAAATTTTTTAGCGACACTGGAACGTATCATCAAAGATACACACTGCGACCCGGCATGGGTTGAACTCGAAATCACCGAAACATCGATCGTAGAGAACCCCGAAAAGATGATTGTATTACTGGAGATTTTAAAATCAAAAGGGTTTTATATCTCTATCGATGACTTCGGAACGGGGTATTCATCCCTCTCCTATCTCAAAAATCTTCCGATCGATAAGCTCAAAATCGATATCTCTTTTGTACGCAATATCACCCATGAACCTAAAAACCAAACTATCGTTAAAACCATCATCGCTTTGGCAAAAGGGCTTGGGATGGCAGTACTTGCCGAAGGGGTAGAAACGGTTGAAGAATTTAATTTTTTACGAGAAAATGGTATAGACTCTATTCAAGGGTTTTATTTTTATAAACCTCTTACGCTACAATCGATAGAGTCTATATACAAACAATCTAGGTATTAGAAACTATAAATTAAGAGAGTGAAGTTGTCTGAACGACAAAATAGAGTTCATCTTTGAGGGTGTTAAGGGATTTAATGACATTGTTTCGACGGGTTTCATCAATGTTTACAGCCACAGCCGCCGCCGACTATTCCGATAACAAAATTGTCATTCACTTCAACTAGCTGAAACTCATGTTTGCCGCAAAAGCTTCCGTTCATATGCTCAAGCTGTGTTTGAGCCGCTTCATGCGCCGTATCTTTAGCATCATAGGTAGCGATTTGCGACAACCCCTCTTTTTTTGCGCAGCTGCACAGTTTTTCAATAACGACATGATGTTCCATCGTGTTTCTCCCCTACTAATATATCAGTAGAGTATGCATAGAGCGTTCTTACAAGAGGGTTAGCGGTTCTGATGAGGGTTTGATGATCACTTGATTTCGACCGCGTTCCTTTGCACGATACAGCTGTGTATCGGCCTCTTTGTAAAGTTCTTCGCATGTCATTTCACTCTTTGACGTATAAAAGGCTATCCCCATCGATATGGTCACAAAAGGAGATACCTTGTTTTTTATATGAGGGATTGCCCTATTTTCGATTTCCCTACGGATAAGATTTCCTAAAATAAAACACTCCTCTTCCTTCATGCCGCTCACGACTATCGCGAATTCTTCTCCTCCGAGTCTGAACGAGTATTCACCGCTTCGTGATGTATAGGCTCGTAAAATTTCGGCGATTTCAATCAAAACAGTATCGCCGGCCTGATGTCCATAGGTATCATTGTAGAGTTTGAAATTATCGACATCGATCATCATTAACGCCAAGTCTGAATCATGCCGTTTTACACGATTCATCTCCTTTTTGATCGTTTCTGCATAATAACGGCGATTGTAGAGTCCGGTCATCGAATCAGTTATAACCAGTTCCTCGATTATTTTTTTGTCGCTGATATCGTGTCGAACCGCGGTATAGCCGATAATCTTCTCCCCTTCAATATCCGGCGAAATGGTCGTGTCGACCCAATAATAACCGCCGTCAGATTTACGGTTTTTAATCTCTCCATGCCATGTTTTGCCCGAAGAAATCGTTTCCCAAAGATCTTTAAATAACTCATGAGGCATATCGGGGTGGCGGATAATACGGTGATTTTTACCCATCAGTTCCTCTTTCGTATATCCGCTGATCTGGCAAAATGCTTCCGAAACATCCAGAATATTACCATTCTTATCGGTTCGGGACGTGATAACGTACTGATCGACCGTATCAATGTACCTTTGAAGTTTTTCCGATTTGATTTGAATGCGCTCTTCTAAATTCGCATTAAGGGTTTCAATCTCTTTTTTTTGATTCGAGAGGAAAAGATTTTGCTGATTCAGCTGCATCATTTTTTGATTGATATCCATCGACATTTTTTGAAATGCCTTGATCAATATTTGCCATTCGGCATCATAGTGTTCCTGCTCTAGAGGAAGAGTATAGTGCCCCTCTGAAATCTCTGCGGCATAGTGTGTCAATCGTTCAATCGGTTTTGAAAAAGAGCGTACCAGTATGATCAGCATACCGATGACCACACTGGCACCGACCAGAAAAAGAAGCAGTATCAATGAAAATTGTCGGTACCATCGCTCTAACAACTCGTTCTCATCGATCCTGACCGCTATATTCATCCGAAAATCATCTTGATATCCCCAGGCCACCCCTATATTTTTTCCCGATCGATCGCGGATATAACATTGGCCTGATTTTGCTTTTGAGGAAGTAATCGGAAGAGAATTCATTTGCTGAAAAGCCTGTATCTCCGTGTCACGAATCGGAGCTACCGTCAACATTTTTCCCTCATGCTCAAAAGTTGCGATCAGCTTCCCGGTTTCCCCCAATTCAGAATAATTGTTTATCACTTGATGCATTTTATGATTATCCAATTGCACCGCGACTACTCCGATTATTTTCCCGTTGTCGACAACCGGTTCTGCAATAAAGGCCGCGAAATCGTAACTTGGATCATAATAATCATAATGGGAGATATAAGGTTGGGTATTGTTTAGAGCATCACGAAAAACTCGGGCCAGCTCCGTATGACGATATATGCCATTAAGAAGGTTGGTATTCAGATCGCTCTCTGCTTTGGCGGTATAAACGACATCCCCCTCCTTGGTGATGATAAATACATCGTAAAAATCGTTTTTATCGGTAAATCCAGCCAGAGTTTTCTCTAAAGGCTCAGGGGGAGTAATCCAGAACTCTTTTTCAAAAACGGGGTAATGACGTGAAGTAAAATAGAGCAGCTGCCTTAAATTATTGAGGGTGACATAGCGCTCATCCGCATACATTTTTATCGCATCAAGCTGATGTAATAATATCTTATTGATGCGAATTAAAGCGTTAGTACGGATCGTGTCTCGTAATTCCCATGTAATACCTATTAGAGTTACCAAAATAACAATAGTAATACCGGAAAACCACAGAACCATCCGTTTGAGCAATGTCATATTCTTGAGAAAGTTCATAAAAATTCCTTTCTTTTATCCGCCTTTTCATCACTATATTTATAAATATATTTTATATCGCTTGGATTAGTGTACACAGATTTTATAAAAATCACGTTACGAAACAAGAATAGATAAGGAATATCAACTATATAGAGCGCTTATGCGCGGTTATTAGGTATTAATCGACTAGAGACTAGGAAAGGGGTGTTGTCTGAACGACAAAATAGAGTTCATCTTTGAGGGTGTTAAGGGATTTAATGACATTGGTACGACGAATCTCATCGAGGTCAAAATGTTGCTCTATCGAATCGTAAATCCGGTCGATGCTCGCATAAATTTCGACCATAAGTTCTGCTTTTAGTTTATCCTGTATGCTGGCCATAGAAAGAGTCCCTTTGGATTGCCGCGCTACGCTCGCAATGACAGTCATTGCGTGGAGGAGACGACGAAGCAATCTATACATCAATTTTTTGATTCAATCTTTCGCAAAAAACTCAACCAAAAAAATCTCCCCAAAGGGAGAAAATGACGAGAAACAATGAAGTTGTCCCCATAGGGGACGGTATCCTTAGCGGATAAGGTCGAAGAAATAGTCGGTGGTTGCGATACCTTTGGTATCTTCATCCAATTGATCAAGAACTTTGTTCGTGATCCAAGTAAGAAGGTTCAACGCTCCGTCGTATCCGCTGATAGAGTAACGGTGTAGGTGATGACGGTCGAAGATTGGGAATCCGATGTAGATCAACGGAGTACCAGTATCACGCATCAACTCTTTACCATAGCTGTTACCGATCATGAAATCGACCGGCTCAGTGAAGAGGAGTGAACGCATGTGCCACAAGTCTTTACCAGCCCATACGTTTAGGCTGTCTTTTGCAGGAGAGGTATCGAGCATCGCTCTCATCTCAGCTTCCCAACCGTTCGGTGCATTGTGGCAAAGAACGTGAGTCGGCTCTGCACCCATCTCAAGAAGGAATGATACTGCACCGATTAGGAAGTCAGGATCACCCCAGATAGCGAATTTTTTACCGTGCATGTACGGATAGCTATCTTGCATCGCATCAACCAAACGGCCGCGCTCGATTTTCAGTTTTTGAGGAACTTCGGTTCCTGTCAACTCTGCGAGTTTCATAACGAACTCATCGGTACCTTTAAGACCGACAGGGTTAGAGAATCCACCAGCATGCTTCCAACGTTTTTCGACCATTTTCATCGTTTTAGACGTTGCGTATTTTTGCAATGAAATCGTTGCACTGGAATTGATACAATCTTTTGCATCATCCAATTTTGTTCCGCCTTGGAACATTTCGTATTGACCTGCCGGCATATCCCATTGATCAGAATGGTCACCCAACATGATATAGTCTGTACCGAACGCTTCTACGATGCTTTTGACTGAACGGAGGCTTCCGATGTACGTTTCAAAACCAGGAATGATGTTGATACGTTGTTTCGTTTCACCTTTTTGACCTTCAGTGAGTTGGCTCATGATACCGTGCATCATGTTGTCATAACCCGTGATATGGCTACCTACGAATGATGGTGTGTGTGCAAAAGGGATCGGATATTCTGCCGGTAAATACTCACCGCCATCCTCTTCTTTTGCCGCAATGATAAACGCCATCAAGTCATCCCCGATAACCTCTGCCATACAGGTAGTAGAAACCGCGATCATTTTAGGTTTATAAACTGCTGCACAGTTTTTAAGACCCTCTTTCATGTTCACCAATCCGCCGAATACCGCAGCATCTTCAGTCATAGAATCCGAAACACATGGAGTCGGCTCTTTGAAGTGACGGGTAAAGTATGAACGGAAATACGCAACACATCCATGAGAACCATGAACGTAAGGCATAGTACCTTCAAACCCGAGTGCCACCATGACAGCCCCGAGAGGCTGACATGCTTTAGCAGGGTTGACGGTGATCGCTTCACGAGCAAGGTTTTTCTCACGGTAATCCCATGTTTTAGTCCACTCAGAAATCTCTTCTACTTTCGCAGGGTTAACTGCGAGCATAGAGGATTCGAATTGTTTTTTGTTTTTGAGTACATCTTGGTACTCTGGGCGTTTAAACAGGTCTTTCCCGTTTACGATTTTTTCTACTTCTTGCATGACCTCAACCTTCCTGTTCCCATGGTGCTTTTGAGTGCGCCCATACTGGTGAATTAATCGCTAAATCCATATCTTGTGCGAAAATCGCAAATCCGTCGTACCCGTGGTAAGGTCCGCTGTAATCCCATGAGTGCATTTGGCGGTATGGGAGACCCATTTTTTGGAATACATACTTCTCTTTGATCCCTGAAGCTACAAGGTCAGGCTGAAGTTTTTTAACGAATGCTTCAAGCTCATACTCGTTGACGTCATCGTAGATAACGGTTGAGCGGAAAATCTCTTCTTTGGTACGTTTGTAGTCATCATCATGAGCGAACTCATAACCCGTTCCGATTACTTCCATACCCAAATCTTCATAGGCACCGATAACGTGACGAGGGCGTAGACCACCGACGAACAACATAACCGTTTTACCGTTAAGACGTGGTTTATATTTTGCGATAACCGCATCGATCATCGGTTGATACTTCGCGATAACTTCTTCACATTTTGCTTGGATACTTTCGTCGAAGAAAGCAGCAATTTTGCGAAGTGATTTGATCGTTTGGCTCGGTCCGAAGAAGTTGTACTCGATCCAAGGAATCCCAAACTCTTTTTCCATGTGACGGCTGATGTAGTTCATTGAACGGTAGCAGTGAAGCAGGTTCAATTTTACTTTTGGTGTCAATGCCATCTCTTTAAGCGTTGCATCTCCTGACCATTGTGCTACAACACGAAGACCCATCTCTTCAAGAAGGATACGGCTTGACCAAGCATCACCACCGATGTTATAGTCACCGATGATCGCTACGTCGTAATCTGTTGCTACGACATCACTGATATCGACATTGACTTTTGCATCGAAAACATAGTCACGAACCGTGTCATTTGCGATGTGGTGACCCAATGATTGAGATACCCCACGGAAACCTTCACAGTTAACCGGAACGATTGTTTTGTCCAATTCTTTTGCTTTTACTTTCGCAACCGCACCGATATCGTCCCCGATCAAACCGATCGGACACTCGGATTGAACCGTGATACCGTTATTCAATGGGAAAAGCTCTTCGATTTCATCGATACATTTCCCGAGTTTTTTGTCTCCGCCGAAAACGATGTTGTTTTCTTGGAAATCCGAGCTAAAGTTCATCGTAACAAACGTATCAACACCGGTTACCCCGATGTAATAGTTACGACGACCTGCACGGCTGTATTGACCACATCCGATAGGACCGTGAGAAATATGGATCATGTCTTTGACCGGACCCCATACAACCCCTTTTGACCCTGCATAAGCACAACCGCGTTGACTCATGACACCCGGAACGGTTTTTTTGTTAGAGCGGACATCACCGCAGGTTTTTTGATTTTCGTCATTTGGAGAACCGACACCGAGATGTTTTTCACGGTTTTTCGCCGCTTTCTCAGGATACGCTTTTAAGATCTCTTCAATGGCCGCTTTTTGTTTAGCTTCTAGTGTTTCT
>Ga0208863_1001676_pt1 | contig 13168 bp, 13 predicted proteins | sample RifOxyD3_FD_184040 | JGI IMG/M metagenome (GOLD analysis project Ga0208863, IMG submission 184040) | Soil microbial communities from Rifle, Colorado - Rifle Oxygen_injection D3 (SPAdes) | ecosystem: Environmental > Terrestrial > Deep subsurface > Rock core/Sediment | place: Rifle, Colorado...
GTTATGGTCGAGTTGCGTCGCTATCAACTTGAAGATGGAAGCATCCCCGTTACTGAGTGGCTGTGCGGCTTGCGAGACATACGGGCGCGGGCGCAGATTGAGGTTCGGCTGCGACGGGTATCCGCGGGAAACTTCGGTGATTGCAGACCGGTGGGCGCGGGCGTTTCGGAACTGCGGGTGGATATTGGCGCTGGTTATCGCGTTTATTACGGAAAGCATGGACAGGCGCTCGTGATTCTGCTATGTGGGGGCGATAAGGGATCACAGCCGGCCGACATCATGCGAGCCAAGACCTATTGGGCGGACTGGAAACGGAGGAATTCATGAAAAAGACAATGAATGGATCTGTGTCTCATACCGAGGAAACCATCAAGGAGTTGCGTGCTGATCGGCAGTTTGCCGTCGAATATCTGAAAGCAGCGCTGGAAGAACTTGACGATCCAAACAACCGTGCGGCGGGCCTTTTGGCTTTGCGTGATGTGGCCGAAGCCTACGGTGGCTTGAGGGCTGTCGCGGCGCAGGCCGGCATCAGCCGGGAAGCACTTTACCGGTCGTTGTCTCCGAAGGGTAATCCGACACTGAAGACGCTGCTGGCGGTGTTGAAGTCTGTGGGGATGCGCCTGTCGGTTGAGCCAGGGCATCATGTTCACGCGTGAAGCATCAGAAGGTATGATGACGCAGGGCGGGGACGTCCAGAACTAAAGCCGGCAACCTTCCCAGGCCGGCGGGAAATGCCGCCGGTGACGATGAACATCACCCGAATTCCGGCCGGAATTCGGCGTGGGCGCCACGATAGCCTGCTTACACAACAGCCAGCTTGCACCCCAAGGCCGTCACGATTTTGCTGACGGTTTCAAACCTGGGATTGCCGTCGTCCGCAAGGGACTTGTACAGGCTGGCGCGGGTAACGCCAGCCTTTTTTGCCACCTCGGTCATACCTACGGCTCTGGCGGCGGTATTCAGCGCATGGATGAAATCGGATTCGTCACCGGTCGCGGCGACCTCCTGAAGAAAATCTCGAATCTCTTCCGGGCTGTTCAAATGTGCAGCGACATCAAAAAGTTTTGTTTTAAGAGCCATGGGTCAATTCTCCAATTCATTCAAGAGGGCGGCGGCTTTTTCAATGTCCCTGTCCTGGGTGGATTTAACACCGCCAGCCAGCAGGAAGACCACCCGGCCGCTGGATGGTGTAGTAAATTCGAAGACCACTGCCAAAGAAGAAACGCAGTTCAAACAGGTTGGTGCTGATTTGTTTAAAATCTCCGAAATTGCCATTTTCAACCCGGCTAAGCCTGGCCAACACCCTTAATTTCACGGCAGAGTCTTTTAGCCTGGCAAACCATTTGTCAAAGTGTGCTGTGCTTCGAAGTTCGTATTTCATTGACTAAATGTATCCTGCGGGAAACATTTAGTCAACCTGTTTGTAATATTCGTTGGAAGACGAGACGCTGGTGAACTTGTTGCGTTAATGTAACGCGCGATTGCCGGTCCGGCCGTGACCGGCACATTGCCCGGGAGGGATGACACATGGCTGAGCAGCAGAAGTAAGGTCTGTCCGGAATCCCAGGGCCGGAAGCTGGTGCCCGGCACCTGCGAATGCAACATGGAATGGCGCGGCACCGAAGTGAACGGCGAGTGGGTCGATTGCCGGTGCGCCCGGGAAACGGCCTGTTCGCGCTGCCAGGGGACCGGCTTTGTCGCGCCGGATTGAGCAGTCGCTCCGGGCAGTCATCAAGGGGCGGGTAAAGTAATTAGGGACTCGGAAAATACTAATATACCATCACGCATCCCGTCTTCGGGCCATTTTTGTTCTTGCCTCAATCGCAAAATCCTCAGAGTAGCGCTGCTACTCCTGCGGTTTTGCTCAATCGGCGCAACCAAATCTGACCCCAATCCGGGCGCGATCCAGGTACATTAGTATTTCCCGAGTCCCTTAGTGCAGTCTGATTCCGTTATACTCGAAACGGTTCTCGCCCTGCAGGGTCACCACCAGCAGAACCGGCTCCTGGATGGTTGCCGGCACCTTGAACACCAGGGCCGAGCGGGTCCAGGCCGCCGAGTTGATTGGAATATCGCCCAGCGGCTTGGCGCCCTTGTCGGAATATGTCGCTGTGCTGCTCAGCACGGCTTCCGGCCAGTAAACAGTGCCGGTGCGGTCGACCAATACAAAAACTGGGCCGGGATCGTACGAAACAAAGCTCTGGGAGAAATTCTCCGGCATGCCGTTGTTGGCGGTATTCCCGCGGACCGACAGCCGCAGGATCAGAAAGTTCTTGTCCGCTCCGGCTGGGGTGGAGCCGGGGCCGCCTACCTTCTTCCGCTGTTCCGCCTGCTCCACTCTGATCGCCGCCGTGCCGCTGCCGGTCCCTACAATCGTGTTCCGTTTGGGGACCTGGGCATATTGCCGGGTCGGGAAACGAACCGCGACTTCCGCGCCGATGGCCGCTGGCTTCTCGCGCAGCAGCCCCATGTCGAATTGCCGGCCAACCGCTTTGCGCAGGTCGATGACCGACCGGCTGTCGTTCTTGTCGTCGGCCAGCTTGTCGGCTGTCTGCTGCTGGTTGCGGACAATACTGCTGCTTTCGCAGACCAGCTCGTTGTCGTAGGCGTAGCGGCCGCGTTGCGATTTCACCTTGAACAGCCCCGTGGCTCGCACCACGTCGCCGTTGCCCACGGCGGCCGGCCCGCCGGTACCGATAACATTCATGACCATTTTTTTGTTTTCAATGTCCACCAGGCTGATCAGGGTCCAGGGTTTGCCGCCCGCATCCTTCTGCTGCCGCACAATCAGCGCGTCGCCGGTCACGGTGACCCGCTTGCCGTCGTAGTTGGCAGCCTTGGCCAGCAACTGCGCCACGGTCAGTGTGGCGGCTGTTTCAGTGCCCGCCCCGGACCCGGCCGAGCCGCGGGCCTCTGCCGCGCTCGCATATACCTGCACGGTTTTTTCCTGCCACCGGAACGGGCCCCACTGGCCGTTCATCCGATAGGCTGGCCAGAAGCGCCATTCGCCTGCCGCATCGAGCGGCCGTGTCGCCCGTAGCGTCACCTGCGCCTCCGGCTTCAGCAGCAGCCCCTTGTGGTCGTGGCCAAAGTCGCGGCTGTTGGCGTCGGTGGTGGAGTTCAGCCGCGCCCCCACGAAGATCCCGACTCCCGGGTCGAACTGCATGGGCTGACCCGAGACATTCTTGAAGGTAATCTCGACGGTGACCACGGCCCCGGTCACCGCTGGCTCGGCAACCCGCACCTCGAAGCGGTCGAGCTGCAGGCCGTTCGGCAGGGTGGGCTGGGCCATTGCCGCGGTAACGACCGTGGCCAGCACTAGCCACAGAACCAGCAGTTGCATCAGGCGGGCCAATTGCCGGTCGGTATTCTTTGTGCGCATCGCCGCTTCCTCCCTAAAAAAACGCAGTCTCCTAAATCTGATAACGAAATCAGCGCCTAACCCATTCCATGTTTTTAATACCGATGGAAAACCTTTGTCAACCGGAAAACATTCCGCTCTCAGGCAACTTCTTCCAGTTTCATGATGCCCTTTTTCAGGATGATCAGGGAAAAAGCCGTTGCAGTTGCCAGCGAGCCGCCGATCCAGGCGGCCAGGCCGATCAGGTCGCCGGTCTGCAGTGTCTGGCCGTGCAGGTTGGCCGTTACCAGGCGGTAGGCGGGCCGGCCAGCCAGCAGGATAATCACCAGTTCAAAGGCAATCGCCGTAAATAAAAAAAGAATCGCGCCTATGCCGCCCAGGGCCGCGGCCCGGTTTTCCGCCTTGAAGTCGGCGTGGATCGCGCCGAAACCGAGCGCCATGGCCACCAGGGTCCAGGTGAGCAGCAGGCCGCTGGCCAGCGAGATCCACCACATGGGACCCTCGATTTTCAGCAGATGGTTGGAGGCGGCGAGCAGCAGCACACTAAGGGCGGTGAAGGGCAGCACATAAAAAATGTATTTGTACAGCAGGTAGCGGCCCATGGACAGAGGCGCGGCCTGCACAAGGTAGAAGGCGCCACCCTCGCCGCCGATCGAGGGGTAGACGAAGCGGGCCGCCAGCGAGGCAACCACGAAGCCGGTCAGGCCGATGTTGAGAAAGGCAATGAGGTTGGCAATGTATTCCTCGCGGATCGGCGATCGGTCAAGGGGCAGCACCTTGAAGTTGTAGAGATAGACCACGATCAGGGCGCCGATCATGAAGAGCTGCGACCATTCGGCCGAGTCGCGCAGAAAGGTTTTTGCCTCCTTGCGGAAGATCCAGCGCCAGGCGCTGGGCCGGTAGCGGGTCGGACCATGGAATTGGCGGTAACCGCCAAAGGATTCCTGGGATTTGGAATAGCCGGAAAAGAACCAGCGCTGCATGGCCCACTCGCCGGCAAAGAAGAAGACAAGGGGCGTAGTGGCCAGCAGGCCGACCAGGAGCCAGTCCACCTGCCGGTCGAGAAGATAAAGGGAGAGCAGGTTGGCGGCCCAGGCCGCCGGCACATAGGGCGCGGCTGGATTGGAGATGGCGGCCAGGTAGTCCAGAAACTGGGAATACTTGTCTGGATTGACCAGGTCTTCCGGTCGGATGAGCCGGAACATGAGGTAGATGAAGATGCCGAAGCAGAGGGAGAGATAGAGGATGATATCCTTGGTGCGGCGGGCCGGGAAGAGGTTGACCAGCAGCACGGTGGCGGTGGTGCCGAAGCCCGTGGCAATGGCGGCGGTCGCCGTGACGGCCAGAAACATGAGCGGCCAGTAGAGGGGGCCGGCATCAAATACCCGGCCATAGGCCGCGAAGATCGGCAGGGAAAAGGCCACCATCATCCAGGAGGTATAGATGGTGGTGGTGATGTAGCGCATGAAAAAGAGGCGGTCGGCTGGCACCGGCGCGCTGAAAATAATCTCGTTGTCCTGGGAAAGAAACAGGGTGGAAACCGCGGAGACCATGCAGGAGAAGACCAGCATGGCAAAGACCGTGATCCAGGCCATCTGAAAGATTTTGAGGCTCAGGATGATGCCGAGCTCGCTCTGCCTGTGGAAATAGCCGACCACCCGAACCCCGACCAGGTAGAGGGCCAGGCAGATTACCAGGCCGAAGAGCAGGGCGGCGGCGGTCCGCAGCGGAAAGGCGCCCGGCGGAAAAAAGCGGTTTCGGGTCGAACGCCAGAACGGCTGCAGCAGAATGGTGCGGCTCAGGGATTTTTCCATATTCTTTCGGCCGGTTCAGCATTACTTGCGGAGCGCGGCAACCACCTCCTGCACTTCATAGGCGCCGGTGAGTTCCAGAAAGATCTCTTCGAGATCGCTGTGTTCGAGCCTGGCTTCCTTCCGCAGGGCGGCCAGATCGCCCACGGTTCTGATCCGGCCGTTGACGATGATCGCAATCCGGTCGCAGAGCTCCTCGGCAATCTCCAGGGAATGGGTCGACAGAAAGATGGTGACGCCCTGCCGGGCCCTGCTTCGGAAGAGTTCCTTGACCAGGCGGGCGCTTTTCGGATCAAGGCCGATCATCGGTTCGTCCACCACGATCAGGGGTTGTTCCAGCATGAGGACGCTGGCCATGATCAGTTTCTGGCGCATGCCGTGGGAATAGCTTTCGATCAGATGGCGGCGCCAGTCGGCGAGTCCGAAGAGCTGCAGCAGGTGGTCGGCGTTGGCGCTAAACGTGGCCGGCGCCAGTTGGTAGAGGCTGGCGATGAACTGCAGGAATTCGATCCCGGTCAGTTTTTCGTAGAGATAGGGCCGGTCCGGAATGTAGCCGGTGATCTGTTTGCAGGCCAAGGGGTCTGCGGCCAGATCGACGCCATTCAGCAGGATGCGGCCGTGGTCCGGCTTGAGCAGGCCGGCCAGCATCTTGATCGTCGTGGTCTTGCCGGCGCCGTTCGGGCCGAGAAAACCGAATATTTCGCCGGTCTTGATCGTCAGGCTGACATCGTCCACGGCCTTGAAGTCGCCGAATCGCTTGGTCAGATGTTCGATCTGAATCGCGGTCCGACCGGCCGCGGTTTGTTCTTTCTCGCCGGCCGGCTGCTCCCCGGTGGGTTGTCGCATGTTTTTCCCGCTGTTTATCAGGCTCATTGTTTGCGCTCCCATTCGGCTGGCGAGGCTGTCAGGACCTCGATTTGCAGGCGGCCCAGCAAGGCACCGATCCGCACCATCTCCGCGCTTTCCCCATCCACGAACTTGATATGGGAGACGTCGGCCGGGATCTGGTTTCTGGTGGTGTCGAGGGAAAGCCAGCGGCCGTCGATGCAGACCTCGTTCCAGGCATGGTAGTAAAAGGCATTTTTAAAAAAGACGACACCGGCCGCCACCCTGGTCGGGATGTCGGCGCTGCGGGCCAGAGCCGCGAAGAGCACGGCGTGTTCGTTGCAGTCGCCCATCCGGGTGTGCAGGGTGGTGAGGGCGTCCGGGATGCCCAGCACCGGTCGTTTCTCCAGGTTCGCATAAACCCAGGCGGCCAGGCTCCTAACCTTGCCGATGGCCGAGGTTTCGGCTTGCGTAATCTTCCGGGCCTGGCTGGCGATCATCTCATTGTTCGCCTGGATATAGGGGGTGGTGGCAAGCGCGGCTGGCTGCTCGGCGCAGGCAGCCGCCGCCGGGCCGGGTACCGGTTCCAGGCTGACGGTCAACAGGTCGCTGGTCAGGGATTGCCGGTCACGGGCCAGGTCAAAGGTGGCGTCGGCCGGCAGGGTCAACCGGTAGCGGATCTGGACCAGACCGTTGGGGTCCGGCATGCGGCCCGTCACCGGCACGGACACCGCGCCCAGGATTTCCTTGCCTGTTCCGGGGATGTCGGTTGCCTTGAATTCCGGTTCCGAGAGGAACACGAAGCCGGCCGGTGACTCCTCCTTCATGACCTTGCCCTCGTCGTCGAGCCAACTGTCAAAGTGCAGGCCGGAAAAGGTTTCGGTAAAGCGGTGCAGGTTGTGGACCCGGCCGTGGATCAGCACCTTGGCGCGGCCCTGGTATTCGATGACCGTGTCCTGGCCCGATAAAGAAACCGGGTCGAAATAGGGGATTTTAAGTTTGTCGCCCGGCTGCAGTTTTTTGCTTAAAAGATAGCCGCGCTGGTTGGTGGACAGAAAGGGCGGGGCGGCAAGCTGAATCGTGTCGTTGATCACCTCCTTGCCGGTGTCGAGCCGGAACAAAACATTGCGGCCCTGCACCGTGCCCTGCGCGGTCATTCTGTAGAACGGCGAGGTGAGTTGGAAGGTGAAATTCTTCAGCAACAGGTCGCGTCCGAGTTCGGCTCGCACCTGCATATGCACCGGATGAACTTCGCCCAGGATATTGAGACGCAGATAGGCATCCTCCACCAGGGCGATACGGTCGCCCTCCGCGGGGCTCAGCCGGTTTTTGACGTAGCCGATCCGTTCGTTTTGAAAATAGATGCCGAGAAAGCTCTCCTCCCGGCCGCGCTGAATAACCCGGGTCTCGCGCAGGTTGAGGGTCTCGATGAAGTAGTCGCGTTTGAGCAAGGCCCCGAGGAGAGCTGCCCAGAAGATGACGAGGATGATCCGGAAAAGAGTTTTGCCGGTTATGGCGGACAGCGGTCGGTGCATGGCTTAGAGCTTATTCATAAATAAAACTTTGGTGCTTGCATCCGGCTTTCGGCCGGCTTTAACCGCTCCTCAATCGCAAAATCCTCGCCGTAGCGCTGCTACGACTGCGGTTTTGTTCAATCGTCACGGCCAAATCCGTCTCAAAATCCAGCGCAAGCCCTGAAAAGCTTATTTATGGATAAGCTCTTAGGAAAGATCAGCCGACCAGCCAGATGGCAACGTCTTCGATCATGGCCACCACCTTGCCGGAGACGCTGCCGAAAACCCCCTTTTTAATTTCGCTGCCCCGCCGGCCCATGACAATGGTGCCGAAGCCGTCGATCAGCGCCTGGCGGACAATCTGGCGGCTGGCATAAAGGCCTTTGCTGGTTTCAAGGCGATGGAGCCTGGCGGCCGGGAAGCCGCTGTCGAGCAGGAGCTGCTCCGGCCCGTGAAAATGGTTGTCCGAGCCCACAAGATGCAACGCACACCATTCCCTGCCAAAGAGCTCGGCGCACTCTTCCAGGGCCGGGGTCTGTCGCTGGCTGAACATGGCAGTGGAGTGGAAGAGGGTAATTTCGGCGTACGGGTTGTCCTTGAGGATGAAGGCCAGGTGATCGACCGCCTTCAGGGTTTCAAAGGAACCGTCGACCGGCACCAGAAATTTGCGGGAGTTGACCTGGCCGTCCACAATCCAGATCGGCACGTCATGGCATTTTTCGAGGATATTTGTCGAGGTGCTGCCCATGATCATGCCCTCCAGCTTTGTCAGGCCGCGCCGGCCGATGACTAAAGCGTCGTAGAGCCCCTTCTGGGCCGCGCTGAGGATGTCGTCGGTCACGCCCATCCGTGCGAGTTTCACCTCGGTGCTGATCTGGTGCGGATCCATCCCGCGCCGGCTGAACTGCAGGACCATCTCGTTCATATGGCGTTTGGCCTTGCTGAAGCGCTGCCGGGATTCGGCATCAAGAACGTTCAGCAGCTCCTGATCCTCAAGCCATTCCCGACCGGCATCGGAGGCGGTGGAAGGCACGGTGCAGAGGAGGTGGAAGAAGATGTCGTCGAGATCTTCGAAGAGCCGGCCCAGATATCGGATGGTATTGGAGCTGTAAACCGAACCGTCAACAGCCACCAGGATTTTTCTGTGCATTTGCAATGCTCCCGATAAAGAACGGGTTTTTCTTCAGGGCAAATCAACAGCGTTATTCGATGCGGAGCTATTTTACATTGCCATAGGTGCAGGTCATACCGCAATAATTATTAAAGACCAGCTCGTCGCCCATCTGCCGGACATAATTCGGCGTGAGCGGAATTTTGCCGCCGCCGCCGGGGGCATCGACCGCAAAGGTCGGCACGGCCAGCCCGGAGGTGTGGCCGATGAGCGAACGCATGATGGCCAGCCCTTTTTCAATGGGGGTGCGGAAGTGGTCGGTACCTTTAGTCATGTCCCCCTGGAAAAGATAGTAGGGTCGGACCCGGATTCGCAGCAGTTGATGGAATAAGGTTTTCATGATAAGCGGGTCGTCGTTGATGCCGCGCAACAGAACAGTTTGGCAGCCCAGGGGGATGCCGGCGGCGGCCAGCCGTTGGCAGGCCAGAGCCGCCGCCGGGGTGATTTCGTCCGGGTGATTGAAATGGGTATTGATGTAGAGGGGGTGGTAGCGCTTGAGTAGCGCGGCAAGCCTGGTGGTGATACGCATGGGCAGAGTGCACGGCACCCGGCTGCCGATCCGGATGATTTCGATGCTCGGGATGCGGCGCAGGGACTCGAGCAGCCACTGGAGTTTTTCGTCTTCGAGCAGCAGCGGGTCGCCGCCCGAAAGCAGCACGTCCCGGATCTCCGGCGTCCTGCCGAGATAGTCGAGGCCGGCCTTGATGGTGTCGGAGGTGATGATCATGCGCTTGGTGCCTACCTTGCGCTTGCGGGTGCAGAAGCGACAGTACATGGCGCACTGGTCGTTGACCAGGAACAGGGCCCGGTCAGGATATTTGTGGACCAGGTTGGGCACCGGACTCAGTTGTTCTTCGTTCAGCGGGTCCGGCTGGCAGATGCGGTCCGTGAGTTCGCGGACGTCGGGAACCGCCTGGCACCAGAGCGGGTCGCCCGGCCGGCGGATGAGGTTCAGATAGTAGGGGTTTATCCGCATGGGATAGGCGGCGGCGACCGCGACCAGCGGAGCCGGATCGATCTTGAAGCGGGCCGCCAGTTCCTCGGGATGGCTCAGACTTGCCTGGAGCAGTTGTTGCCAGTGTTTCATCGGTGCGTGCAAAGATGGTTATTCAGGGTTCATCGGCGGCCCCGCAAACCCTTCTGGATTTCGCTGCGCCGTCCTGATCCGACCCCAATCCAGGCGTGATCCAGGCGTGATCCAGGTATATTACTATTTTCCGAGGCCCTTACAGGCGGACGGCGGAGCTGTCGGGAGAGTTTTTTCCTATATGATCCGTTCAAGACCCTTGATGTGGTCGTGCTCGCCCAGGACGATCAGGATGTCGCCTGCCAGGATGGTAGTGTCTATGTTCGGATTGAAGAGCATCTCGCCATTTTCGCGTTTCATGGCCACGACGATCAGGTCGAATTCCTGCCTGATCCCGGACTCGCCCAAGGACCTGTTGACGAATTTCGACTTTTCGGAAACCCGCAGCTCTTCAAGCCGGAGTCCGAGATCGCCGGCATGCACCGTCAGGTCGATAAAGTCGATGACCGTGGGTCGGACCAGAAGATGGGCCATCCGGCAGGCCCCGATATAGTATGGGGAAATGACCTTGTTGGCCCCGGCCCGCAACAGTTTGGTCTCCGAGCCTTCTTCGCCGCTGGAACGGGCCAGGATGAAAAGATTGGGGTTCAAACCCTTGGCCGACAGGATGATGTAGACGTTGTCCGCATCCGACGAAACCACGGCGATCAGCCCCTTGGCCCGCTTGATTCCGGCCATGAGCAGGATTTCATCGTTGGAGGCTTCGCCCTGCAGGGCGAGATAGTCCAGATTTTGAATGGCCTCGATCTGTTTGGCGTGGTGCTCGATGACCACAAAAGGACGGTGGTTTTCGTGAAGCACCTTGCAGATGACTTTGCCTATCCTTCCGAAGCCGCAGACGATGTAGTGATCCTTCAGCTTCGCAATCTTCTTTTCCATTTTTCTTCTCCCGAGAAATCTTTCAAATCCGCCTTCGACCATGGCTTCCGTGATGATGCCGAATACATAAAAGACAAAGCCGACACCGACGGTGATCAGGGCCATGGTGAAATATCTGCTCGTGTGATTCAGTGGCACGATTTCACCATAACCAACAGTGGTGATGGTGATGACCGTCATGTAAAGGGCGTCGGCAAATGTGCTGTTTGCAAACAGCATATACCCGGAAGTGCCAAAGGTGAGAATGGCAAGAAGAAATGCCAGGGCAACGAATACCCGTCTCATGGGATGCCTACCGTGACTGGTTCTCTGGCAGGGGAATACCCGCGGCGTTCATCTGGTGTCGTTTCGTAATATGTGGCAATTATCTCGTATCGCATGCGAGTGTTCTGTGGGAGCAGTTTGGTTGCTCTGGCAGGCAGAGAATTGTGCAAAGCAATCAACAATAACCACAGATTGTGGTGTGTTACAAGACATTTTCCAGAGTGGTGGAGAGGGAAGGCTGGCACAGGGTGGTGATGAGTCATGCCTCCGGGGAGGATGCTGCCAAGAAAAAACCCCTTCAGCTTAGAACGCGGAAGGGGTTTTTGGTTTTAAGATTTTGGCTTGTTTCAGTCGAGAGCCACTACGTCATCTGCCTGGGGGCCCTTCTGGCCCTGGGTAACGGTGAATTCGACCTTTTGCCCCTCATCCAGTGAACGAAAACCGCCGGTGTCACGGATAGAAGTAAAATGTACAAAAACGTCGTCGCCTTTTTCGCGCTCGATGAAGCCGTACCCCTTGCTGCTGTTGAACCATTTTACTGTCCCTTTCTCACGTTCTGCCATGACTGTCTAACCTCCAGAATTGACGATACTGCCGTATCTTGCGAAACGCGGTGCAAACCGCTTTAAAACTAATCTCGTGAAAAGATTAGTATCCTCGTGAGCGTGCGGTTGTTAGTTTATGATTTGCCTGCATTGACAGATTTATTATGAGTCCGTCACCCAACCTAAGGACGACACCATTTCTGACGCAGAAACTGAATTTGTATTCAGTGGAATGTATATTGTTTTTTTTTAAAGCGCAATATTAAAAAAACACTAGGGGATTACCAGGTGAAAATAATGAAAAACTGGTAATACACTAGTACTTGGTACTAGCGCCGTCTAAGCCAGTTGGGCGTTCTGGGGGCTTGTCTTTCGATGGAAAGTATGCTAATAACGCCGGAAACATTGAATAGACAGAAGAGGCCTGGGTGGCGGAACTGGTAGACGCAAGGGACTTAAAATCCCTCGGTCCTCGCGACTGTACGAGTTCGATTCTCGTCCCGGGCACCATAAAACAAGCACTTAGCGGTTTGCCGTTAGGTGCTTTTTCTTTTCTGACTAAAGATATAGTACAAGTGCCTTCTTCCCCGAAAAATCCTTCGCATCCTTCCCTTGGGGGATTCTCTCCATATGGACATCTCCACTTTTTGTTTTATTTCAAGAAACAGCGCGTTAGTCGAGCCTCCTGCAAAATGAACGTCGTAGCGAGATTTTTAGCCGATGGTGTAGATGATTCATTTTGCAAGAGGCTCGGTTGTCACTTTATTCAATCTGCCTCCTCCTGAATTTTATCCTGCGCAGGCCACGGACGAACAAGAAATTTCTTCAAGAAATATCCTTCCATGAAATACTACAATGTGGCATTATTCTTTTAAGAATATCTGGAAAAGTCGGAATGCTCGACACAGATAACCCTTTTTGCAATGAAAGGCCTTTTCAATCATTAGAGGCTGGCAAACGGAAAAATGGAGTTTTGGGCGCGTTTTTTGAGTGGCGCAGTGGGGTGGAAAGAGTAATTTTTCCCTCACCGTCTCATTGTTTACGAAACTATTACTTATCAACCGCTGAAAAAGCGATTACTTATCATCGAGGACTCTGCTATGAGAAATCAAAAGACAACTGGCTGGAGCCGCAGGGAGTTTCTTGAAGGGGTCGCACTGGCTGGTGCGGCCGCCGTTGTCGGCTGGCGACCCGAATTTGGGATGGCTGCCGTGGAACCGCCTCCCGAGACGACGACGCTGCGGATTCATAAGGGAAAGCCGGCATGTTGGGCGCCCCTGTACGTGGCCGAGCCGTTGCTGCGCGAAGAAGGGTTCACCGATATTCAGTATGTGTTCGGGCACGGACCGGAAGTCGCCAAAATGACAGTGGAAGGCGCGATCGATCTGAGTGCGGGCTTTACAGGAGCCTCAATTTACAATTTAGAACATCAACAACATCCGCTCAAATACCTGTCAGGACTGCATGTGGGGTGCTATGCGCTGATCGGCAGCGAACGGACCCGTTCAGTCCGCGACCTCAAGGGAAAGACCGTATGGGCGGGGGCCGTCAAGAATGACGGTCCGCATATCTTTTTTTCCACTATAGTATCTCAACTTTCTGACTTGCGAAAAACTTAACATAAAGCATTGTAATTGTGTATTTTTAACGTGAAAAGCCCTTCGTTCCTTGGTATATTGGGATTTGCGATTTTCTCAATAAAATCAAGGAG
>Ga0208863_1001677_pt1 | contig 13164 bp, 12 predicted proteins | sample RifOxyD3_FD_184040 | JGI IMG/M metagenome (GOLD analysis project Ga0208863, IMG submission 184040) | Soil microbial communities from Rifle, Colorado - Rifle Oxygen_injection D3 (SPAdes) | ecosystem: Environmental > Terrestrial > Deep subsurface > Rock core/Sediment | place: Rifle, Colorado...
AAGTTTCTGCTTGGGAAACAGCCAGAAACAACAGAGTAAAAAGAATCGACTGGCAGTACACCACCACGGATGCACGTACCAAACTGAAACGGCTTTATCCGAATTTATGATTGTTACATGGTACTAGCGCCTATCTCGATTGTATTCGAATCCTTCAACTGCTTGGAAAACATCTGAATCCATGGGGGCATAATGTCGTTTTTCCGGCTTTATGCTTCGAAGAATATGTTTCAGCTACGATTCGACAGCTTGAGGTGTTGAATCGTACTTTTCATATTTTGGGGAGGCAAGAAGAGCGGATGCAAAGCCTCAAGATCAGCTTCAATCCGGTCAAAGATGCGGGACACCTCGGCGGCAAATTCATATCCCAACCCAGAACACTAATGATTGTAGCAATCAACAGCATCTGCCATTTCCTGCTGGGCAACTTTTAGGACACGGAGCTTTATCGACTGTTGATCCGTCTCCGCAACTCTGCAACCGTGATCGACAGCAGCTCTACTGTTAGACAGCTCGTTCCCCCGGCGGTAACATCAGGGCATCGTTCAAAACTATTTGCACAGGTGATGCCATTAAAACATCTCCTTCACAGGACACAATAATGTTTCCCCAAAAAGCCGCAAAGCTGGACAGTTACAAGATTACAACAACCGGGCGAGACGGTCGCTTGCCTTGCTCAGGCGATGACCGAGAACATGAATAATCCGCCGCAAGAGTTTCAGGCCAAGAGCGGGCGTCTGCCTGAGCAGCAGATCCATATTTCCTCGGGTGAGGATCAGGAGACTGCTCTTTTCTGTGGCGACAACGGTGGCGTGTCGGCAACCCTCTTCAACAACGGAAACCTCGCCAATCAGACTTCCACGCTCAAGCACGGCCAGCAGGATAAATTTGCCGGGGAATATTGCCGCCATCCTGACCGAGAGCTTACCCTCTACCAGAAACCCCATAAAATTGGCAGGTTCACCGCTTTCCAGCACAAGCTCACCTGGCTGCCATTCCCGGAGATCAAGATAGGTAAACAACTCTTTCCTTTCTTCAGCGGACAAAAAAGAAAATACATCAATCAGCTCTTCAAGCCTGTATCTTCCAAAAAGGATTTCTTTAACAGTATCCATTGATGTTTATTCAACCGCCCCCTTGCCGACCTTCTCTTCAAGCCTGGCAACAAGTCCGGCAAAATTTTCCTTACTCAGGATACTGGCAAACTGGGTACGATAATTATTCACCAGGCTTACGCCCTCAACTTCCACATCATAAACCATCCAGCGGTCATCAATATTTTTCAGCTTGTAATTAACTGGGGTTTCCACATTTTTACGAATCAGATCGCTGTAGACGATGGCCTTGCTCCCTTGCAGGGCAGCCTTCTTAAAGATGGCTTTCTCTCCAGAATATGTTTCTATCTTTGCTATATAGGTATTTTCGAGAAGAGTCTTGAACAGCAAAACAAAGCGATCCTGTTCTTCGGGGGTTCTTCCCTGCCAATGCTTGGCCAGCGCACGCATGGACATTTCTCGATAATCAAACTTTTTTTCAACAACAGCCACCATCCGTTTTTTTCGCTCCAGCCTGCGATTCGGCGCAGCGAGTTTTTCATCCTGTAAAATAGAGATGATTTCATCAACGGTATCCTTTACAAAAATAACAGGATCAATCGCCGCAGCAGGGGAAATCCCCTGAGACAGCACAAAAACCGTGATTATCAGAATAATTACCGAAAAAAACTTCAAATACCCTCTGTTATCGTTTTTCATTTTTTTCCCTGAAAGCATGCAGCGGCACTGATGTTATTGAGCAACGCTGGATTCGACAAATCCAGCGTTACGGAGTTCCTGCTCCTTCTGCGAGGCAAGAATCGCAGTCTATCGCATAGACAAAAGTTTCTCTGTCTCAACCAAGGTTTCAGCCTGCACCAGAAGGTCCTCAACAGGGATCGGTGCGGGGTTCAATCCTGAAGACAACTGCACTGGCTTCTCCTGGGCATATATTTCCTCAGGCCTGTCAAAAGAATAACTATACATTGAATCCTTGCCCACAACCATATCATGGATGTTCTTTTGTCGATACTGACGGTATGCATCACGCAAGGCCACATAGGGGTCAATAGCCAAGGCCTTGAAATCCTCGTAATCCCCCAGCGTAAGGGAGGTGTTGTTCACTTCCTGGCCAGTCTGTACTGCTAACCCTGCGCCTGGGTCAGACCACGCAAGATAAGAAGCTGGACTCAAGAAGAAATCCCCTGTCATCCCAATGGTGTCACGAACATTCGATGGCCCCAGGAAAGGCCAGCAGATATAGAGGCCCTCTCCAACCCCATACACTCCCAGGGTTTGTCCCAGATCTTCATCCTTGGGCAAGAGGCCGAACTCGTTTTTGGCAGGATCGACCAGGCCGATAACACCAACAGTTGAGTTGATGACAAAGCGAGCGGTTTCAATCCCGGTATTGACAACTTTACCCTGAAGAAGATTATTGACAATCCGCACCGGCGCCAGAAGATTCTTCAAAAAACTCCGTACACATATACGCACGTTTTCGGCGACAACCCAAGCATATCCCTTGGATACCGGCTTGAGTACCCAAAAATAAAACTTATCATTAAAATGGAAGAAAACCCGATTGATCGATTCCAGCGGATCAGAAGCCAAGCCAATATCCAGCTCTTCCCCGAAGACAGGATCGTTTTCAGGCGTAACTTCCTGAGCCAGGGCCAGGGTCATTGATCCCAGCCAGATTGCCAGACAACAGAAACATATTCTGCACAGTTGCGGCAAAAAACCATCCGGATTTTTCATGACTGTCCTTTATATCTAAAATTACAACGAGCAGGCTAGTTCTAAAAAAGCAGCCTGCTGTTTACACAGCCAGTTCAGACCTTGCCAAAGATATATTTACTCACCAGCTCTTCAAGATCAACGGCTGATTCTGTTTCTGTAATAAAACCACCATCCGCAAGCAATTCTTCAGAGCCACCCTGGGAAATTTTGATGTATTTATCCCCGATAATTCCCTGAGTTTTTATTGAGGCAATCGCATCATCGCTGATCTTTACCCCGTTATTGATCTGAAGCCACACCTGGGCCTGATCATTTTCACCCAGTAAGATAGTGCTTACCTTCCCCACATTAACCCCGGCTATCTCAACAAGGGCCCCGCGCTTAAGACCGGAAACATTACCAAAGTTAGCTCGCACAGAATAGGTCTTATCTATGGCGAATACGGAAAACTCACCCAATTGCAGGGACATGTAAACAAAGGCCAGGAAACCTGCCAGAACAAAGAGACCAACAATCGCATCAGAATTTATCTTTTTCATACCCTTTCTTCCATCTCCCCGCTTAGATAAATCTTCCCCATAGTATACCGCACAAAGGCCTGGATTTCTGGAATTTTACTCAATTGAATATCTTCAGGACTGGCAAAGGCGCTGAACCTGCCCTGGTTGACCCAAATGACCTGGTCAGCCAGGTTGAAAACTTTAGGGATATCATGGCTGACTATAACTGAGGTATAGTCGAATTTTTTCTGGGTCTCCAGAAAAAGTTTGTAAATTTCCAGAGAGTTCTCAGGATCAAGGCCTGTGGTCGGCTCATCAAAAAGCATTATTTCCGGATGGAGCATTAGGGCTCTGGCAAGCCCTACCCTTTTTCTCATGCCACCACTCAACTGAGCCGGATATTTATCCTCATGCCCGGCAAGGCCAAGCTGCGCCAGGGTAGCAAGCACCTGGCTCCGGATCTCTGCTGCCTTTAATCCTGTCCGTTCTTCAAGGGGGAGAGCCACATTGGCAAAAACAGTCAAGGAGTCAAGCAGCGCTGATCCTTGAAAAAGAACGCCAAATTTTGCCCTGACCTCATTCAGCGCCTTGGCGCGCATCCTGGAGATATCCTGCCCTCCCACCAGAATCTGCCCGGAATCGGGGCGCAGGAGCCCAAGGATGAGCTTCATGGTCACACTCTTTCCCTGGCCACTCGGCCCGGCAATAACCGTGGTCTTGCCGGCATTGATCGTCAGATTCACATGGTCAAGAATGGTTTGCTGACCAAAGGTTTTCACCACATCTTTGAACTGGATCACCGCCTGACTCATAACAGTATCGCCGTAAGCAGGTAATCCCAGACAAGAATCGCAACGGAAGAGAGAACAACAGCCTGCGTGGTGACCTTGCTCACGCCTTCCGCGCCAAAACCGGCTCCTCTGATAACGTGAACAAAGTACCCTCTTCCCGCACACACCCAGACGATCAACAGGGCAAAAACAAAAGATTTTATAATCCCCATGTTTATATCCTGATTCACAACACTTTGCTCCATGCCGGCCCAATACGCTCCGGGATTAACCCCCAGCAAGCCGCAACCGGCCAGATATCCGCCGAAGATGCCAACAACATTAAAGAAAATGGTGAGAATCGGCACCGAGATGAGCGTGGCAAGAAACTTTGGCGTAATGAGATACCGGAAAGGGTCGATGGACATACATTCCAGGGCATCAAGCTGTTCGCTGTTACGCATGATCCCGATTTCGGCGCACATAGCCGAACCAGCGCGCCCGGTAACCATCAGGGCCGTCAGAACCGGGCCCAACTCACGGAGCAAGGACAGGGAAACCGCCGAACCCAGGGCGCCCTCCGAACCAAATTTACGCAAGGTATAATACCCCTGTAAGCCCAGAACCATTCCAGTGAAGCCTGCGACAAAGAATATAACCCAGAAAGAATCAGCACCGATCAGACGAATCTGACGAATCATGGCAGAAAAGCGAAAAGGTCTTTTGAAAACGCCGCCAAGAGCCAAAAACAAAAACGCGCCCATACGACCCAGATCTTCCAGGATCGTCATGGTGTTGCGGCCAATTTTTTCCAGATAAAGAATCATAGGCCCCTCGTGCCTGCGGTAAAGCAATAACACATTCCACAGCAAACCATTATGGCAGACTCCATGCCTGGCCAGTTATTCAGCCTGTCTCAACCTTAAAATTTTAAAGTTACACATGGGACGCAGGCAGTGTCAAGTCTTTGCTCCACACAGGACTGAAACCATGCAACAACAGACCAAATCTGCTTGCTTGCCTTGGGTAAACAAAAAAAGGGATTAGCTGTAATGGCTAATCCCTTTATTTTTTTTATGGCGGAGCGGACGGGGCTCGAACCCGCGACCCCCGGCGTGACAGGCCGGTATTCTAACCAACTGAACTACCACTCCTTTTTATCTTGTGGTGGGCGAAACAGGGATCGAACCTGTGACCCTCGGCTTGTAAGGCCGATGCTCTCCCAGCTGAGCTATTCGCCCCACATGAAGTTTGGCAAGATATACCCTTGCCACCCCTAATACGTCAAGCAAAAAACTTAAACACCGTTAAAAAATGAAAACCTTGGGTAAGGGGGGCAAAGACACCTGCTTAAAGATATCTAATGAGCCACATTGCTTGAAGACAGCACCCCTTCCACGCCAAAGTCGCCAAAAGGAATATCCTTAAAAAGAATCTCCCCCTCCTGGAGTACCAGGGCCTTAGCCAGCACTTCGTCCACATGCTCAACCAGTTCCACCGTGAGCCCTTTAAGTATCTTTGCCGGGATCTCGTTAAGATCAGCTTCATTTTCCCGTGGGATCAAAACATGTTTGATATTCCCCCGTCGCGCAGCAAGAAGTTTTTCGGTAAGACCGCCAATGGGCAGGATCCTGCCCCGCAGGGTGATTTCACCGGTCATAGCGATATCCCGCCGCACCGGAAGTTTAAGCAAGGCAGAAACCAGCGAGGTTGCCATGGTAATTCCGGCGGATGGCCCATCCTTGGGAATGGCCCCTTCCGGCACATGGATATGGATATCAAGTTTCTGGTAAAAATCTGGCAACAGACCAAGCTGCAAGGCCCTGGTTCGCACATAACTCAACGCTGCCCTGGCGGATTCCTGCATGACATCACCCAGCTTTCCGGTCACAGTCAGATTACCCTTCCCTGGCATCAGCGCCGTTTCTATCTGCAGCAACTCGCCGCCCACCTCGGTCCAGGCCAGACCGGTGGTAAGCCCGACCTTATCCCTCTCTTCAGCCAGACCGAAACGATACCTGACTCCGCCCAGATACCTGGCGATGGCCGCATCATTCAGCCGGTAGCGTTTATCCGTTTTTTTCTTTTGCCGATCCCTGGCCACCTTGCGGCAGACCGAGGCAATGCTGCGCTCAAGATTGCGCACCCCTGCCTCCCGGGTATATCTTCGGATAATCTCAAGAATCGCCCCATCGTTGAAGATAATATCCTCTCGCCCGAAGCCGTTTGCCTCCAATTGCTTCGGCACCAGAAAACCCTGAGCGATACTCAGCTTATCCTCTTCCGTATAGCCATTAAGCTTGATTACCTCCATCCGATCCTGGAGCGGGGCAGGAATTGCGTGCAGATTGTTGGCGGTAGTCACAAAAAAAACTCCAGACAGATCATAGTCGAGATCAAGATAATGATCGTTAAAAGCGACATTCTGCTCCGGATCCAGAACCTCCAGCAGGGCGGAAGAAGGATCCCCCCGGAAATCCATGCTCATCTTGTCCACCTCGTCAAGACAGATCACCGGATTTACGACCTTCGCTTTTTGCATGGACTGAATAATCTTCCCAGGCAAGGCCCCGATATAGGTGCGTCGATGGCCGCGAATCTCAGCTTCGTCACGAACCCCGCCAAGAGAGAGGCGAACGAACTTTCGCCCCATGGCGCGGGCCAGAGACTTGCACAGCGAGGTCTTCCCCACGCCAGGCGGGCCAACCAGACAGAGGATTGGCCCCTTAATTTTTGCAACCTGAGCCTGCACAGCAAGATATTCGAGGATTCGCTCCTTGGGTTTTAATAAGCCATGGTGATCCTGGGCCAGAATTTCTTCCGCCGCCTGGATATCGATCTTCTCTTCGGTTTTCTCTTTCCAGGGCAGGCTGAGGATGCAGTCGATATAATTGCGAACTACCGTGGCCTCGGCGGACATGGCCGGCATCATCTTCAGCTTCTTGAATTCCTGCTCCAGCTTGGCGCGAGCCGCCTCGGGGAGGTCTTTCTCCTGTATCGCCTTGCCCAACGCCTCAAGCTCGGCAGAGGCATCCCCAACGCCCCCCATCTCTTTCTGGATAGCGCGAAGTTGCTCTGCCAGGAAGTAATCCTTCTGGGTCTTATCCATTTTTTTCTTCACCCTGGCTCGAATAACCTCCTCAAGCTCGGCGATCTCAATTTCCTTATGGATAAGAACCAATACCTGTTCCAGTCGGGTAACAACCGAAAAAATCTCCAGAACAGCCTGTTTTTCCTGTACGTTCAGGGGCAGATGCGCGGCCAGCACATCGACAAATTTGGCTGGCCTCTCAAGGCGAGCCAATGATTTGACAACCTCAGGAGACACCTTTTTGTTATATTTGACATAGTCCTTCAGACTGGTCTGGATCTCTCGCACATAGGCGGCTGCTTCGAGGCCACCCTCGTCCTCGTCCTCGTCCTCTTCGTCAGCCAGCTGCACCATAAAATAGTCGGAATTGGCCAGGTGTTTTGTGATCCGGCCCCTTCTTTTGCCTTCGACCAGCGCCTTGATCGTGCCATCCGGCAGACGAAGCAACTGCATGACCGTGGCAATGGTTCCCACCGCATGCACGCTTTCTTCGGTCGGGTCATCCTCGGCTGCGTCCTTCTGGGTTACCAGGAAAATCTCGGAGCGCTTGAGCATCGCCTCTTCAAGGGCCTTTATGGACCGTTCCCTGCCAACCACCAAAGGGGCTACCATATAGGGGAAGATCACGATATCCCGCAAAGGCATCATCGGATATGCAATTTCCTGCTTAAAATCAAACTCAGCCATAATATTCAAGGCATCCTTGCTAAAATTAAGAATTGCTTGTCAGTTCAGGCGCTTTTCTTTGTTTCTGCGTCGTTATCGTACAAAATCACCGGATAATCGCCGTTCAGCACCACCTGCTCGCTGATCACGCATTCCCGCACGTTTTCTTTGGAAGGCAGTTCATACATGATCTCAAGCATCGCCTGCTCCATGACCGTTCTCAAGCCACGAGCGCCGGACTTCCTCTTGATCGCCTGCTGGGCGATGGCCTTGAGCGCGCCCTCGGTGAAGCGCAGCCGGATATTGTCAAAGGCAAAAAGACGCTCATACTGCTTGGTCAGCGCGTTCTTTGGTGTCCGCAGAACGCGGATCATATCCTCCTCGTCCAGCTCCTCCATGGTCGCCACCACCGGCAGGCGGCCAACCAGTTCCGGGATCAGACCAAAACGCAGAAGATCTTCCGCCTGCACCTGAGCCAGGATATCTCCCATTGTTTTTTTCGGCTTACCGACGACCTTGGCCCCGAAGCCCATGGACTTGGTGCCGGTTCGCTGCTTGATCACACCGTCAAGGCCAACAAAGGCCCCGCCGCAGATAAAGAGGATATTGGTGGTATCAATCTTGATATATTCCTGTTGTGGATGCTTGCGCCCACCCTTAGGGGGAACACTGGCCACCGTCCCCTCAATGATCTTCAGCAGGGCCTGCTGCACCCCTTCGCCGGAGACATCACGGGTGATGGAAGCGCTGTCTGATTTACGGGCAATCTTGTCGATTTCATCGATATAGATAATGCCGCGACTGGCCCGCTGGATATCGTGATCTGCGGCCTGAAGTAGATTAACCAGAATATTTTCCACATCCTCGCCAACATAGCCAGCTTCAGTCAGGGTTGTAGCATCGGCCATGGCAAAAGGAACATTAAGAATCTTTGCCAGGGTCTGAGCCAGAAGTGTCTTGCCGCAACCTGTCGGGCCAGCCAGCAGAATATTGCTTTTCTGCAATTCAGCCTCGCTGCCGTCACTGCTTTCCTGGGCCTCAATTCGCCGGTAATGATTGTACACCGCAACCGCGAGAACCTTCTTGGCCTTTTCCTGGCCGACCACATATTCGTCAAGATGGGCCTTGATATCATAGGGCTTGAGAATTGAAGCCTCTTGCGGCAATTCCAGCGCCTGCGGCTGATCCTCGGTAACAATCTCATTGCACAGGTCAATGCACTCGTTACAGATATAAACCGTTGGCCCGGCGATCAACTTCCTGACCTCATCCTGACTTTTACCACAAAAGGAACAGGTGACTTCCCTGCCGTTATTATGATCTTTTTTTGCCATGCCCAGTCTCCTCCTCTGGATTCGTCCGCCGCACCAGCACCTTGTCGATTATCCCGTAGGCCTTGGCTTCCTCGGCGCCCATGAAAAAATCCCGATCGGTGTCAACTTGAATCTTCTTGAGCTTTTGCCTGGTATGATGCGCCAGAATAGTGTTAAGGGCCTGCCGCATCCGCAGAATCTCCTTGGCGTGGATATCAATATCGCTGGCCTGGCCCTGGAAGCCTCCCATGGGCTGGTGCAGCATGATCCGGGAGTTCGGCAACGCATACCGTTTTCCTTCGGTACCTGCGGCCAGAAGCACCGCGCCCATGCTGGCAGCCTGCCCCATGCACAGGGTGGCGATATCACACTTCACATAGTGCATTGTATCATAAATGGCCATCCCTGCCGTTACGACTCCACCAGGAGAGTTGATATAAAAGGTGATATCCTTGTCCGGATCATCGGCTTCCAGAAAAAGAATCTGGGCGATGATTATATTGGCTATATCGTCATTAATGGCCGAGCCTAAAAAAATAATCCGCTCTTTCAACAACCGGGAATAGATATCATAGGCCCGCTCCCCGCGGGGACTCTGCTCAACAACCATGGGAACGAGATTCATAAACATTGCTCCTCAAAAAAGTTAGGGGCTGTTAATCAATAAATTGTGCTTTTTCGTTTATTCATTAACAGCCCTTCTCACCCAAAGGGTATAAGTTTCGTTTGCACCCTGAAGGGCATAAAATCCGGCAAGCTGCTCAACTCAGCTTTATGCCGCTCATGTAATTTTTCAGCCAGGGTTATTTGTGAACAACGTCTTCGTTGCTGTCAATCACACCCTGTGCGACAGTCGGCACGATTTTCATTATGGCTGCCTCAAGCAGAAAGCTCAGGATTTTTTCGTTCAGCAGCTCCGCCATGAAAGGCAGCAGATCGTCCCTGCTGGAAAAGTATTTTTTCACTTCGCTGACCGGCATGTTGTACTGTTCCGAGATGCGCTTGAAACCTTGGGCTATGTCTTCGTTTTCCAGTTTGATTCCTTCAATTTCCGCCACCTTCTTCAAAAGGAAATCGCCCTTGACCCGCGCCTGTGCCGCAGGCTTATACTGTTCGATCAGAGCATCTTTGTTGATTCCGGCGGATTCCAGGGTCATCTCCTGCCGCTCCAGGTTGCTTTCCAGCTCCTTGATCATTGCCTCGATTTCATAAGCCACCAGCCGAGGCGGGATCTCAAAGTCATGTTTTTCAACCAGCGTCTTCATCAACCTGTCAATAAGATCGCCTCGCTGGGCCGCATTTTTGCTCTGTAGCTTCTGTTCACAGATGTGAGCCTTGAGCGCCTCCAGACTGGCAAAGTCGCCTATCTCCTTGGCGAATTCGTCATCAAGATCAGCCAGCAGCCGCTCCTTGACATCCTTGACCTTGATCTTAAACTCCACCTTCTTGCCGGCCAGGATCGGATTGGCAAAATTTACCGGAAAATCAGTTTCTTGAGAGCCTTCTTCGTCTTTTCTCAGACCAAGGAGCTTCTCTTCAAACTCCTTTCCATACTGACCAGAGCCAACCTCTATCGAATAATTCTCGCCAACCACCTGTTTGAGGGGATTGCCGTTATGATAGCCCTGAAAATCAATCACTGCCAGATGTCCCCTTTCAATGGCGCGATCTTCAACGCTTTGCAAGGGGGCTCTCTGTTTGCGCAGCGCCTCAAGCTCCAGGGCAACCTCCTCGTCGGTCACCTCAAGCGCGGCCCGTTCAACCTCAAGCCCCTTATACTCAGTCAGTTCGAACTGGGGCCGGACATCCACCTCTGCGATGTAAACAAAGGTGCCGTCTGTGGCAAATTTCTGGGCACGAATATCCGGGTGTACAACCGCATCAATCTTGCTTTGCTCAAGAGCATCAAAATAGGTGCCCTGAATCAACTTTTCCGCCACCTCATATTCAACCTGCTGCCGATAATTTCTTTCCAGCACCTGTCGAGGCACCTTGCCCTTGCGAAAGCCTTTCAGGGAAACTTCAGAATTCAGTTTCCTGTAGGCAGATTCGATCTCCGGGGCAACCTGCGCTTCCGGCAGGGTTACAGTCATCTTTCTGGTAAGCGGACTTACATCTTCGACATTTATCTGCATGCAATACCTTCCTTATCTCAAACATTTTCAACAACACAGCCAGACAGCAAAAAACTTTTTCAAATCGTTTCTCGCTGTCTGGATGAGATGTCTGCCTGTACCCCGGCAATCGAACCGGGGAGCTGTTTTATTGCTGGTGCGAAAGGGGGGAGTCGAACCCCCATACCAAAGGCGCTGGTTCCTAAGACCAGTGCGTCTACCAATTCCGCCACTCTCGCTTGAACAAAGAAAAATAACCAACTTTATGATTACAGTCAAGGACAGCGTGCGATCTTGCCCCGATTTCAGGTGCTGTGCAAATATATTGCCCCCATGTCAAGAAAATAATAAGCTGCTTTTCACCTTGCATAACCCAATATTTCGCCTCGCCCCACTTGACAAGCCGGGATAAAAAGGGTTTAAAAATAAAGCTGAGTTGAGTAGCTTGCCTGCTCAAACGAAACTTATGCCCTCTGGGTGCAAAGCTGAGTTGAGTAGCTTGCCTGCTCAAACGAAACTTATGCCCTCTGGGTGTAAAAAATGAAAAACATTTCATCATCCCGGAACACGGTGCAAATCCGTGGCGGTCCCGCCGCTGTAATCGGGGATGCTGTTCGGCACAGGGAATTTCCCGGTCACTTTCAGAGCCTGCCTCTGGAGGGAAGACCGCTGACCAGCAGACGATCCGAAAGCCAGAAGACCTGATGCTAATGTTTCTGACGTATCTTGCTGTTCGTTCGGGCTTCTAATGGAAACAGAACCCGGAGTGGCTCCTATGGGGTTGCTCCGGGTTTTTTTATACACCCAGATCAATAGATCAATAACAGGAGAACATCATGAAAGCACAAAAACAGATCATTTCGTACCGTCGGCGCTGCAACCTGATCGGCCAGGGAACCGGCCTTTCCCATTATATTCTGCTCACCCCCAATGCTGAGACAACCCCAAAGGACACCGGCAAATAATGACACAGGCACAAAAACAGACAACACCGGCCAAGTTCGCCAACACCGGCCAGGGCCCTATTTTTTCCGTGCTGGAGATCGGCGATCCAGAGCGGGTCGCGGTTGTTGAGGCGGACACGGCCTACTGGGCCCTGGTTGACCGCAGCGAACTGCCCCAAGCCCTGGCTGGCTCCATGATTGAAGACTTCATTTCCCGCGCGCCGGAATTTCATAGGGAAATGACTCACCTGCGCTCGGAACTGAAGCTCTCCGCCGCCTATGTTAATCCCACCGAGCGTTGCAATCTGAATTGCAGCTATTGCTACCTTCCCGAAGAGATGCGCAAAAACGGCATCGACATGGGAGAGGAAAAACTGCTGCTCGCCCTTGACCGGCTGCTGCAGCACTTCCGGCAGATTCTGCCGGAGGGAGTAAAACCGCAGCTCATCTTTCACGGCAGCGAACCCATGGTGGCCAGGGAGGCGGTATTTGCCGCGATTTCACGTTTTAAAGACGACTTTCATTTCGGCATCCAGACCAACGCCACCCTGCTTGACGACACGGCAATCAGTTTTTTAAGAGAGCATCACGTCGGGATCGGCCTGTCCCTGGATGCCCCCACCGCAGAGGTCGCCAACCGCACCAGAAAAAACTGGCAGGGCAACGGCTATTACGACACCGTGGTTGCGGTGATCAAAAAACTCGTTGATTATCCGGCCCTGAATGTCATCACCACCGTAACCCAGGCCAACGTCCACACCCTGACCGAGATGGTGGATTTTTATCACGGACTAGGGGTGCGGGTGGTCATGCTTAATCCGGTGCGCTGCACCCGCCAGGGCGGGCTTGACCTGAAACCGGATAATCACGTTCTGGCCGAGGCTTTCTTCAAGGCGCTGGATCGCTCTTATACCCTTTTTGAACAAACCGGCAGAAAACTGGTCATTGCCAATTTCGCCAATGTTCTGGCCGGGGTTATCGGGCCAACC
>Ga0208863_1001678_pt1 | contig 13161 bp, 14 predicted proteins | sample RifOxyD3_FD_184040 | JGI IMG/M metagenome (GOLD analysis project Ga0208863, IMG submission 184040) | Soil microbial communities from Rifle, Colorado - Rifle Oxygen_injection D3 (SPAdes) | ecosystem: Environmental > Terrestrial > Deep subsurface > Rock core/Sediment | place: Rifle, Colorado...
AAAGATGAAGAATTATGCCAGGATGGGCCGTATTCCATTTCCAGAAACCCACTCTATGTCTTCTCCCTGCTCGGCACGATCGGCATCATTCTGGCTGCCCAAAAACCGTTCTTTCTGACAATCATTCTTCCTTTTTTTGTCTATTACTACTTCGTCATCAGAGGTGAAGAGACGCGACTGCTGAACTTCTTCGGTCAGAAGTACGCGGACTATTCCAAACGGGTCGGCAGGATCCTGCCGACTTTCAAGACATACACCTCTCAGGAAAGTTTTACCGTTTACCCGAAGGTACTATTCCGTTCCATGATCCATGCAAGCATATTTATGTGGATTTTTATGCTGTTGGAGATCCTTGAATACTGCAAGGAACCCCCCAACCTGATTCCGGTCCTTTTCACCCTGCCATTCTGACAGAAAACTGAAATCCAGAAGCCAGGATCGCGACGGCGAGCGAACGGGCCAGATCAACCGTCGTCCTTGCCAAGGTAGGTCCGCGCCCCAACGTAGCATCCTTCGAAATAGCCGTTGCGCAGCGAGCTCTGCCGAATAGTCTCCCCCTTTTTGGAGGCATGGATGAAGCTGCCGTTGCCGATATAGATCCCCACATGGGACACCATTGAATCCCCGTTGGTGGCGAAAAAAACCAGATCCCCAGGGGCGAGATCTTCACGGCGCACCGGGCTTCCCGCCTGGAACTGCGCCTTGGAGTTACGCGGCAGGTTGAGGCCGTTAAGCTTGTAAATGGTCATGGCCAGGCCGCTGCAATCAAAACCAGTCTCCGCCGACTCCCCACCCCATTCATAGGGGATCCCAAGAAACCCCTCCGCCGTGCTCACCAGCATTTTCCGCAAGGTTCCACTCTGATAGCGCCGGAACTTTGCTGCGGCGGATTGCTCCGGCGCGACCAGATAAAACGCCTCGATCACCCCGGCTTTCCGCAACTCCACGGCCCGCGATTCCGCTTCTTTACGGGAAGGATAATCCCCGAAACGCACCTTGTACAAGCCACTGGCATGACGATAATAATAAGCGTCAAGACCAAGACCATCAAGTTTCTGCATCAGGCGAACCGCATTATCCAGCTTGACAAAGGCGCCGACCTGAATGGTATGCCCAAGCATGGCCAGTTCTTTTTCCGAAGCTGCCTTAGGCAAGGCAGCTTCTTCATGCCGGAGTCCAGCACAACCTGGAATAAATAGGATCACCACCAGCATAAGCCACCTGAGCAAAGACAACCCTTGCCCCGCCATGCTCCCGCATTGCATCCCCTCGCGGTTTTCGTAATCTATGCACAGGAGTCGCAAGAGTTGGGTCTTGTCTTTTGCCATATCTCCCTCAAATAATAGTTTTTTTCAAAAAACTCAAATGGAATGCCATTTGTCTTACCTGGCATGATAATCTAACACCAGCAGAAGATACAACCCGACTTTTTCATCTGGAGAAAACCCGTATTTTGTGCAACTATAGTAATTTTCCCGGAAAAATCAGAATAATCTTCCCCTCGCCTCAGCGAGTTAAGACCTGACATGACAAAAGAGAGGACATAGCGATGAATGATATTTTTATTTTTTTTCTGGCAGGGGCGGGGCTTGTCGGGTTGTGCTGCGGCAGCATCCTGGTTTGGCTGCTCATGCGCAACCGTCTGGCGGGGCAACGCTCCCTGGCCGATGAACGGGTCCAGTTGCGAGAGGCCCAGCTTATTGATTTAGAGAGGCGATTGGCGGCCGGAGGGGAGGAATGTGCCGGGTTACGCCGGGAAAACGGGGCGTTGCAGGCCAGAGGCGCGGAGCTTGCGGCAAGGCTTGAAGCGGAGCAGCGACAACTCAAGGAAAAGCAGGAACTCTTGCAGGAAGCCAGACAAGAACTGGCCAACGCCTTCAAGGCCATTTCCGCCGATATTTTTCAAAGCAACAGCCAGCGTTTTCTGGAGCTTGCCCAGCAGACTCTGGCAAAATTTCAGGAAAGAGGCATGGCCGATATGGAGACCAGAAAACGCTCCATTCAGGAGTTGCTCCTGCCCATGCACGAATCCTTGAAAAAGGTTGATGACCAGATCCGCCAGGTGGAAAAAGAACGGGTCGAGGCTTATGTCGGTCTAACCGAGCAGGTAAAATCCCTGGCCACCAGTCAGGCCCGGCTGCACGGGGAAACGGCGAATCTGGTCAACGCTCTGCGAAAACCCTCGGTGCGTGGCCGATGGGGGGAGATGCAGCTGCGGCGGGTGGTAGAGATGGCCGGGATGATCGAGTATTGCGATTTTGTCGAGCAGGGGTCGGTTAACACCGAGACAGGAAGGTTGAGGCCGGATCTGATTGTCCGCTTGCCCAACGGAAAGAATATCGTCGTTGATTCCAAGGCTGCGCTGTCCGCCTATCTTGAAGCCATGGAGGCGGAGGATGAACAAACCCGTCAGGCCCGCCTCAAGGAACACGCCCGTCAGGTGCGCACCCATCTGGGTCAGCTGGCCAGCAAATCTTATTGGGAACAGTTCGGCCCCTCACCTGAATTTGTGGTGCTTTTCCTGCCCGGCGAGAATTTTTTCAGCGCGGCCCTTGAGCAGGACCCACAATTGATCGAATACGGGGTGGCGCAGAAGGTTATCCTGGCCACCCCCACCACGCTGATCGCCCTGTTGCGAGCCGTTTCCTATGGCTGGCGGCAGGAAAAAATCGCCGAACATGCCCAGATCATCGGCGAACTTGGGCGCACTCTTTATGAACGCCTTGGGGTGTTGGGCGATCATTTCCATGATATGCGCAAAGGACTGGATCGGGCGGTGGAATCGTACAACCGGGCAGTGGGCTCCTTTGAAGGACGAGTGCTGGTTACCGCCCGCAAGTTGCAAGACATTGATCCGGCTCTGGCCAAGGATATCGCGCCCATGGAACCCCTGCACAAAATCCCGCGTCCGCCCCTGATGCCGGAGGGAGATTAGGGCTGTTCATGTCATTTTTAAGTCCAGATTATTTATGCACAACGTCTTAGTTTTCCTTGCCGGAAGCATGGCCCTTTCGTATAATCAGCTGATTGTCTCGCAGGCACTGAGGTGTCTGTTAACTCAAAGCGCAGAAGGAGATGTATTTCATGAAATTAGGCATTAACGGCCTGGGCCGAATCGGCAAGCTTTCACTCTGGCATCATGTTTCCCGCAAGCATTTTTCCGAGATTGTGGTCAACGTGGGGCGGCAGGTGGGCACCGGGCTTCAGGATATAGCAAGTTCCATTGAGCGGGACAGCTCCTACGGGCGGCTCGGCATGTACCTTCATGGATGTAAGGGGTCGAGAGTTATTGAAAACATTAATGACGCCGACGGCACCATGACCATCAACGGAGTAGCGGTCAAGATCCTGCGCGAGGCTCGCAATCCGGCCGAGATTCCGTGGAAGGAAAACGGAGTTCGACTGGTTGTTGACACCACCGGCGCCTTTACCGACCCTACTACTGATGCCGACAATCCCAAGGGCGCGCTGCGAGGCCATGTTCAAGCCGGGGCCGAAAAGGTGCTCCTCTCCGCCCCTTTTAAAATCAAGGGCAAGGGCATAGAGATGCCTGCCGATGTCGTAACCACGGTAATGGGTATCAACGATGGCGATTTCAACCCATCCCAGCACACTCTGATTTCCGCCGCCTCCTGCACCACCACCTGCCTGTCCTTCATGATCAAGCCCCTGCTTGATCATTTTGGCGCTGACCGGTTCTTGAGCGCCTCCATGGTCACGGTCCATGCCGCAACCGGCAGTCAGCAGGTTCTGGACCGTCTGCCCAATGCCGGGGCCACTGATCTTCGGAAAAGCCGCAGCATTTTAAACAATATCATCCTGACCACCACTGGCGCGGCAAAGGCCCTGCCCCTGGTTATCCCGGAAATGAAAAGCATTGGTTTCATTGCCGAATCTGTTCGCATCCCAACCAATACCGGCTCGCTGATTATCCTGGTGCTCAACCTGCAGGATGAAAGCATGGAAAAGCCAATCAAAAGAAAGCTGGTGAACTCCATCTATCGGGATTACGGCAAGAACAGTGTTTACCTGGAATACAGCGACGAGCAGCACGTTTCCACGGATATCATCGGGATGCCTTTTGCCGCCGCAGTTATCGAGGGCTCGGAGACCCACACCCGCACCGGCAGCCTCAAGGTTAATCTGGCCAAGCTCGGCTGCAACGGCGGGCCTGCCAAACTGGAGGTGCCGGTAACTCAGGTGGTGGTCTATGGCTGGTACGACAATGAGTTGGGCAGCTACACCAATGTGCTTGGTGATCGAACAGTTTCCATTGCCGAACAGATGATTTAGAAAGGCAGGAAAAAAGTGAAAGGTTCAAGGTTCAAGGGAGGAAGTGGGCCTTTAGCCTTGAGCCTTGCACCTTGCGCCTTTTTGATTCGGCCCATGACCGTCGCTGATCTTGCGGCTGTGGCTGTCCTTGAAGCTGAGAACCCCTCGCCTTGGGCCATCGAACAGCTGACCAGCGAACTTAATCAGGAAAACGGCTGGATGTTTATTGCCGAATCTAACACCTCGGGGCTGATTCACGGATTTGCCTACGGCAGGAGCTGTGCCGGAGAGGCCGAATTGTTGAAAATCGCAGTCGGCAGAAAATATCAGCGACAAGGAGTAGCAGCGCAACTTATGACCCACATCCTGGGCTATCTGGCAGCGCAAGGGACAGATCACTGTTTTCTGGAACTACGCGCCACCAATCTTCCAGCCCTTGCCCTGTATGAACGGTTCGGCTTTTGTCGAATGGGACTAAGGAAAAATTATTACGCTTCACCATCGGAAGATGCGATAACCATGAAAAAGACCGTTGTGACTTTTCACAAAGCTTAAAAAAGGAACAGCCCCATGAAGAATATCCGGGATCTTGACATCAAGGGCAAGAGGCTGCTCATTCGCGTTGATTTCAACGTGCCGCTGGATGAACAGCTAAACATCACCGACGATACCCGGATTCGCGGGGTTTTACCTACTCTCAACTATGCCTTGGATGAAAATGCCAAGGTCATTATCTGTTCGCATCTGGGTCGGCCCAAAGGAGAGCGCAAGCCCCAGTTCAGTCTGGCCCCTGCGGCCAAGCGCCTTTCTCGGTTACTGGATAAGGAGGTCGTGCTGGCTCCTGATTGCATTGGGGCGGAAACCAAGACCCTGGTCGAGGCCATGCAGCCTGGCAGTGTGATCCTACTGGAAAATCTGCGTTTTCATGCGGAGGAACAGCAGAATGACGAGGGGTTTGCCAGTCAGCTCGCCGGCCTGTGCGATATCTATATCAACGATGCCTTTGCCGTCGCACATCGAGCCCATGCCTCCGTGGTCGGGGTGACCCAATTCGTCGCACAGTGCGCAGCCGGATTCCTGTTGCAAAAAGAGATGGATTATTTCCACCGTTCGGTGAGCAACCCCATGCGGCCCCTGGTGGCCATCGTGGGCGGGGCCAAGGTGTCGAGCAAGCTCGGCGCTCTGGATAACCTCATGGACCGGGTGGACAAGATGATCATCGGCGGGGCCATGGCCAATACCTTTCTAAAAAGCATAGGCCATGACATGGGCCAGTCCAAGGTCGAAGATGAACTGCTCGATACGGCGCGGGAATTACTCAACAAGGCCAAACGCCTGGAGGTTAAACTTTATCTGCCGGTTGACTGCATTGTCGCCGACAGGTTTGAGGCTCGGGCCGAATCCAAACGAGTAACAGTGCAGGAGGTGCCAGCCGACTGGATGGTGCTCGACATTGGACCTGCCACCACGGTCCTGTTTGCCGAGGCCATGGAGTCCGCCAAAACCATCATCTGGAATGGTCCCATGGGCGCTTTCGAGATGGATGCCTTCTCTCGGGGGACTTTTGCCATGGTGCAGCATGTGGCCCGCTCCCATGCCCTTACCATTGTCGGCGGGGGAGATACCGATGTGGCAGTACACAAGGCCGGGGAATCGAGTAACATCTCCTACATCTCAACAGGCGGCGGCGCATTCCTCATGCTGATGGAGGGCAAGAAGCTGCCTGGGGTGGAAGCCCTGGAAGCAAAAAAATAAGGAGCAACCATGCAGCGCATTCCTTTGATTGCCGGGAACTGGAAGATGCACACCTCGCTTGCCGAGGCCAGAAATCTTGCCGCCGCCGTAGTCTCTGTCTGCAAGGGCCTGACCGACCGAGAGGTTATGATCGCCCCGCCCTTTACCGCCCTGGCAACAGTAGCCGAGGTGGTGCGCGGCTCAGGGGTTCGGCTGGCGGCCCAGAATATCTGCTGGGAAGAGCAAGGGGCTTTTACTGGAGAGATAGCTCCGGGCATGTTGCGGGAGCTGGGTTGCGACATGGCCATCATCGGCCATTCGGAGCGCAGGCATATCTTCGGGGAATCCGATGCGCTCGTCAATCAGCGGATGGCTGGGGCCATGCGTTTTGGCATAACCCCGATCTTCTGTTTTGGCGAGACCCTGGCCGAGCGCGAGGGTGGACAGACTATGGCCGTGCTTGAGCGTCAGATTCGGGCGGGGCTTGCCGATATTGCGGTTGTTGATCCGACCCGCCTGGTGCTTGCCTATGAGCCGGTCTGGGCCATCGGCACAGGCAAAACCGCCAGCGATCACCAAGCTCAGGAAGCACATGAATTCGTACGGAATCTACTCCTCGAAATGTATGAGAAAAGTATTGCCCGGCAAATAAGAATACTGTATGGTGGCAGCGTTAATTCAGGGAACGTGGATGCCCTGTTGCGGCAGCCTGATATAGACGGGGCCTTGGTTGGCGGGGCAGCACTCAAGGTAGATTCATTCGAACGCATTATCCATTTTCGACAATAACGGTAACAACATAAGAATGACCACCTTACTGACCATTGTTCACATATTTGTCTGTCTGTTCCTCATCGTGATCGTGCTGTTGCAGCACGGCAAGGGTGCCAGCATGGGCGCGGCATTCGGCGGCTCCAGCCAGACCGTTTTTGGAACCGATGGCCCCTTGCCCCTGTTGAACAAGCTCACTACCTGGGCCGCCATTGTTTTCATGTTGACTTCCATATCTCTGGCTTACATGTCAACCAAGATCGGAGACGGCTCGGTTATGAAAGAGATCGCCCCAATTGCCGCGCCCCAGAACGCACCGATCCCGTTGCCCGCTGCGGACGTCCCTCTTCAGGCGCCGGCGCAGAACAAGTAGCAGTTTTTTTGTTTAAACTAAAAAAAAGGATTGCCGGAGTGGTGGAATTGGTAGACACGCAGGCTTGAGGTGTCTGTGGGGCAACCCATGCCGGTTCGAGTCCGGCCTTCGGTACCAGTAGTAAAACCGGCACAGTCCGGGGAAGTCCATAAAGCCCGCCCCTGAAAAGGAAAGCGGGCTTTTTTGCGTCCAGGGCCGTCCGATAAAAACCGCTTGAATCCGGGTATTGTAACGGGTAGGATAACGGGTAAAGATACATCCTTTATTTCCTCTACCCGTTACGAGGTTCAGCTATATGCCAAAAACAGGTACTAACCTACTCACAGAACTATCTATAAAGAACGCTAAGCCCAAAGACAAGACCTATATGCTGCGCGACGGCGGCGGGTTGTGGCTGATGGTGGAGCCGACCGGCAGAAAGTGGTGGAAACTGCGGGTAGTGTTCGCCAAGAAAGAAAACTCGTTTTCCTTTGGCGAATACCCGGCGTTATCCCTTGCTGAATCCAGAGAGAAACGAGACGCTATCCGTAAGCAAACGGCGAGGGGTATTGATCCTGGTGCCGCCCGCAAAGTAGCGAAGGCTACACAATCAGGAGAAGGAAGTTTTGAGGCCGTAGCCCGTGAATGGCACACCCGGTTTAAACCGAAATGGTCAGAGGTTCACGCATCGGCAATCATTAACCGCCTCGAAAGAGACGTTTTTCCTTATATCGGGGTGCGAGCTATTGGTGAAATCACCCCGCCGGAAGTGCTGGCCGTCCTGCGACGCATCGAATCGCGAACGCTGGAAACGGCGCACCGGGTCAAAATTGCCTGCGGTCAAGTGTTCCGGTATGCCGTGGCCACCGGACACGCCACCAGCGATCCAATAAGCGCATTGCGCGGCGCACTCCCCCCAGTTCAAGGTAAGCATATGGCGGCCCCTACCGATCCAAAGGCTGTTGCCCCCTTACTCCGAATGCTGAACGGGTACCAAGGTTCTTTCGTGGTGGCCTGCGCTCTTCGTCTTGCTCCGTTAGTATTTGTCCGACCCGGTGAGTTGCGCCAAGCAGAATGGGCAGGCGTTGATCTGGATAACGGCGAATGGCGTTACCTTGTCCCTAAGACCAAAACAGAACACCTTGTGCCTCTTTCTTACCAGTCCGTGGCGATCCTGCGGGAGCTACACCAACTCACCGGCGGCGAACGATATTTATTCCCCTCTTCCCGCTCTACTTCCCGCCCGATGAGCAACAACACCGTTAATGCGGCCATGCGGCGCATGGGAATCAACACACAAAACGAATTAACCGGACATGGTTTTCGGGCAATGGCTCGCACCATCCTTGACGAAGTGTTGGGATTCCGGCCTGACTTCATAGAACACCAGTTGGCTCATGCCGTGCGTGATCCGCTGGGAAGGGCATACAATCGAACAGCGCACCTTCCAGAACGAAAAAAAATGATGCAGGTGTGGGCGGATTATCTGGACAAACTGGCCGCCGGGGAAGAAAATAAAATTATCCCGATCCGATCCGTAGGATAAAAAAGGTACAGGACAACAAGAGCAAGGTGACAAGCAAGGCTACCGCGCTTCGCTTGGTGTTCGGTAAATTTATGATTATGAAACTGCCCATAATCATAAATTTACCTCTGGACACAAGAACCAATACCTCTTCTGATTTCAGGTCTTGCCGCCAATAATAACCAGCAATCGTGGTTTATCACCTCGTTTATTTCGAATCCTCTTGATATGTTGAAGGTGGACATCACCAACAACAAAAGCTGAAAATTCGGGAAATTCCTCCCTAAGAAAACAGCCGACTTTACTGTAAAGAAACTCTGTGTCATGTTCTTCTAAATATTCAATCCATTCTTTGATTTTATTTCTGGGTTTTTCTTTATTCATGGCCGGACACCGATCTGGGAAATAACCTGCAACCAGGCGCGAATATCACCGACCAACCAGCCGACAGCACGAGGGCCAAGAGATACAGAACAAGGAAACCGCCCCTCTTTTTTCATCTGGTAAATGGTGCTTTTACTCAGAGAAACAAGACGCATTACTTCCGGAAGCCGTAAAATTGCCAAATCTTCAAGAGGTGGTTTCATATTATATACTCCCGGCGCGCAAATTTATAACGAACGCCTTTTTCTGGAATTTCAGGAAGAGAAGAAACAAACTTCCGGATATGCTCCCATTCCTCTTGGTCATTGGTAATGACGCCGCAAGAGCACGAAAAAAGCAGAGTTTCAGGATAACATCCAGAAAAATCAAGATTCCAGGCCGAAGCAGTCTTGCAAATCGAACACCAATAATAACGAATCATTTTACCCCCTCCTCTTGCAGGAAAACTTCAGGAGGCGGCAAAATGGCGCAAGTAATAAATTCAACCAATTTAATCATGACTTCACACGAGACAAACAGAAAAAAAGAAGGAAGCTTTTTAAGCCGTTCAGAATATTTGCAAGACGAAGGAGAGAGACGCTTGAGCCAGCTCCGCATACATCTTTTCACCCGATAAAAATCTTCCTTAGAAATTTTCACCTTATTAGCAAGACAAGGAGGAAGATTATTACGACCGAGGATGCCCCAGAATCTGCCTGGAGTTTGCCACGCTTCAAGGGTACAAGAAAAATTAGACTTACCGATATACTTACAGACATAAGCACGAATTTTCTTAGAAACTCCCGAAATAGGTTCAACGCTGGTGCCTGCCAAGAAATGCTTAAAGTCGCCAGTATCACAAACACGAAACCAAATAGCGGCAACTATTTGCCTCAAGAGGAAAAGATTTATTTCTTCTCCTGGGAGGCCAAGTAGATGAAAATGAGGAGCCCCGCGTTTTTGCGGTTCAAGCTTCCAGTAAAAACATGAGCCAGGTAACTTTCGGCGTAATGCCTTATAGAAATTATCAAGATGACATTTCCACTCTGTGGCACAGGCAGGATAAAAACGCGGATAGGTCAGAGTAATAAAAAGAGACGGATACAGAGAGCGGGAAAATATGCCCTGCATCATATTGAGACGCGAACGAGAAGAAAACTCCTTGATGGCTTTTCGCACACCGCCACCAGACCGGGAACCACTTTTAAATTTAATAGAAGTCTTTAGTTTTGTAACGCCGTTAAAAATGGTAATTGTGTGATCCGCACCATGATCAACATAATAATTGACAGATGACGCAACTACGCTGTAAGATTGTTGCATTCGTACACCTCTTTAAAGGGGTTATGGGTAGGGCCTGCTGTACGGAAGAACTGTCGTAGGAGACTCCGTCAGCAGGCTATTTTTCTATAGATTTTTTTTCAACTCCTCTAAAATCTGTTTTTTTATCTCTTCTTTAAAAACCTCAATATCAATTGGCTGTTCATGCGACAATTTTTTCTGAGGTGTCAGTCCAGAAATCAATTTATCTACATATTCATTTGAGAAATCAAGGAAAGAAAGCTCCTCTGTCTTGGCATTAAACATTGAAGAAAGAATAGAATTAACCAGATGAGAAACAGAAATACCTGTTTTCTGGCTATATTCAATAACTCTTTCATGAGTTTCCGGATCAATGTAAACGTTTAAGCGGGATTTTAATGTTCTGACCATTATCATATCTCCTTTTTTTTAACACCATATAGTGTCAATAAGTGTTAAGTCAAGTTTTTTTTGCACTTGCTCAAAATATCTATATATACTCTCAAGACGACCGACGAGCGAGGTCGAGGGAGATTAAAAAAGATTGGAAAAAATACGCGGTGAGATTTGAGACTTTAATAAACCCGGAGAAGCCGGAACACTGATCAAGCGAAAGTGGCATACCAGAGGGGGTTGGGGTGGTTTCCCCCCAGAAGGGGGGAAACCACCCCAACCCCCTCTGGTAAAAGCAAAAGGGCTATAAATCAGTAGTGGCGGCATATTCAACGGGCAAAATAACAAGTTGCAAGCCGACAATGATATGATTCTATCAAAGCGATCAGTAATAACGCAGGGGGAGAACGCAGGGAACGTAATGCACCAGGAGGCGCGCGCCCGGCTCGACGGGGCGGCCGCGCGCGCCTCTTGGTGCAGGAGCAATCTTTAACGAGTAGGATAACGGGTAGGTAAAAATAGACAAACCAATAAAGAACACAATATTAGACTGTTAATAGACTAACTATACTCCGGCCTTCGTAAAACCGGCACAGTCCGGGGAAGTCCATAAAGCCCGCCCCTGAAAAGGAAAGCGGGCTTTTTTGCGTCCAGGGCCGTCCGATAAAAACCGCTTGAATCCGGGTATTGTAACGGGTAGGATAATAGAGACAGATCTATGATCCCTCAGCCAAAGCCGCTATCAGTTTCCAGGAGAACGGGGAGATGTCTGACAATATAACGGATTGCAGGAACTGTGGTTCAGCTAATAAAGTTAACTCTCGAACCGCGGAACTAACACTCTGCAATCAATGCGGGATGCCCATTGATTGGGATCCGCCATCCCTATCACCCTTACCAAACATGCCACCCCCATGGCTTCTGGCAAGCTGCCAGAGTTGCGGACATAACTTCTCAAGACGCGTATCAACCTGTCCAAAGTGCAAAACTGTCCGACTGGCAGAATCACCTATCTGCGAGATGCAGATACCTGTAAACCCTGGTATTCCCCCAAAATGTGATGATCCCAAGCCATTTTTACGAGAGGACGTACAAAAAATTAGTTCCGCAGCAAAGCAGTCCGCAGCAAAGCAGTCCGCAGCAAAGCAGTCCGCAGCAAAGCAGTCCGCAGCAAAGCAGTCCGTAGCAAAACCAACTTTTGGGAGTTGGACCTTAAATTTGCTCTTATGGATTGGCGGGGCCGCATGCCTCGTGTGGCTTTTAAGCCTTATGTTAGGTTATTTCTAAACCGAAGATTTAATCATACAGTAGGGGCACGGCATGCCGTGCCCTTGTTCTCTTGACGAGAGAGATTATGGAAAAATGCTCTTTTGATTTAGAAATGGAATTAGGTTATCTCCATATAGCCTGACATTAGTGACCTGAGCTGGCACCGGAAATAGTCAGCACCCTCTGATACGCCCCATTGGCCACCGCCAATTCCGCGTGACTCCCCTGCTCAATGATCCTGCCCTCAGCCATTACCAGAACATGATCGGCCCTGCGGATCGTGGAAAGCCGGTGGGCGATAACGATATTAGTCCGCCCGGCAAAGGTGGCGGCAATGGCCTGCTCGGTGAGCTTCTCGCTTTCGGGATCAACACTGGCGGTGGCCTCATCCAGTACCAAGATGCGCGGCTCTCTGGCAAGAACTCTGGCAAAGGCGAGCAATTGCCGCTGCCCAGCGGACAAGTCAATACCACCCTCCCCTACCCTGGTTGCAAGTCCCTCAGGCAACTGGCGAACAAGGCGACCCAGCTGCGCTTTGTCAAGAATCTCCCATAACGCCTCATCGGTTTTTTCGACCTCAAGCAGGACATTGTCCCGGATGGTACCTGGCAGTAGAAAAACATCCTGCATCACCAGCCCCACCTGACGACGCAGCCAGTCCGGATCAAGGACGCGCAAGTCAATGCCATCAAGCAGGATCTCCCCTGCATCTGGATCGTAAAACCTCTCCAAAAGATTGATGATCGTGGTCTTGCCACTACCGGTAGCGCCGACGATGGCCAGGGTTTGGCCAGGCGGAATTTTTAGGGAAAAATGCTCCAGCACCGGTCGCTCCGGCTCATAACCAAAACTAACCTCTTTAAACTCGATCTCGCCTTTGCTGGAAGCAGGTCTTAAGGGAGAAGGGGGCAACGGCAGGATTGCTTTGGTATCGAGCAGCTGAAAGATGCGTTCCGCCGAGGCCAGGGCCGATTGGACAATGGAATACTTTTGCGACAGCTCGCGCATGGGCTGAAAAAAGAGACGCATGTAGGAAAGAAAGGCTACCAACATCCCGACGCTCATCTTGCCGGCCATGACCTGGCTGCCGCCATACCAGAGGATGGTGCCGATAGTCAGTGCGCTCATCAACTCGATGAGCGGCATAAATACGGCGAATACCCTGATCTGATAGAGAGCC
>Ga0208863_1001679_pt1 | contig 13124 bp, 13 predicted proteins | sample RifOxyD3_FD_184040 | JGI IMG/M metagenome (GOLD analysis project Ga0208863, IMG submission 184040) | Soil microbial communities from Rifle, Colorado - Rifle Oxygen_injection D3 (SPAdes) | ecosystem: Environmental > Terrestrial > Deep subsurface > Rock core/Sediment | place: Rifle, Colorado...
TCCAGGCAGCTAAAAGAAGAGCCAGGGGATATCGAACAACCAAGAACCTGATCAACATGGCTTACCTCATTGCCGGCAAACTTGATTTCAGGCTACCCACTTGAAACAGCGAGGAGCCCCCTGTATCTGCACGCCACCCTGCGACACATTTCCGCGCCCAGGTGAACGTTGCGACACCTGCGCGACCGCAACCGATACCCCAAGACCAAAGACCACCAATACTCCCCACAAAATGAACTGCACCATTTCGGTCCCTCCTTTTATTAATCTTTTTAATTCCACGTTCATTAAACTGACATAGTTTTCACTGCACCCAATCACGCCTGCCGATGATGCTGTTTGGGATTAGGGCCGTTTATAAGGTTATAAGCTGACTCTGGTGTTGGCACGTGGTCAGGTAACTTCACATCAAGTTGTAAAAATCTTATAAACTTATGGGCGTCCCCTCTGTTCTCTTCTGTTTATCCTTTGACGGTTGAACCTTTTGCAAAAGGCCCGTGATTGTATCAGGCGATTGCATCAAGGCCTTTTTGTTTGACCAGATTTAACAACTTGAGCGATGAACCGCTGGGATGCTTCTCGCCACGCTCCCACTTACTTACAGAACCGACAGAGACATTCAGGTAATGGGCAAAGACCCCCTGACTGACACCCTCCCTGTTACGCATCTCTGCAATTTCCTCGGGAGTCATCTGTTCTATCGGGGTCAGGCAGGATTCATCAAATCTGCGCATTGTCTGGTTATTCACAAGACCTATGTCGTTTAGACCCTGCATTGTTTCATGCAACGCAGCCAAGGCTGGGCTTTTATATCTCTTTGGCACTGTATGGCACCTCCTCCAGTTCTTTCTTTTCGACCGCCGTTGCAATCTGGTTGTCACTCAATCAAAGGTAGATATCTGCCGCAGTCCTGTATTCCACAACTTCGCTCTTATTCAGATTGGCCTTGTCCTGTTTGACAAAGGCAAACATAAATACGCACCTTGTTTCAGAACGATAAGCAATTATGGTTCTGAAACCGCCACTCTTTCCACTACCTTCTCGGGCAATACGTTTTTTAAGCAACCCACCACGATAATCTGCATCGATCAACCCATGTTCTATCTCTCGCAACGCCTCAAGCAGTTTATCGTTTGCCAGTCCTTCTCTTTGGGCAAATCTGGAAAACCATTTCGTCTTAAATATCCTCAACATTATCTCCGCTATTCACCACAAAGTATAACACTAAGGACTATATTTCAACAGAATATAGTAGCCGGAGCAAACAGGGGGCTTTCGCCCCCTGTACCCACAAAAACAAAGAATCAAAAAAAACAAATGATCAAATAACCAAATGACCCACATCATCATCGCGGACGCGACCACACTCCAAACACCCTGCCGTTGTTGGAGCCACTCCGGTCGAGCCAGCCCTCGTTGCCGTCGAAGAAGCCGAAGCGCCACGCCGACGACGAATCTCTTGATTCACCCCAAACCCACCAACCAGTAGTCTTGAAGGCCAGGTCCATGTTTCTTGTGCCAATCCCCTTTTGATACAAAATCTTCAACTCCGCCTTAGTAGGCATTCGCCAACCACCACCCGCCACTGTGCAGGCCGCCACCCACTGCTCAGCTTGCGCATAATTGGTATCCTTATCCGGCCCTACCACCCATTCAAGGCCGGTTTGGGAATCGCTGATCGTCCCATTCGCCGTCGCGGTAAAACGTGTCTTAGCAACGTCCACCACCGACGCAGACGGCCGGGCTGCTTCCTCCTTCGCCTTCTCCTCTGCCGCCTGCTTCTTACGCTCCGCTGCCTCCTGCGCAAGTTGCTCCTGCTTTAACGCCTCACTCTTTTTTCTGGCTGCCTCCTGCTTCTCCCGCTCCGCCGTCTCTCGCACAATTTTCTGCTGGGCAGCCTGGGCCAGGGCCACGAACTGACTCCCAGGGTATCTTTTCTGAAAGTTTGCATAGGCGGCGCTGGTATTGTCGGACTTGGCCTGCTCCCAAGCTTCCTGCTCGGCCCGCGCCTTTTTAGCCTCCAACTGTTCGGCGGCCTGTTTCTGTGCGGCTTCCTTCCGGGCTTGTTCGGCCTTTAATTTTTCGGCAGCCTGACGCTGCTCTTCTTTTTCCCGCGCTTCTTCAGCCTTTTTCCGCTCATCGAGTTTTTTAAGTTCAATCCTGGCCAAACTGACATATTTACCCTTGGGATATTGCTTGAGATAGGCATCGAGATATTCACCTGCGCCACTGGCCTTAACTTCGTTCCAGAACTGGGTTTCCGGATCTTCGCTCTTTGCCGGCGCCACCGGAAGCACTACCGATAAAGCCGCAGGCTGTGGCGCCGCCACGGGCGCAGGGGTGGCAGGCTTACTGGAGGCCTTCAGCCGTCTGATCTGGTTTTCCGCCAGTTCCCGGTAACTGCCTTTCGGATACTTACGCAGATAAGCCTCAAAATCTGCCACATCGCTGCTGCGCTCGATGCTGGTCCAGAAGGTCTTTTCAATCTCGCCACGGCCTGGATCAACGGTAACGCGGAAGTGAAAACTTTTTTGTAAGAGCTTGGGGCCATTGATATAGGGCGTCTGAGTTTTCCCACTGGCACGATCAACTTCCTCACTGGCCACAGTCAGTACGCCATCGAGACTGAGATCCTTACCTTTGAAAGCCGTCAAGAGACCCGCAGTGAATATCCCGTTGCGCCCGTCGCCATCGGCAGCCGTATTGCCTGGATCGGTGGCATAGACAATGACCGTACCTTTTGGCGCAAAGCCGGGGCTGGCTAACCCGCGTGCTTTGCCGGAACGGAATTTGCCGCTGATCGGGTTGTTACGACAGGCATCCAGCATCACGATGTTGGCGCGGCTCTTGCCATTATCCATTTCATCAAGGATCTGATTGACGTTGATCCCCTTATAGGGAACGGCCGCTTCGCTGTCTATTTTGGCATCCACTGGCATCAGATAGTTCTGATTTTTCACCTGTATGCCATGTCCGGCAAAATAGAATAACGCCGCATCGCTGCCGCCGATCCGGCTGCCAAAATCGGCGATTGTCTGATTCATGCCTTCGAGCGTCTGGTTCTTGCGTTCGATAACCTCAAAACCAAAACCGCGCAGAGCTTCGGCAATGTCTTCAGCATCATGGACCGGGTTGGGTAGCGCAGGCAGATTGTCGGGGTACTGGTAAGCGCCATTGCCAATCACCAGGGCGATACGACGCTCACCGGTCGGGGCAGCAATAGCCCCAGTCGACAGAGGCGTTCCCGTCAACCCAGGCTCAAGCAGGATCATGGCAATGAGCAAAACGGCCATGATGCGAATAGATTCAGCTAATTTTAACATCAGCTCCTTATCATCTCCAAACATCCTTGACCTGCATCCCATTCGTTTGGCCGGACAAAAAAACAGGAGGGCAAGTCTCCGGAACCATGACCCCCAGAACCCATAAAATTTGACAGGTTCAAGCGATGGGGTTGTTACCCTCAACAGATCTATTGATTGTTACACTCAGCTTGAACATTTTGCAAGAGACTCGTGCAAATCTTGAAATGGAGGCTGGATAAAGGTGGAGTGATGGTATCTTCGTGAGATCAGCCGTTCGGCAAGGACGAAGGGGCAAAGCCAGGATGCGAGCTGTGCTTGCAGCGTAAGGCGTGGGCATAAAAGCGTGGTAGTTTTTGGCCGTAAAGAATATATTGCTAAATGTTGCTAATTCTTCACAAAAAAAAGGGCTCCCGGAACTAACCGGAAACCCTTGCTATTGCTGGTCGGGATGAGAAGATTCGAACTTCCGGCCCCTTGAACCCCATTCAAGTGCGCTACCAGACTGCGCTACATCCCGACAAAATATTTATCTCCAACAGATTGGCCCCCTGTTTAGCATAGCTCGAAGCACCTGTCAAGCTGGACTCATCCCAAGATTCCCTTATCCCTCAAGAATTTTCTGCAAGGCTAACAGCTCTAACTTGACTTGCTCAAAAATATCTACAGGCTTGCATGACAACTCCTGTTTGGCTTCGGAGACTGTCCCCTCTTGCTCCCGCCCGCCACCATCTTTTGCCAGAGCCTTTTTAGCCCCGCTGATGGTAAAACCCTCATCCTTGAGCAGCCTTTGGATCTTCAGAACATTTTCCACATCCAGCCGGCGATAAAGCCGCTGTTTGGACTGGGCCCGCTGCGGGTGGAGCATTCTGAATTCCGACTCCCAATAGCGGAGCACATGCTGTTTCACTCCGGTTATTGCACACACCTCGCCAATTTTAAAATACCGTTTGTCAGGAATCCCAGGCAACAGAGTGCCTGTTGTTCCTTGGCCTTCAGAAAAACTCTGGCAAGATATCTTGGTCACACTGATCCTTTTATTCCTTGTTCAGATTCTCCCGGACTACCTTACTGGGCCTGAAGGATACCATGTGCCGTCTGGAGATCTCCATGGTTTCACCAGTCCGAGGATTACGGCCCACTCGCGAGGTTTTCTTGCGCACGGTGAAGGTGCCGAACTGAACGATCTTAACATCCTCACCTTGCAGCATAGTTTTCTTGAGCGCTTCAAAAACAGCGTCAACCATTTCTCCAGCGCTTCGCTGAGAAAAACCCATCTTCTCATTGATAGTCTGGGCAAGTTCTTTTCTGGTAAGATTGGATCTCTTCATTCCTTATACCTCACGTAACTGACCGTTAAAACGAGAAATCATCATCTCGATAATTTTTTGGTGGATCCTGCCAACTGTTTCGTCATCCAGTGTTCGCTCAAGCGCCCGATAAGTGATTGAGATTGCAATACTCTTTTTGCCAACCTCAATATTCTTTCCTTGAAATACATCAAAAATTTCAGCCCGTTCGATAAACATTTCTCCGCAGCCATGAATCGCGGAAAGCATTTCCCCGACGACAACACCCTCCGGGACAATAAGAGCCATGTCCCACTTAACAAAGGGAAATTTGGGCAAGGGGGCAAAGGTTTTTGTCTGGGGTGGGAAATCAGCAAACGCGGCCAGATCAAGATCCACAAAGAAAGCCTGTTGCTTGATCCCAAAGGCCTTCAGGGTTTGCGGACTAAAAGCCCCGCACCAACCTAAGATTTTTTCCTCTCCCATAACCAGCAGAACACTGCCAGGTTCGGCAAAAGGAAGTTCCACCCCGGCAACACCAGCCTGACAAGTAATCGTCAGAGCAAGGCCCAGATTATCAAGCATCTGGGTCAAAACTCCCTTTACATCCAGAAGGTCAACCTGGGTTTCTCCGGCATAAAGCACGGGTGCCCCTGGATTTCGTCGCCCAGAAACTACAGCAGCAAGACGAAAAGATTCTTCGGGCTGTTTGCCCTCCTGGGGATGAAAAACCTTGCCTATTTCAAAAAGCCGAACATCATGGCTTTGATGATTCACATTACGCCGCAAGTTTTCAAGAAGCCCCGGCAGCAGGGTAGTTCGCAAAACACTCTGATCTTCCGCCAGAGGATTCAGAAGATGCACGGTCTGCCGCCTGGCATCGTCTGCAGCCAGACCCAGCAGATCAGCATGCTGTGCAGTCACAAAGCTGTAGTTGATCGCCTCATAAAACCCAAGAGAAACAAGAGTCTGGGCCACCTTTTTCCGCAGGTCCCGAAGGACATCCTGTTCGGAAAAAATCATGGGCACCATGGGCAGGGTAGTAGGCACCAGATTGTAACCTACGATCCTGGCGACCTCTTCGATAAGGTCAACCTCCCGTTCAAGATCAACCCGGAAACTCGGGGGCGTCACTCGCAGGGTATCGTCATCAATCTTTTCCACCGCAATTTCAATGCCGGTCAAGGCTGCGACAATCTGATCAAGGGTGAGTTCCATCCCCAGCAGACTACGCGTCCGTTTTCCCCGCAGGATGATAGGGGCCGGATCTACAACGCCCGCATGGCAATCAACACCTCCCGCGACAATCTCCCCTCCACCCAGCACAACCATGAGCTGAACAGCCCGCTCCATGGCCTTGGGCGCTCCATTTACATCAACGCCCCGCTCAAAACGATAGGAGGCCTCAGTGCTCAGATTGAGTCTGCCTGCGGTGCGCCGGATACCGATGGCGGCAAAACAGGCACTCTCCAGAAGAATGTCCGTAGTCTTTGCCTCAACCTCGGAATTGGCTCCGCCCATAATCCCGGCCACGGCAACCGGCCTCTCGGCGTCGCAGATCATCAACATCTGGGGATCAACCTGGCGCTCGATTCCGTCCAGGGTGACAAGACTCTCGCCAGGCCTCGCCCGTCTGACCACAATTTTACCCCCAACCAGCTTGTTAAAATCAAAAGCGTGCAGGGGCTGACCGTATTCAAGCATAACAAAATTAGTAATATCAACGATATTGCTGATCGGACGCAGACCAACAGCCAACAAGCGCTGTTGCAGCCACCAGGGCGAAGGTCCAATCTTTACATTTTTAATCAGCCTGGCGACATACCGCGGACAATCAACGGCTGATTCCACCTCCACGCTGAAAGGCAAATCTCCGTTGGTCAGATCAGGAGACGCCACCACCGGCGGCCTGATCCGCTTGCCGACCACCCCGCCCACCTCTCGGGCAATCCCGATCACACTGGCACAATCAGGCCTGTTCGGGGTAAGATCGACCTCAATCATGGTATCCACCAGACCCAGGGCCTGACTAAGCGCCTGTCCTGACGGCAAATCTGGGGCCAGTTCCATGATCCCGGTCTGCTCCTCAGTAATTCCAAGCTCCCGGGCCGAACAGAGCATCCCGCAGGATTGTTCCCCACGAATCTTGGCCGGCTTGATGATTAATCCTCCCGGCAAAACCGCACCGGGCAAGGCAAGGGCCGTAACCAGTCCGACGCGCGCATTGGGCGCGCCACAGACCACCCGCTGAAGCTCCTGCCCAGCATTAACCTCACAGAGCACAAGCTTGTCAGCATTGGGGTGAGGAGAAACTGCTTCGATCCTTGCCACCACCACCCCAGCCAAATCCGGATAACACGGCACGCAGGCATCCACCTCAAGACCAAGCATGGTCAGATGGTCGGCAATCTGGGCCGGCTCAAGATCCGTGTCAATATATTCGCGTAGCCAGTTGAGCGTAAACTTCATGGGGGTCGTATCTTATGCTCTCTAAACCGTTATAAAAAAATGTTGTATGTATCGTATGGCAAAAACGGCATAAGGAACCGTAATGAAATGACCAAAAAAATACAGGTTATTTAAAGCTGATTTGAGCAGCTTGTCTGCTCATACGAAACTTATACCCTGTGGGTGTAAAAACGGCTCCTAAAACTGAGAAAGAAAACGCAGGTCGTTTTCGTAAAAAAGCCGGATATCGGTGATGCCGTATTTCAACATGGCAATCCGTTCAATACCGAGACCAAAGGCAAAGCCGCTATACTCTTCAGGATCATAGCCAACTTTTTTAAAGACCTCAGGATCAATCATGCCGGCACCTAAAATCTCAAGCCAGCCGGTGTGTTTGCACACACGGCAACCCTTACCGCCACAGAGAACGCAGCCGATATCAACCTCGGCGCTGGGCTCGGTAAAGGGGAAAAAGCTGGGGCGAAAACGAATGGGGGTGTCCTGGGCGAACATCCTGGTGATAAACACCGAAAGCACACCCTTGAGATCAGCAAAAGAGATATGACGATCAACAAGAAACCCTTCCACCTGGTGAAACATGGGGGTATGAGTGATGTCAGAATCGCAGCGATAAACCTTGCCCGGGGCGATCACCCGCAGGGGCGGCTGTTCCTTCTCCATGATCCTGGCCTGCATCGGCGAGGTATGGGTACGAAGCAGCAGACTGTCGCTGATATAGAAGGTGTCGTGCATGGCCCGGGCCGGGTGATGCGCCGGGATATTCAAGGCCTCGAAATTATAAAAATCGACCTCTACATCCGGCCCCTCAGCCACCGCAAAGCCCAAACCCTCAAAGATGGCACAGACCGCATCCATGACCTGGGTCACCGGATGCAGTTTGCCAAAGGGTATTGTTCGTCCAGGCAAGGTTAAATCGAGAGTAACCTTGATTGTCCCGGCGTCAGCCTCGATCAATCTGGCCTCTCGCTCAGCAAAAGCGATTTCCAGCTCCTGCTTTATCTCATTGGCCAATTGCCCGAGCCGCGGACGCTCCTCAGGGGGTGCCTGACCCAACTGCCGCAGAACAAAGGTGAACTCCCCTTTCCGGCCCAGATACTTGACCCTGAACAATTCGAGCTCGCCGACTTGGGAAATTGCGGCAAGCTCTTCACCGGCCAAAGATTTCAGGCGAAGAAGTTCTTCATACATGCTGGGCATGTTGGGCATGACGGAAGGCGTCAACAACAATCAGTTGCTGGTGCCAGCCAACTTGGCAACCTGGGTAAAGGCCCCCGGATCAAGAACTGCCAAGTTGGCAAGAACCTTGCGGTCCAGCTCTACATTAACCTTCTTCAGGGCGCCCATCATCCGGCTATAGGTGCTGCCGTTTTCATGGCAAGCCGCACCAATCCGCACAATCCACAATTTTCGGAAATCGCGCTTTTTCTGACGACGGTCGCGGTAGGCATAAACCAGGGCCCGATCCACGGCTTCTGTTGCCGTTCTGTACAAACTGTTACGGCCACCGATAAAACCACTGGCCAACTTCAAAACCTTTTTTCTTCTCCGGCGCGCTTTAAATCCACGGGTTACGCGAGGCATCGTACTTCTCCTTATTGACATTCTCCGACGTTTTCTAAACGTCGGCAGTGTGTTGAGGCCGTTATAAAATAACAATTACATTTAGGAGCCGTTACAAAATACCACATGCTTTCTTGACATTTTCCTTACAGCTCCTTATGCCGTTTTATCCAGCCAGATGACGACATTATTTTGTTACAACGGCTTAAGATTTTTTCGCTACAGGCCCTAAAGCCGATCACGTTCTTAAAAGGTTAGGCATTGAAAACAACGGCTTATTTCTACTGTTAATAGCCTTACACCTGACTATCAGTCAGGCTGTTTTTCACATATATGGCAAAAGCCGCTTGATTCCCTTGAGATTGGTGGGATCAACAATTCCGGCCTGGCGCAGATTTCTTTTCCGTTTGGTGCTCTTCTTGGTCAGGATATGGCTGGTAAAGGCCTTGCGGCGCACAATCTTGCCAGTGCCGGTACACTTGAACCGTTTGGCAGCCCCCCTCTTTGTTTTCATCTTCGGCATGATGTTCTCCCTTTTCATATCTTTGCCAGCAAACCTGCACCGGCCATTACTTTATGTTTACCCGCCAAACCCTGGCAGAACTATAGCTGAGTTGAGCAGCTTGTCTGCTCAAACGAAACTTGTACCCTCTGGGTGTGTTATGTTATTTCGGCCCTACAAACATGGCCATCTGCCGTCCTTCCATCTTGGGAGGCTGCAGGATAACCGCGTCTTCCTTCAACTCCTCAACCACTTTGTTCAAAACTTCCATACCAAGGGTATCGGCATAGACGATTTCGCGGCCACGGAAACGAAGAGTAATTTTAACCTTGTTCTTCTGTTGCAGAAACTTCTTGATATTCTTGATCTTGAATTCAAGATCATGCTTCTCGGTCTTGGGACGAAGCTTGATTTCCTTAACCTCGATAACCGTCTGTTTCTTCTTTGCTTCCTGCTGTTTCTTGCTTTGTTCGTAGCGAAATTTCCCAAAATCCATGATCCGGCAAACCGGAGGATCGGCCGCAGCCGATAGTTCGACAAGATCCAGACCAGCGGCTTCGGATCTTACCAAAGCCTCCCGGACAGGCACAACGCCGGCCTGTTTTCCATCCTGATCAATAAGACGGACTTCCTTGCAATCAATCTCATGATTGATTCTGGCCCGCACTTCCCGTTCTGGTCGGTCGCCAACTTTTTTCCCTTTGATATGCACACCTCCAAACACATGTTTCTTTAAAAGCCACCCACGATATGGCGCACCTGGCCGCTAAAATGTGACATAATACCCTGAACCGTTCAGCTATTGCAAGAGCCAGTTCGACCAGACTCATTTTCCTTAACGATCAGCGCCGTAAATTCAAAAATAGACATGGCCGGCAGATTATCGCCATTACGCAATCGCACCGTTACCTGCCCTGCTTCCACTTCCTTGTCGCCAATAATCAGCATGTAAGGAATCTTCTGCATCTGGGCTTCCCGGATCTTGTAATTGAGTTTTTCGTTACGAACATCTTTTTCAATCCGCACCCCGGCCCGGCGTAACTGGGCATACACCTCTTCCGTATAACCAAGCTGCGCGTCAGTGATATTCATGATCCTGGCCTGAACCGGGGCAAGCCAAACCGGAAAGGCTCCGGCAAAATGCTCGATGAGCACCCCGATAAACCGCTCCAACGAACCCATAAGCGCCCGGTGAATCATGATCGGCTGGTGATCCTTGCTATCTTCCCCTGTATAAGTCATCTCAAAACGTTCGGGCAGATTGAAATCCACCTGAATGGTGGAGCACTGCCAGCTGCGTCCCAGAACATCTTTAATCTTGATATCGATCTTGGGCCCGTAAAACACCCCTTCACCAGGGTCAAGCTCATAGACCAGTCCCTTTTTCTCCAGGGCCAGTTTCAGGGCGGTGGTGGCCTGCTCCCAGTGCTCGTCACTGCCTACAGATTTCTCCGGTCTGGTGGAAAGATAAACCTCATAGCGCTCAAAGCCAAAAGTCTTGAGGATATGCAGATTCAAGTCAAGAATATCAAAGATCTCTTCTTCCAGGTGATCAGGCCGACAAAAAATATGGGCATCATCCTGAGTAAAGCCGCGAACCCGCATCAAACCATGCAAAGCGCCGGTTTTCTCAAAACGATACACTGTGCCCAGCTCGCACCAGCGCAGGGGAAACTCCCGATAGCTGCGTTTGCGCGTATTGTAAATGGCAATATGAAACGGACAATTCATTGGTTTAAGCTGATAGCTAACCTCTTCGATCTCCATGGCGGAAAACATGTTCTCCCCATAAAAATCAAGATGTCCGCTGGTCTTCCACATATCACGCCTGGCAATATGCGGGGTAAACAGCAGCTCGTAGCCGTTGCTATAATGTTCTGCGCGCCAGTGATCCTCAATGATCTTTCTTAGCAAAGCTCCCTTGGGCTGCCAAAGAATCAGGCCCGGTCCGACCTGATCAGAAACGGCAAACAACTCAAGTTCTTTGCCGAGTTTTCTATGATCGCGCTTTTTGGCCTCTTCAATCTGGAAGAGATAGGCCTTCAGATCCTTGGGATCAAAAAAAGCCGTGCCATAAAGGCGCTGCAACATCTTCCGGTTTTCATCGCCCCGCCAGTAGGCCCCGGCCAGCTTGATAACCTTGACCGCCTTCAGCCAGCCCGCATGCGGCAGGTGCGGCCCACGACAAAGATCGACAAAATCTCCCTGCCGATAAAGAGAGACTGTCTCGACAGCCAGATCATTCAACAACTCCACCTTGTAAGACTGGCCACTCTTTGCAAAAAGCTGGGTCGCCTGGGCGGTAGAAACAGTCTCACGGCAAAAAGGAGCGGCCGCTGCGATAAGCTCCTGCATTTTCGCTTCAATCAAGGCAAAATCGTCAGGGGTGAACGGCTCCGCCCGATCAAAATCATAATAAAATCCATCGGCAATAGCAGGCCCGATGGCAACCTGCACATCCTTACCGAACAGGGCCAGAACCGCCTCGGCCATAACATGGGCAGCACTGTGCCGAAGAATGCCCAAGGCCTCAGGACTGTCAACAGTTATGGGCGCGAAAGTCGCATCTGCTTCGATCGGTGTAGAAAGATCCACCAGCCTTTCATCCAACCGGGCGGCGATAGTCTGCTTGCGCTCCTTGTTGGAAACCAGCTCTTTCAGAGCCTCGGCCACCGTGGTCCCAACAGGGACTGTTTTCTGTTCCCCGGAAGGAAGGGTAATGGATATTTCCGTCATGATCGTTTCAATCTGCCTGTTCACAAATGTACAAACAAAAACAAGCACATTGACCAAGTCAATCTGCCTGCACAAAATGTCTTCTGGTAGGCGCGGGCGGATTCGAACCGCCGACCTCTTGCGTGTCGGGCAAGCGCTCTAACCAACTGAGCTACGCGCCTGAAAAAATAACTTCGCACGCCGCACTCGGCGACAGCCCATTCATTTTTTTAGGTATCGTTAAAAAAACCACTAAAATGTAACCGTTCAGCAGTGCCGTAGATGCGAGGAAGAGGTCGGCGAAGTGTGCTATTGCACATGAGCAGGCCAATAACAAAGCAGATGCGGTACTGCTGAACGGTTACAAGCAAAACTTCCAAACGGCAACCAAATACCAACAATTAACCCTGGTGTCAAGGACAAATAGCTTGATCTTTCAATGGTCAACCGTCAAAAAATACAGACAAAACTCTCTGCCCAGAAACAGCCCCACCTCGTCAGGAACTGGTATCTTTCCGCGCTTCAATAGCCCGACTGAGCGTTAGTTCATCGGCATATTTAATGTCCATGCCCATGGGAATCCCGCAGGCCAGCCGGGTCACCTTGACCGCAACCTCCTCCTGCAACCGTTTAATGAGATAAGCGGCTGTCGCCTCCCCCGGCACCGTGGAGCTGGTGGCAATCAGAACTTCCCGCACTTGTTGCCTTTTGATGCGCTCCAGCAGGGCATCGGCCTTGATCTCCTTCGGACCGATCCCATCCATGGGAGAAAGAACCCCATGCAGAATATGATATTTACCCTTAAAGGCCCCGGTTTTTTCGATGGCCATGAGGTCTGCTGATTCCTCCACAACGCAGACCAGGCCGGCATCACGCCCAGAATCATTACAGATGGCGCAGGGATCACTTTCCGCAAAGGCGAAACAACTACTGCACAATCTGATCGTCCGATGCAGCTCTCCCAGATCCCTGGCCAGGCTCTGGGCCTCGCTGGCAGGCCGCCGCAAGATATAAAGGGCCAAGCGAGTCGCGGTTTTAATACCTATCCCCGGCAGGCGATTAAGGTCAGCAATGAGACGGCCCAAGGCCGGAGGAACGACATTCATAAAGAGACCAAGGAGCAAGGTTAAAGATTCAAAATGCCTTTCATCTGGCCCCAGTACGAATACTGCCGACCTGTCCACCAAAAATTTCAGTAGCCATTTGTACCAGGGGATCATTGGCCAGAGCCCGCCGCGCGGCAAGAAGTTGCTCCGCATCATCGCCCCCGTCGTCGGTAGCCTGAAT
>Ga0208863_1001680_pt1 | contig 13119 bp, 16 predicted proteins | sample RifOxyD3_FD_184040 | JGI IMG/M metagenome (GOLD analysis project Ga0208863, IMG submission 184040) | Soil microbial communities from Rifle, Colorado - Rifle Oxygen_injection D3 (SPAdes) | ecosystem: Environmental > Terrestrial > Deep subsurface > Rock core/Sediment | place: Rifle, Colorado...
GATTTGAACCCCGGGCCTATTGATTACAAATCAATTGCTCTAGCCAACTGAGCTATGCCGGCATTGGTGAAATGGAGCCGAAATTATATACACTCTTTTAAAAAATGTCAAGGCTATTTGAAAGAAAATCAAACAATCGAATAAACGATCTCTTTTTTCTTTTTTGTCTCTGCAATTTCATGCAGTATAAGCCCCTCAATATTGAGTGCCAACAATTCCTGAATCGATCCAATATCGTGCTGTGCAACTTCTCTTAAAACAATGCCTCTATACGCTTTTGCCCAGTGGCTAACCACTTTTCCCTCTTTTAAAAACTTCAATGTCGTTGGTTTTGTTTTTGGCATATAAAACTTATCATAAAAGCCGGCACGGAGATCTAAAATCTCTTGGTCGCCGATTATCTCATCCAATGTGGTGCTAAAGTATTCCTTGTAGTGTTTATCAGGAACAAAGGAACCAATAGATGATCCTTGTTTAAGTTTATAATCGGGGATGTAATCACCTGCACGCAGCGGACCGAATAAATTGGAAAAAAGTATGACATCTTTGTCTATATACTCTTGTGCTTTTTGGGAGAGCTGCGAGTATCCTAAATAATCGTACGCTACCCCATCATAGCGTTCAATGGCTTTCATTGTCGGAGCTGATGAAAATCCCTCTTTATAACGTGTGTACTCTTTAGGATCTTTAATCCCAAAAAGTTCAAAGAGTTCTTCATCACTTCCCCCCTGGACCACTTTCTCATACTGCTCAATAACTTTAAGACGCTCAGGATAAAGATCAGGAAAAATCAAACTCTCCTTATTAAGAGGAAGAGATTCTCCCCCCTCACGTTTTCCTTCACTCGGAGCAAACAGGATAATCATCGGTTAATAATACGCGGCAATAATGGCGTAGCTGAGAAAGAACATCATGTGCGATGCCCCCTCAAAATAGTTGGTTTCCCCCTCATCGGTCGTTTTCCAGACCAAAAGGATCGTCAGCAGCAATGCCCCTATTTGAAGCGGATTAAAATCGAGGGTAAGATTGATCCCTGAAAAATAGGCCAACATCATTAGAATCGGAACGGTCAAGATAATCGATACCGTCGATGCGCCCATAGCAATGTTGACAACCCTCTGAATCTGGTCGTTTCGTGCGGCACGTACCGCTGTAAAGATCTCCGGGCTAACACTGATAATCGCAATGACCAAACCGGCCAGTCCAGCTGAAATTCCGTACTCTTTGGCGATATGAACCCCTTCCCCTGCAAAAATCTCCGCTCCAAAAGCAATAATGGCAATAAAAAAGAATATCGCAAAGAAATTTACAGCGGTACTGAGATGTTCAAAAATATAATCACTCGACTCGCTCTCGTCAATCTCTCCCTCTTCTTCTTGAAGCTTACGCTTCAGACGGAAAAAACGGCTGCGTGCGGTTGCTTTGAAAAAGTGGGTGTGGGTGCGGGTTTGGAAAATAAAAATAATGATATAAAAAAGGAGCAATACCCCCGCAATTAAATGGCTTACATGCGTTAATGCATCACTGCCGTGTTCGGTGTGGCTCAACAGCCCCGGAACCAACAACGCACTGGAGGCAACAAACAAAACGGTACTGTAGGCGCTTGACGTCTCTTTATTGTGCTGTTGCTGGGTATACGCCAATCCGCCTAAAAAAACGGCAAGTCCGAGTAATACGTTCAAATCGACGATAACGGCCGAAATGATCCCCCCCTTAACGGTTTCCAATACCTCAGGCGAATGTTTTACTTCAAGCAAAATCACATACAATAATATAATTTCAACCGCAACGGCACTAAAGGTGAGGACAAAACTGCCGTACGGTTCCTGGAGGCGTTCGGAGAGAATATCGGCCACTTCGGCAACGGTCAGAGAAAGTGCGGCAATCCCTATTGCAGAAAAAAGTGTAGCCAACATGGATTCATGCTGGGCATGAAAGATAAAAGCAAGTACGATGGCTACTATACCAACAAAAATATCCCAGTAATCTTCAATAAAATAGCGTATCCGCCTGTCCAAGTCGTTATCCTTTAGATAAAGTAATTAAAGAGAATCTTACCACAATTAAAAAGTGGGATTAAATCCACCCTTTTCGTTTAAAGATGTACACAGGTAAAATTGACGATATGATCATCATTCCCACAGACAATAGATACCCGTATTTCCAATGCAATTCCGGTAAAATATCAAAATTCATCCCATAAATACTTGCTATCAAGGTGGGAGGCAAGAAAACAACGTTTACAATGGTAAACATCTTAATAACTTTATTTTGCTCGATACTCAAAACACCGACAAAGATATTCTGAAGATAATCGAGCCTCTCAAAATTAAAATCGGTGTAATCGATCAATGATTTAATATCTTTAAGCATGACGGTAATATCATGTTTTAAAGCGTGTTTATATTTATTCGATTTTAAAAATGCACTTAAAATTCGTTGCTTATCATTGAGATTTTCCCGTATTTGCATATTCAAATCTTCCAATGAAGAGATCCGTTCCAATATCTCTTCATCTTCGTTTGCATAATCTGTCAAAACGTGTTTTCGAACTCGGGTAATGTCTTTAGCAAGTTTTTCAATAATATCCGCATCGGCATCGATTCGAATATCCAAAATCTGACAAAAAATATCATAACCGGTATCAAACTGTTTTGGAGTAGCAAAAAACTTTCGATTGAACTCATCAAAAGTATAGAGATTGGTATAGCGAATTGAAATCAGCATATCATTATGTAAAATAAAAGATACCGTTTCATTGTGGGAACTGTCAGGCTTTGTAACTAGAAAATAACTGTTGATTTCAATCCGATCATTTTCTTCCCAATAACGCGAACTGATTTCGATCTCTTCCGTTTCTTGTTTGGTCGGGAATTTAATAGTAAAAGTATTTTCAATAAATACAATCTCATCATAAGTCGGCATCAACATATCGATCCAAATAACTTTATCGATTACCTCTCCATCAAGCTCTGACATGGTATCAATGAACGCGATAGCATTTTCATTACGGACATAACATTTAATCATTGGGGTGTCCTTTTCTAAATCGCTCTTTGTAGGAGCATTTCTGGCATAACTCTTCTGTGCAAATCCCTTTGGCAAAGCCTTCAGTTATTACCGTTGAACGTTTCGATGTCAGAATTTTACCCAAATTTATCGTATGCAGGTTACCGAGTTCCATAATACCCTCCCCATCCAGACAACACGGTACGACACGTCCGTCTGCCAAAATAGCAATTTGCTTACTCAAGCCATGACAATAACCATTGCCGCTGATAGGATTGTTTAAACTTGGCCAATCGAAATAGCGGTCAAAATGGAGTAGAATTTTCGGTGCTAATCGAAGCGATTGGCGTTCACCGCTGATGGAGGACGTGATCACCCCTTTTCCAAGGGAAAAATGATTTTCCAAAAGGGTAAAAAGTTTCTCATTAAAATGTTTTTCGCTTCTTGCTTCATCCAAATTCCAAAGTCTCAAATTAATAAAAAAATCCTCATGACGCGAGAGTTTCTCATCACATAACTTCAAAATCGGTTCCATGTAGGATTCAAATGTTCGAGAAACGCTATTTTTGTTGAAACTGTTCAGCGAGATATTAATCTGACGGAGGGAAGGGTGAAAAAGGGCTTCACGCCGAGCCTCATCCAGATAAAACCCGCTGGTCGTAATCATCACTTTTAATCCGGCACGGTGAGCACTCTTTAAATACTCTCCCAGATTACTCAATACCATCGGATCACCCATAACATGCAGAGCAATCTCGTCGGTATAATCACGAAGTTGTTTCAGAATAGATTCGAAAAACGAGAGGGACATCGTAGTGGTTGGCTGTAGCTTAGGAGGGCAAAAACTGCACGCCAATCCACAAACATTCGTTACCTCTACATACGCACGATGAAACTTCATAAGCTATAATACCTTTATGCAAACACAAGATTCAATCAACCATATTCTTACCACTAACGATGCCGTTATGCTCTATTTTAGTGCACCAACCTGCAATGTATGTCATGCACTCAAACCCAAACTGAGTGAAGCCATTTTAAATGAGTTTCCCACTTTTGTCATTGAGAGTATCGATATCTCTGAAACTCCGGAAATTGCTTCTCATTTTACCGTTTTTACCATTCCGACAGTACTTATCTTTTTTCAAGGACGGGAGTTTTTACGGAAAAGCCGACATATGAGCGTCGGTGAAGTGGTCGAAGATATTCGCCGACCTTATAACCTTATGATAATGCCATCGGAATAAAATCCCGACAGGCTACGCTAACACTGGGTTCCCTCGGCGGGATGCCCAGCGCATTCTGCGCTTTCAAGGTAAAAAACTGACAATCCCTGCCGTTACGGCAACATTAAGCGATTCAACCCCCCGGTGCATTGCAATGGAGACACTGTGTGTCGAAGCGCGCATTACTGTATCACTTACCCCTTCGGATTCATTCCCCAGGACGAAAATTGCACGTGGCGGAATCTGAAAAGTATGAATATCCTGCGTAGCATGAGAAGAGAGGGTAATAATCGCCGTATCTTTTAACGTCAAAATCTCACTTAAATCTTCACAATAATAGATCGGTATTTTAAACAATGTCCCGGCACTCGCTTTCATCACTAAAGGGGAGAGTTTGGTGCTGTTGCGACGCGGCAATACAATCCCGTCGATTCTACTCGCCGCTGCAGAACGGACAATCATCCCTAGATTCTGCGGATTGTTAATTCCATCCAACGCTAAAAGACGAAAAGAATTTGGCAAATCCGTTGGAATTTTCGAAGCACTACGGTAATTTTGGCTCACGACATCAATCGCGACCCCTTGATCCTGAGCACTGTTTTTCGAAATGCGGGAAAGGGATTCTTTGGTATGGTACTTGATTTCCACCCCCCGCATCTCGGCAAGCGCCAAAATCTCCTCAATCGTTTCGTCGATACGGTTGCTTTTGGAAAGGTGGAGCTTATGGACCTGCACCGCATCGTCACGGAGCACTTCAACCGCGACATTACGGCCATAAAGGGTAATCAGCGAATCAAAAAAACGCTTTTTTTCAAGATACTCAGCGGAATCTTGCATTAGATTTTTGACGCAACGGCTTCTGCGCTAAATCCAAATTTCTCAAATAATTTATCCGCCGGTGCACTCGCCCCGAATCCATCCATTGCTACAACCGTATCGGCAAAACGGTACCATTCCAATCCTCGCGCCGCTTCGATGGCAATTTTCTTCGTAAGAGGATTAATGATAGAGTCAATATAACTTTGAGGCTCTTCCAATAAAAGGTCGAAACACGGTACACTCACGACGTTTGCCGAAATACCTCGCGATGAGAGAAGCTCCGCTGACTCAATCGCAAGAGCAACTTCAGAACCCGATGCCATCAGCGTCACCGTCGCATTTGGACGATCAATGAGTAAATAACCGCCGTTTTCAACGTCTCCGCGAACTGCTTTAGGGAGCAGCGGGAGGTTTTGACGGGAACAGACAAACGCCGAAGGGGAGTTTTTCATCGCAAGGGCCTTTTGCCAACATTTAACATTCTCGATCCCATCTGCAGGGCGATAAACGTAAAAGTTAGGCAATGCCCGAAATTGGCTCAAATGCTCGATCGGCTGATGGGTAGGACCGTCTTCCCCGACACCGATACTGTCATGTGTCCAGATAAAGAAGTGTTGGATACCGCTCAATGCCGCGATACGTGCCGAGGGTTTGAGATAATCGCTGAATACAAAAAAGGTGGCACTAAAGGGCATAATCGGGCCGTACAACGCCATTGCATTCGTGATTGAAGCCATCGCATGTTCACGGATACCGAAATGGATATTTTTTCCTTTCGGAAAATCGCCCATATTCGTAAGTTCGGTTTTATTCGACGGTCCTAGGTCAGCCGATCCCCCCAAGAACCCTGGAATCGCTTTTGCGATCGCATTCAAAATGACTCCGTTCGTATTACGGGTTGCATCGGCTTTTTCAAACGTCGGCCAAGCGATTCGGTTGAAATCAGGATTTAATAACTGCTCATACGCTTCATTTTGTTCGACTAGAGGAAGCTCTTTAATGCGGTGATTCCACTCGCGCTCCGCCAAATCCCCTTTTTCGATCGCACAGCGGAAACGCTCCAATACATCCGCATCGACCGCAAACGCCGCTTCAGGATCAAATCCTGCGGCAGCTTTGGCTGTTTTGATGACATCAGACCCAAGCGGTGCACCGTGCGCATGGTGAGAACCCTCCATTTTACCGCCCCCTTTGGCGATAACGGTGTTTGCGATAATAAGAACCGGACGGCTGATCGTTTTGGCTTGCGTCAATGCACTGTCGATTTCATCAAAATTGTGTCCGTCAATCTCCAAAACCGCCCAGTTTTGAGATTCGAAACGATCTCGCATGTTTTCACTGAGACTGAGTTCCGTTGAGCCCTCGATTGTAATACGGTTCGAATCATAAATGAGTACCAAATTATCCAACCCCATATGACCGGCAATCGAACACGCCTCATAACTGATCCCCTCTTCCAAATCGCCGTCACCGCAAAGACAATAAACATTATGATCGATCAGTGCTGCGGTTTCAGAGTTCACTTTGTTTCCGACATAGGCGGATGCCATCGCAAAACCGACGGCATTGGCAATCCCCTGCCCCAAAGGACCTGTCGTGATCTCAATCCCTGCCGTATGACCGTATTCAGGGTGCCCCGGAGTTTTGGAGTCGAGCTGACGGAAATTTTTAAGATCCTCGATCTCCAAACCGTATCCCCACAGATAGTAGAGCGAATAAATCAATCCGGTACCGTGCCCGCCGGAAAATACCAATCGGTCACGATTAAGCCATTTCGGATTTTTCGGGTTATGATTGAGATGCTCTGAAAGGACAACCGCAATGTCCGCCAGCCCCATCGGCGCGCCCGGATGACCCGAATTAGCCTGCTGAACCATGTCTGCCGCTAAAAAGCGGATCGTATCTGCCATTTTTTGGCGCATTGCATTACTCATCGTTTAATCCTTATGTCGGTTAATGTAGTGTTCAAGTGTTGGTGACAATTCACGTCGCAAATTCTCATCAAAACTTTCCATTTGCTTCGTTATTTTATTGGCCAAAAGATCGGCTTCTCCCATTGCTCTCTCAAACCCGAGCAAGGTTACAAAACTGTTTTTGGCTTCATCATTGTTAGTTGTTTTACCCGCTTTGGCCTCATCGTGCGTAACATCCAAAATATCATCTTGAATTTGAAACAGCAACCCTAAATCAATCCCAAAATCATAAAGCTCCTGGGCAATATCATCGTGACCGACAATGAATGCCCCCATCTGCAAAGATGCAGCAATCAATTTTCCTGTTTTATGGATATGAAGTATTTTGACTTGGTCCAGCTCCAACCGTTGATTTTCGAAATGGCAATCAATCGCCTGCCCAAGGACCATCCCGTTGACTCCACCGTTATAGGAAAGGGAGCGGACCAATTTCACGATCACACGATCGGCTAGCGGAGCGTTGGAAAGTACTTCAAAGGCATAGGTATTCAGTGCATCACCGGCTAAAATAGCACTCACTTCATCGTATGTTTTATGAAGAGTGGGAATCCCCCGACGCAAAGAGGCATTATCCATTGCAGGAAGGTCATCATGAATCAAAGAATAAGTGTGAAGCAGCTCAACAGCTAAAGCGACATGATAAGCACTTTGGATTAAGAGAGGATTATAAGCACGCACAACCCCTAACAGAAGGGCAGGACGAAACCGTTTTCCCCCGCCTAGTAGCATTTGATGCAATGAATTTTCGTAATGGGGATGAAAACTTTCAACAGTCGGCAGGTGTGTACCTAAAAACGCTTCAAACCGCTCCATTCGTCTCCCACTATTTTTAGCGAAAGTGTACCATGACGGAGCTTATATCTTCTCGATTATATCGGTGATAGCATTCTCATCATCGAGCAAAACAACCGTAGGTTTGTAGTTTTCGAGTTCGGCATCATTATAGGTAGCATAAGCGACGATAATAATTTTATCGCCCTTATGTACTTTACGAGCCGCCGCACCGTTAAGACAGATATCACGCTGTCCTCTCTCACCGAGAATAATGTAGGTAGAAAACCGCTCACCGTTATTGATGTTGAGGATTTCCACTTTTTGGCCTACACGCATTTTGGATGCTTCCAAAAGCTCCTCATCAACTGTGATCGACCCGACGTAATTAAGATTAGCGTCGGTAACCGTAGCACGGTGAATTTTACTGTAAAGCATTTCGATCAACATCGATTAGCGCCCCATCTGCTTCATCATATCAGCAGGAGTGATCGGTGCATCCCACAGCTCGGAAGGGACAACATACTCTTGGACCACTTCGCCGCCGATGATATGACGATCGATGATTTCATTGATTTTTTCTTTGGTCAATCCCGCATACATGACATGACCCGGCTCTACCAACATAATCGGCCCGGCATTACAGCGGTTCATGCACGATGTACGGATCGGCTGCACCGTTGCAATCAACCCTTTTTGCATCAAGGTTTGCGCTAAATGCTGAAACAGATCCTGAGTCTGAGGATTGACACAGCTCGGTTTAGGCATGCCCGGAGGGGAACTTTGCTCACATTTGAAAATATAAAACGCCGGTTGAGGGATACCCATCAAAACGCTCCTTCTTAGGTCGGTGTACTAGAACACCGTAAAATGATTACGGCATTATAGCCAAAATAAAAGAGTGCATATTAAGCTCCACCAAGCAATCCTAGCACTTAAGGGGAGCTTTAGCACAGATTAGAGAGCTGCCAGCAGCTCTTTTGCAACAACTCGATCATCAAACGGGAGATACTGATCGTAAATGATTTGGGAGGTTTCATCCCCTTTTCCCAAAATCAATACCACTTCATCACCGCTTCGTTCTTTGAGTGCCTGAGCAATCGCATTTCGGCGATTAACATCAACGTAAACATTGCTTTTATCCTCGATTCCGGCCAAAATATCTTCGATAATGGCATCGGGATCTTCAAAACGGGGGTTGTCACTGGTCACATAGAGCTTTTTTGCGTAGGTGCTCGCAACTCTCCCCATCAACGGACGCTTCGTCCGATCCCGGTCTCCACCGGCACCGAAAACAACCAGTACCTCTTTTTCTTTAAGTGCATTAAGAACCTGCTCCATCCCATCCGGGGTATGGGCAAAATCAACAATGACAAGAGGTTCGGTACTGACAACTTCCATCCGTCCGCTAACCCCGCCAAAGTTTTCGGCCGCATCGGCAATTTTCTCTAAACTCTCTCCGCTTACCAAATGTACAGCGGCAATTGCCGCTGTAATATTGTAAAGGTTGAAAAATCCATGCAACGACGTTACAAACGGGACATGCTCCTCAAAATGTTTGAGGACTCCGCTTACCCCATTATTCAGTGAATAGGCGATAATTTTGTAGGTAGCAGGATTTTCGACACCGTAGCTGTAAGCGTTTTTGAAACTAAACTCTGCTTTTGGTTCATCTTTATTGATCAATTTTTTCGTATCATCTTGGAAAAAAAGATTTTTAATGCGAATGTATTCTTCAATACTTTCATGATAATCGAGATGATCTTGGGTGATATTGGTCAAAATTTTTAGGCCAAATGTAATTCCCGCGATCCGCTCTTGCTCAATCGCATGTGAACTCACTTCCATGATAAAATATTCGCATCCCTCAGCTATCGCCTCGGCCATGTGGCGGTAAGTATTGAGTACCGTAGGGGTAGTCAGTGTTTTCCCCTCAACCGGAGCATCATTCATAAAAAACCCGCGCGTCCCCTGCATCGCAGCTTTATGTCCCAAATCGAGCATCAATGAGTAGATGGCGCTTGCCGTCGTCGTTTTGCCGTTTGTTCCGGTGATCCCGATGACGCATATCCGGTTCAATCCAAAAAGGTTCCAACACTCTGATGGGGTAATGATAGAGTGGGCACCGCGATCAATCGCATCGTCTTTATACTTCTCATTTTGCTTTGTCAGCAAAAAAGCACATTCGCTGCTACACTCGGCGGAATTTTCGCTAATGTATCGGTAGGTCTGGCCCTCTATCTCAATTTTCAATACTTTTCCCTTTTGCTAAGCGGCGTAACAAATTGCGCAGCTGCCGATCATTCGGATAAACACCCAGTGCACTCTCCAGATAGCTGAGTGCCATCTCTTTGTATCCATGGTCGATCAGATTATCCAAAAAGTCAACAAAATCTTCTTTTTCTGTAATGATAACACGGGTTGAGAACATTATATTTTCAAAGATTCGATTAAAATCGTTTTCATCTTTTACCAATTCTTTGAATTCAGTATACATAATACCGTCTTCATACGCCAAGCGTTGCTTGATGGTATCATCAAATAATCCAGCCAGTTGATCGAGTGTTCCATCCATTGTTTCTAAAATCTCAGAGATAACCGTATCAGCTGTCTCCACATCTTCATTTCGAAGTATCGTGTAGTAATCAAACAGTGCTTCTCCGGCACTCTCTCCACCCATAGCCATATCCGACAAAATAGCCCCGTTATAAGCCTCTTTTGAATCCGGATAATCTTTGAGCGCCAATGAATAATTGCGCAATGCTTCATTGTATTGCCCTGCTACAAAAGATTCACTCGCTTGTTTGAGGGTTTTAGATAAGTTAATAGTTTTCATAGTCATCCCTCCTATGTTTACCTAATATCGGCTCAATTTTTCTTATTTATAATATGTCGATTTGATTTTCCATACCCTGAGGTACGTTAATAACAACCAATTCCGGGTGGATATCCATCCGTAACTGGCGTTCTACACCGTATTTTAACGTGTTTCCGCTGCTTGAGCACCCAATGCACGCACCTTGTAATTGTACATATATCGTTCCATTCTTTACTGTCAGGAATGCTATATCACCACCGTCTAATGCTAGACTTGGACGTATTTTATCAATGACGCTGCGAACCGGTTGCATCAATTCTTCATCGCTAAATGGAATCATGGTTATTGTACCTTCTAAAGCTCAAATATGGTGTTATAGTATAAGAAATGGGCTAAACATGCACTAATGCGAAAAGGATAGTTTTAGAGCGAAGCTCGATTTAAGGGGGTGATGGGTTATTGAACTCGTTAAACGAGTTCAATGTACGCCATCGGTGTAGCATCACCGCGGCGGATACGAGTTTTAACGATACGGGTATACCCGCCGTTGCGCTCATTGTATTTAGGTGCAACTTCATTAAGAAGTAATTTAGTTGCCTCTTTGTTTTGCAATACAGCAAACACAGAACGGTGCGCATTTGCATCACCGGCACGTGCAGTTGTAATCAATTTTTCAGCAAATGAACGAAGTTCTTTTGCTTTCATCAACGTAGTTTCAATTTTACCGTGTTCAATCAACGCAATGCTAAGGTTAGTCAACAAAGCTTCACGATGTGCGCTCGTTCGACCTAGCTTGCGGTATCCGTGACGATGTCTCATGAGATACTTCCTATAATGGTTTAAAGCTTATTCAGCTTCGATTTTCTTTTTAATAGCGCTGATAAGATCATCAGCCAAATCTTGTCCAACAGAATAACCGTATTCAGTGATTTTTTCTAAAATCTCTTCAAACGATTTTTTCCCAAGATTTTTAACTTCTTTCAAATCATTTTGGCTCATCATAACGATTTCACCAATGTATTTGATATTGGATCGATCCAAACAGTTGAAACTGCGCGCACTTAAACCAAGATCTTCAATGCGGGCACCCAAACGTTTAAGTTCAGGATGTTCGTCATTGCGTTCAGCTGCTGCAGGAGCTTTAATACTCACTTCACTGTTGAAGACCGCCATTTGAGCGTACATCACTTCTAATGCATTTTTAAATGCATCAACCGGTGAAATTTGCCCATCCGTAAGGATATTGATCACCACTTTTTCAAAATTCGGGTTATCTTCAACCAATACGTTCTCAATTGCGTATGTTGCACGGCGAACCGGTGTAAAATATGCATCAAGAGCGATATAGCCCTCACCCAATACATCCCGTACATCTTCACTCGGTGCATAACCGATACCCTGATGAATTTTAACGGTGAAAGTTAACGTCGCATCTTCATTCAACGTTGCCAAAAATGCATTTGGCGTTACCACTTCAACATCATCATTATCCAAATCACATCCATTGATTTCACAAGGGCCTGCGAAACTGTAAGTGATCTCTTTCTCTTTGAGTCCATTTTTCAATTTGAAACGGATCCCTTTGAGATTAATGATAAAGTCCGAAATGTCTTCGAGCATACCGCGCACTGAGTCAAACTCATGTTTAGCACCCTCGATTTTGATACCGATCGGTGCGTATCCAACCGAGCTGCTTAGCAAAAAGCGGCGAAGTGGATGAGCGAGTGAAACCGCGAATCCGGTTTCAAACGGATAGGCGATAATATTCGCTTCGTTCGCGCTGATTTGCTCGACGACAAACTCTTTCGGAAGAAGCGGTGAAGTCTTAATTTTTTTCATGCTGAACGCCCTTTCTTTAATGATTATTTCGAGTAAAGCTCGACGATTAGACGTTCTTCAACAGGGATTACAACTTCTTCACGCTCTGGAAGACGTGTGAAAATACCGAACGCTTTCTCTTGATCGATGTCAACCCATGCCGCAAGACCGGTTTGGTTTGTCAATTCAATTGCGCGAACGATTTGGTTGTTCTTTTTGCTTTTCTCGTGAATTTCCACTTTTTGACCCGGTTTTACGCGGTATGATGGAATATCAACACGCTTGCCGTCAACCAATACGTGACCGTGGTTTACCAATTGGCGTGCAAAACGACGAGTCGTTGCAAAGCCCATGCGGTAAACAACATTGTCAAGACGTTGCTCAAGAAGCATTACCAAGTTAGTACCGGTATTACCAGTACGGCGTTTTGCTTCACCGAACAATGAACGCATTTGTTTTTCGCTCAAACCGTACATAAATTTCGCTTTTTGTTTTTCGCGAAGCTGTGTACCGTATTCAGAAATTTTTGTACGGCGTTGACCGTGCTGTCCTGGTCCATAAGGACGTTTGTCAAGGGCACTTTTACCTGCAAGACGACGCTCACCTTTTAGTCCAAGGCTTACACCGAATCTTCTTTCGATTTTTTCTACGGGTCCTCTATATCTTGCCATTGCTAAACTCCTTA
>Ga0208863_1001683_pt1 | contig 13097 bp, 11 predicted proteins | sample RifOxyD3_FD_184040 | JGI IMG/M metagenome (GOLD analysis project Ga0208863, IMG submission 184040) | Soil microbial communities from Rifle, Colorado - Rifle Oxygen_injection D3 (SPAdes) | ecosystem: Environmental > Terrestrial > Deep subsurface > Rock core/Sediment | place: Rifle, Colorado...
AATTGAAAAGGTTATTACGTATTAAAAAAGTATCTTTGATAGAAAATAGTAATCCTTATTGGAATGATTTGTATAATGATGTAGTTGAAATTCAAAAAAGAAATGGTAATATATAAATATTAATTAAACAAGTTTTAATAGTTTATTAAGATAAAATAATCAAATATGTCAGATGCAGGAAAGACCCCTCTCCGTCCTTCGGCGGATCAGGGAAACAAAGAACCAAAAATGCCAATAAACCTTGATACTTTACCAGAAGATATTTCTATGAAAATTAGAGCTGGTGGTAAGATTCGTAGAATAGTTGTGGATAGGGAAGCCTGTATTGGTGCTCAATCTTGTGTTGTGGTTGCTCCTGGAGTATTTCAAATGGATGATGACAATCTAGCTTATGTGACAGATCCAAATGGTGAAGATGAAGATACTGTCATGCTGGGTGCTCAATCCTGTCCTGTATTAGCTGTTCATCTTTATGATGAAGAGGGAAACCAGATTTTTCCAGAAGAATAAAAATAAAAACATTTCCGCCCCAGGCGCCTGCCTGTCCGGCAGGCAGGGATCAGTCTCCGCTGAAAAACATAAAAACACCTGTGAAAGGTGTTTTTATTATGCCCTTTTCTAAAAGCTAACTTAACTTTCAAAAAAGGGGGTGGGCTGCGACTGTGTTGCGCGGCCCGTGTGTTCGTTGGCTCGTCGGTGGTGGTAGAGCATCTGAACATCCCCCTCGTTGTTCAGTTCTTCTTCAGCTCGATCACGTAGGCATACGCGTCGAACGCCGGGACATCGTACTGACGAGTGTCACGATCTTCCCTTACGAGGACGACTTGGATGGAGCCATCCTCGTTGTTGACGACGTGACGGCTCCAGGCATCCTTCGCCCAGTAGGTTGTTCGTGAGTATCCCGTTCCTTTTTCCGACCATCCTAAGGTCAGCTCGTCTCGTCCATCAACCATGCCGTACTCGACTCGGCCGTGGACATGTCCACCTGTACGTTTTTCGGTGATGTGAGCACCAACGAAAAAGTTAGGGTTTGTCATTTTATTTTTCAAGAGACTTCCTCCAAAACAGACCTAACGAAATCTCTCGAGTGTGGTTTTCGCACCGTGCGATTGCCACCACACGAGAAGACACTAGATTTAATCATATTATTATTATTATTATTATTATTATTATTATTATTATTATGTCAAGTATTCATATGAACAACTCGTAAAATGTAAGCATTGCTAACTAATTTTTTGTATATCAAAAAACCAACCTTTTTCAAGATTGGTTTTAGCTTTTCCCGCGTAGACGGGTACGCCTTGGGTGGACAGGTTTTTCCAGCATTTCAAGCCTTTTAGGCCTTTATATCAATCTCACCCTTCACTACTTCAATTTTCACCTCACTACCTTCATGAACTTTTTTCTCCACAATTTGCATTGCTAATTTGTCCAAAAGTTCTGTCTGGATAACACGCTTTAGTGGACGTGCTCCGAGATTTTCATCAAAGCCTTTTTTAGCAAGCCAGTCTTTGGCTTTGTCTGATACGTTGATAAATATCTTTTGTTTTTTGAGACGTTTTTCAATAGCTTGAATTTGTAGATTTACAATTTGACGAATTTGTTTTGGACTTAGTGAGTGGAAGATGATGATATCATCGATACGGTTTAGAAATTCTGGTTTGAATTGTTCTTTCAAAGCTGACATAACCATATTATTTATTTTGGCACTTTTTTCTTCAGTCTTTTTATTATTAGTTGTTGCATCAAAACCAAATTCTCCTTTTTTACCCATGGACATGATGATATCACTAGCCACGTTACTAGTCATAATTATCACAGTATTTTTGAAATTTACTTTGCGACCTTTGGCATCAGTCAAGTGTCCGTCTTCAAGAATTTGAAGCATGATATTAAAAGTGTCTGGATGAGCTTTTTCAATTTCATCAAAAAGAATTACAGAATATGGTTTTCTTCGTACTATTTCCGTCAATTGTCCACCTTCATCAAAGCCAACATAGCCAGGAGGGGAGCCGATCATCTTGCTTATGGCATGTTTTTCCATGTATTCAGTCATATCCACGCGGATAAGAGCTTCTTCATCATTGAACAAAAATTCTGCAAGTGCTTTGGCTAACTCAGTTTTACCGACACCAGTTGGCCCCATGAAAATAAATGAGCCAATTGGACGTTTTTCTTCTGAAATTCCCGCACGACTACGACGAATCGCATTGGATATTGAGGTGATAGCTTCTTTTTGTCCTATTACACGTTTTTCCAATTCCAATTCCATTTTTGCTAATTTTATTATTTCATCTTCAAGCATTTTGTTGAGTGGAACGCCTGTCCATTTGGAAACAACCTTGGCGATATCTTCTTCAGTGACTTCTTCTTTCAAAATACTATTTATTTTTTGTAAATCAGCCAATTTGTTTTCATATTTTTTGATAGCTTTTTCAATCATCGGAATTTTGCCATAGCGAAGCTCGGCTACTTTTTGCAAATCGCCTTTACGTTCTTCAATTTCTGATTGTTGTTTCAATTTGTCTATTTCTTTTTTATGTTCACGAATTTTGGTAATGATTTCTTTTTCATTTGTCCATTGCATTTCTATTTCTTTACTTTGATCTTTTAGATTGGCTAGTTCTTCTTTCAACTTTTTTTCACGTTCTTTACTATCATCATCTGTTTCTTTTTTGAGAGCCTTGAGTTCAATTTCTATTTTCATTATCTGACGTTTCATTTTATCAAGATTGTCAGGCATCGAGTCTATTTGCATTTTTAGAGCGCTAGCAGCTTCATCAATCAAATCAATTGCTTTGTCTGGTAATTGTCTATCACTAATATAACGACTAGAAAGTTGGACTGACGAAACAATGGCAGGATCAGTGATTCTTACGCCATGATGAATTTCATATTTTTCTTTGATACCACGAAGTATCGCAATAGCATCTTCTATTTTTGGTTCCAAAACAAGTACTGGTTGGAAGCGACGTTCGAAAGCGGCATCTTTTTCAATATGTTTCTGATACTCTTTGATAGTTGTAGCTCCAACGACGTGCATTTCGCCACGAGCAAGGCCTGGTTTTAGCATGTTTGAGGCGTCTACAGCGCCCTCGGAGCTTCCCGCACCAACAATAGTGTGTAATTCATCAATAAACAAAATTATTTTGCCCTGGGCCTCTGTGACTTCTTTGATAACAGCTTTGAAACGTTCTTCAAATTCGCCGCGAAACTTGGTACCAGCGAGTAGGGAACCAATATCAAGAGAAACTATTTCTTTGTGTTTCAAATTTTCTGGTACATCGCCATTGACTATTCTTTGAGCTAGACCTTCGACTACAGCAGTTTTACCAACTCCAGGTTCACCAATAAGCACTGGATTATTTTTTGTTCTGCGAGTAAGTACTTGCATAACACGACGAATTTCATCATCACGACCAATCACTGGATCTAGTTTTTCTTTGCGTGCGCGTTCAGTAAGATTAATACCGTATTTTTCTAGAGCTTGATATTTACTTTCTGGTTCAGGACTATCTACTCTTTGATTACCACGAATATCTTTGAGGACGTTCAAAATATCTTGGTACTGGACTTTTTGACGAGATAGAGCATCACTAATAGGATTTTTGTTAGTCAAAAAAGCTAGAAGTAAATGTTCTACACTGATAAAATCGTCATGCATTTTTTTTGCCTCATTGTCAGCATTTTGCAATATGAAAATCATGGCTTGTCCCAGAGTCACTTGTCCAATATTGTGATCTTCTTCTTTAATTTGTTTTGGTATAGCATTTATCATTTCTTGAACTTCGGTTTTGAGTTGTTCAATATTGACATTGAGCTTCTTGAAAATAGAGACTACTACACCTTCACTCTGATTGAGTAAACTCAAAAATAAATGAGGAGGTTCTATCTGTGTTTGTGCATTTTGTAAAGCAATATTTTGTGCGTTTTGTATTGCTTCTTGGGATTTGTGGGTGAAATTTTGGGGAAACATATATAAAGGCTTATCCGCCCAAGGCGGACCCGTCTGCGCGGGAAAGGCTATTAATTTATAATTATCACTCTAATAGAGTGAGTGATAATACTATAACATGCTGGAAAAATTTGTCAATATGTGCTAAGATAAGACAAGTTAAAAGTTCTTAAAGTTTATAAAGTTGAAAGTTTTTGTACTTAAATTATACCAATATTAACAATTTTTTAAAATCGTAATTTGGTGGAGCAAAATATACACTTTTAGAAAATTATGAATTAAAAAAATAATTCGTGTGTATTAGTGTTAATATTCGTGTTCCTATGTTCGACAGTATCAAAATCCTAGGAGTAAAAGTAAGTAAGCTAGATTTGGGTTCTAGCCGTCTTTTTGTTTCCAATCTCTTGTCTACTGGCGGACAGCACAAAATCTTCACTCCAAATCCTGAGATGTTGGTTGATTCACAAAAAGATAGTTATTTTCGTAGAGTCTTGAATAGTGCTAATTTGAATATTTGTGATGGACATGGTATCAAGTTTCTGTCCAAAAAATCATTGTCTGTAATTCATGGTGTAGACTTCATGCTAGATGTCTGTAAGATAGCTGAACAAAAAAAGTGTTCAGTATTTTTCTTGGGTTCTGGTAGTGAAGAAGTGTTGAAAAAAATGAAAACTAGAATAAAATTGAAATTCCCAGAGCTAAAAATAGCAGGTTCAGATGTCGGTTTGAAAGTGGAAATTCAACAAGAAGGTGCTCGCAAAATGATGTTGAAATATGATGAAAAAGAAAATGAAAAAATACTCCAAAAAATAAAGACAAGTAAAGCTCAGATTGTCTTTGTGGCTTTTGGGCATAACAAACAAGAAAAATGGATTTATGAAAATTTGCCAAAATTATCAAATGTAAAATTGTTTATGGGGGTAGGTGGTAGTTTTGATTTTATTTCGGGTAAAGTAAAACGTGCACCAAAAATTTTAAGAAAAATTGGTTTGGAATGGTTGTATAGATTAATCACTCAACCAAAAAGATTTGCTAGAATTTTCAAAGCTACAATTACATTTAGTTTCTTAAAAATATTTAGAAATAATTAATTTATTATATGCTCGAACTCTCAATCATTAAACACTTAAATAAGCTAAAACAAAAGAAATTTCGCAAAGAAGAAAAGGAATTTGTAGTAGAGGGAATCAAAGGAGTAATGGATGCTCTCAATTCGGAAATGGAAGTGATACTAGTCATAGTAGATGGTAAACTTAGAGATGAAAAGGAGTTTGAAAAAATAATTTTGAAAGCAGAAAATAAAAATGTACAAGTAGCTTTTTGTGGACGCAATGATATTGATAAAATAAAAAACACAGAAACCTTTCCAGGGTGTTTGGCGGTGATTGATCAATTGGAAATCTTGGCAGATCAGCTTGAAGATGGACCGATAATTTGTCTCGATGCTATTAAAGATCCAGGTAATCTAGGTACTATTATTCGTACGGCCGATTGGTTTGGTTTTAAGAATATTTTACTTTCTGAAGACACTGTGGATGTATATAATCCAAAAACTGTGCGTAGTACTATGGGTTCAATTTTTCATTTGAAGATTGCAAAAACCAGTAATCTTTTAAAAACTCTAGAAAAGCTCAAAAAAGAGTCTGAATACAAAATTTACTCACTAGATCTGAAAGGGGAGAGCCACAAAAAAATGAAACCAGAAGCTAAAGCAATCTACATTTTTGGTAGTGAATCTCAAGGGATAAGGCCAGATCTTGAAAAAATAGTTGATAAGATGTACACTATCTCCGGATCAGGTAATGCTGAATCTTTGAATGTGGCAGTTTCGGCTGCTATTGTAATGGCTAATTTATCATCCTAAGTCGAGAATACGACGAAGGATCTGTAGACTCTGATAACCTTCTTAATCTATTTAGCAACATCTTTTAGAATCAATTAATGATTTATTAAACAAAAACATTTATACTTAAAAAACCTGCCTGCCGGCAGGCAGGGATCCCTCTTTGTCAAATTCGGCAGTTCAGGATAGTGAACACTTATGATTAGAACACGTTTTGCACCAAGTCCAACAGGTTATTTGCATATAGGTGGTTTGAGAACCGCTCTTTTTGCTTATCTTTTTGCCAAAAAAAATAATGGACAATTTTTAATCCGTATTGAGGATACTGATAGAGAACGTTTTGTTGAAGGTTCTCTTAAAAATATTTTAGATTCTTTTGATTGGTCAAATATCAAAATTGATGAGGGCGTTTTATTGGAAAATGGAGAAATAACACAAAAAGGTGACAAAGGCCCTTATATTCAATCTGAAAGGTTAGAAATTTATCAAAAATATATCAAAGAACTTCTTGAAAAAGGTCATGCTTATCATTGTTTTTGTACCAAAGAAAGATTGGATGAAATGAGAGTTGCTCAAGAAGCAAACAAACAAGCTACTGGTTATGATGGACATTGTCGTAATTTGACTAGCGAAGAAGTAGCTGTCAAATTAGCTAATGCTGAAAAATTTGTTATCAGAATAAAAATGCCAAACAGTGGTTTGACTGTAATTGATGATTTGGTTCGCGGAAAAGTAGAATTCAAAAATGAACTTTTTGATGATCAAGTTCTTATCAAATCAGATGGTTTCCCAACTTATCATTTTGCTGTGGTAGTAGATGATCATCTTATGGAGATTACTCATGTTATTCGTGCTGAAGAATGGTTATCTAGTACACCAAAACATGTTGCTCTGTATCAAATGTTTGGTTGGGAAATTCCTAAATTTGCCCATTTATCATTACTTATCAATGAAAAGAAACAAAAACTTTCCAAGCGTCATGGTGATGTGGCAGTAGGTGATTATGTTAAAAAAGGTTATTTACCAGAAGCTTTTGTCAATTTTATTGCTTTTTTAGGTTGGAATCCAGGTGATGATAGAGAATTTTTTACATTAAAAGAATTGGAACATGAATTTGATTTTGCCAAAGTAGGCAAAGCTCCAGCTGTCTTCAATATAGAAAAATTGAACTGGTACAACAAACAATATATCATGAAAATGTCGAAAGAAGAATTGGCAAAAAAATGTGAAAGTTTTTTTCAAGAAAAAAGTGTAGATGTTAGTAGTTTTGATTTGGCAAAAATTGTCGCTTTGGAGCAGGGAAGAGCCAATACTTTGCTTGAAATAGTAGAGAATACTTCCTTCATTTTTGCTTTGCCAGAGTATGAATCAGCTATGCTTGTCTGGAAAAAATCTGATAAAGAAACAACAAAAGTCAATTTGGGCAAAGTAATTAACTTTTTAGAAAATATAACAGGGGATTGGACAAGAGAAAATCTAGAAACAAGTATATTGGCTTGGATAAAAGAACAGGGATTAGGTAATGGTGATGTTTTGTGGCCAATGCGTGTTAGTTTGTCTGGTTTACAAAATTCTCCAGGACCTTTGGAAATTGCAGGAGTACTAGGAAAAGAAGAAACTTTGACTAGAATGAGACAGGCTGTAGATAAAATTTAGAATTTTTTGAGAAAACATGCTATAATAGTTTCTAACTATGAAAAAGCGTGTTTTTTTATTTATTTCTATCCTTATATCGGTTTTTTTGATAAACCCGTTTTTTGTTTTTACTGTCGATGCTACAGAAGTTGCTAGTACAAAAACAGATATTGATGAATTAAATAAACAAATAGCTGACAAGAAGAATAAAGTAGCTGAATTAGAAAAGACAATTAAAGATTACAAAGAAAAAATAGAACAAACAAAATTGGATTTTACGTCTTTGTCAAATCAATTATCTATTTTGGATAATTATATAGTTCAAGTAGATTTGGATATTCAATTTACACAACAAAAAATAGAACAAGCCGAGTTACAAATCAAGGAGATGTCTTTGTCAATTCAAGAAAAAGAAAGAGTAATAGCTGAACAACAAAGACTTTTGTCAGGTCTTATCAGAACTATTCATTATGAAAATAATAAAAAGTATATAGAAGTAATGGCAGCTTATAATAGTTTTTCTGATTTTTATAATCGTGTTCATTATGTACAAAATCTTGAAAAAGATATGGGTAAAAGTGCTAAAAATGTTCGTTTAGCCAGAGAAGATTTGGAAAATAAGAAAAAACAAAAAGAAGAACAACAAAAGAGTTATCAAGAATTAAATGATAAATTGGATAATAGAAAGAAAGATTTGCAAGAACAAACACAGTATAAAGAGAATTTACTTCTAAAAACAAAATCATCTCAACTTACTTTTAGTACTTTGGTAAATAATTTGAAACAACAATATAGTCAAATTGAAAATGATATAAGTAGTATTGAAAATCAAGTTAGAAAAAGATTGGAAGATCAAAATAAAATCAATAGTGGTAATCCACAGCAGTCTGGTTTGTTGCCACTTTCTTGGCCAACAGATAGTCGTTATGTGACAGCTTATTTTCATGACAAATCTTACCCTTTTAGAAATATTTTTGAACATTCAGCTATTGATATTAGAGCTGCACATGGTACTCCTGTACGAGCATTAGCTTCTGGTTATATAGCCCGTACCACTCGTTGTACAACATCTAGTTGCTATGCTTATGCTATGATAATTCATTCTGATGGTTTTTCGACTGTTTATGGACATTTGAGTAAAATTATAGTTTCAGAAGATCAGTTTGTGACTAGAGGTGATATTATTGGTTATTCTGGTGCAACACCTGGTACTATTGGTGCTGGTCCTTTTACCACAGGCCCTCATTTACATTTGGAAGTACGTAAGAATGGTATTCCAGTAAATGCCTTAACTTACTTAGTTCAAGACTATTAATTTTTATGGAATTTAAAAATAAAAAAGATTTTTTTAGTGATAATGTTATATTTTTTGATACTGAATTTACCAATATTGATACAGAAATCGGTGAACTTATGTCCATAGCACTTGTAAAGCCTAATGGTGAAGAACTTTATCTAGAATTAGCTTATGAGGAAAGAAGTGTACATCCTTGGGTGACTGAGAATGTAGTACCATATTTGTTAGGAAACAAAATCTCCAAAGAAGAAGCTCTAAATCAAATCTGGGAGTTTATTGGTAGGGGAGAAGAGAAGCCTTTTTTGATGGCTTATGTTAATCAATTTGATAGTATTTATTGGTATAGATTATTTTCAGACCCAAAAGAGCATCCTGTTTTTTGGATACCAATTGATTTTGCTTCTATTTTGTTTGCTTATGGTTTTGATCCTGAAATAATGAGAGTAGAGGACTTCTACCAATGGTTGGATATTGATACTAAAAAATATAATAAACACAACGCCTTAGATGATGCTAGAAAGTTGAAAGAAGTATATGATAAATTCAAGAGCAAAGTGTTAGTGTCGCACAATATAGAGTAGTAAATTATAAAAAATAAAAGGGGAGAGATTAGTTTAATTATCTATTCCCTTTTTTAATTATACTTTTCTAATCTATAAATTTATAATTTTTAATTTTAACTTGTCCGCCTTGGGTGGAAACAATTTTCAATTTAATAATTTTGAAAAATATTTTTGATAAATTTCAAAAAAAATTATAAAATGATATTTTATTTTAAATAAAGTTTTAGATAAATAACCAAAAGTACCTGTGAGTTGAATGTCTAGGATCGGATTTCTAGTTACTACAATAGTCATGGAGATTTTTTAATAAAAAAGATGATACACTATACTTTGAGAAATAAAGCCCCATTTTGTAGTGTCGTAAAATATAGAGAATAATGGCTAAGTAGAGCCAAAAAGAGGAGGTTGTTATACTACTGGGTAGATACCTATAATAAGCTAATAATTACTATAAAATATCTGTAAAAAAATAGAACAATTATGTATTAAATATTTTTTTGTTAATTTTAAAGTTACAGAAGTATTAGATATTAATGTTAGATATAGAGTACTGATGGTTGATGAAACATTTAAATATTATCTTAAATTATAGTAGTATGTCGCATAAGGTACATTGTGCGACATTGATTTAAACTAGTATAAATGCTATCTAACTATACTTTTTTGTGTCTCTTCCCTATCAATGTTTCGTCGTAGAGAAAAATATATCTAATATATTATTTTACTTTAAATAAAAAATAGACAATTATATTATGTCTATTTTTTTCTTATAAATTTGCAGCGACGGTCGTGTGAAGTTTGGTATGGGTAACTAAACTTCTCACGACCGTCTATAGCGTCCCCTACTCTAGTAGCAGACGCTCTACATATTATATAACTACGTTTCTGAAATCTTGTCAACTGTTATTTAATTGTTGCAAAAAGTATTTTTGCGTAGTTTGGATTTGCGTTGTATAAGTTGCTCATTTGTTTGATTACACGCAAAAGAGATGGTTCAAAATCATTTACTTTTATAGTATCCCCTTCTGTTACATTGTCTAATACTGTATTTGCTACAGTTTTGACATTTTTGAATTCTCTATCTGTCAAAATCCAAAAAGCCAATTCATTTTCAATATGTCTTTTTTTATTGTCTTGAATAAGATAAACCTTGGGATTAGTTGGTGTTTTTACCAAATCACCTTCTTTGACAATATTGTCTGTTGATGCCACAGTAGCTTCACCTATTTGTTGACGATATTTTGTAAGTTCAGTCAAAACCCATTGTTTTGTAATAGCATTGCCTGGACAACTTTTTTTTGAGTAATCACGATGAAAATGTATTTCAGAATCTGGAATATTTAATTTTTTTAATAAAGTATTTATAGAATGTAGTGTATTAGTCTTGGTTTCTCCACTCCAAACTTGATTATCATAGTCACCAACAACTTCAATACCAATACTAAGATGATTACCACTTCCAGCATGAATACCATCACGACTCATATCAGAGAATAACCAAATACCATCTTCCGCCACAAAGAGATGTGGTCCTGCAGACCAACCTAGTCCTTCATAATAATGTTTTAAGCCTAATACAGTGTTTTGTCCATTCCATTCTTCTTTACTTGGACTCCAAGTGTGATGAATTACTAGTTTGTTTGGTGGTAGTGATCCATAATTTTTACTATTTGCATAGCTAGTAAATTGACTACGATTTAATTTTTGATTTACAATATCCATATATTATATTTAAAAATTAATTTTTTATTACGAAAAAAAGTATAACACATAAAGTCTCGTTTATACAATCAAGCATTGAGAAATATTCGTTGATAATACAACACTCATTTCGCAATTTATTTCCAATAAATTCTATCAGAATAACGTAGATCTATATAATCCAAAAACTTATTTTCATCTTTTATTTTGTCTCTATATAAAGCTTCTATTTTATTTATTTGAGATTTCACATCTATATCAAAACGTGTTTTCATATAAAATCCTTTGTATGTTTTTATGGTAAGATCTTGGTGATTATCTTCAAATACAAAATATTTTAAAGGAATTTTTTCATTATTATCTAGATTTTTAAACCAATTTATAATTGAAATAACCTCATTCTTGTCTAAAACATTTTGATTGATAGTTACTTCTTGAAAATTATTTTTATCATAAATAATTGGATAATTTCCTAAATCTTTTTTTATTGCATTTATATCAGGTTCATGAAATCTAGCTATTACTATGGTAGTGGTAACTGCAGTACCATCACTCGTTGTTGTAGCAACATTTTTGGTAATATCTTTCCATTCATAATCACTGGTTTTACGCATTATTTCTACTATTTTTCCATCCAAATCAACATAGCTATATTCAATTCCATTATCATAGATAATAGTTGATATTTTTTCTTGAATAATAATCTCTAATTTATTAGGGAAACTTTTTTTGACTATTATTTTTTCTATAGGGTATCTGTCTTTTATAATATTTTTTATGTCATTAATATTGGCAATTAAATAGCTATTCTGTTTAATAAAACCAAATTTATTATAATTTAATATACCATTGATAGTGTCCAAAAGCTCTGTTTTGTTTATTCTTTGTATTCCTTCAATATTTATATTTTTGATAGAGAAAAAAGGATGAAAAATAAATAAAGAAAATGTAAAAGATAAACTAAAAATTATAATAACTACTTTTAGATAAATGTGATTATTGACTTTTTCATGTAAAAATGGATTTTCCATTTCTTTGCCTTGCCAAGCAAAATCACGTCTTGTTTTTTTGTAATTAAAAAAAGAGCTAAAAAACTTTTTGGTGTTTTTTACTTTATGATGAAACTTTCTTTGAAGTTTGTGATGATTTATGATTTTTTTTACTGACATAGAGTACGGTCATCCCGATCTGCCGATTAAACAGAGAGGGATCCCTGCCTGCCGGCAGGCAGGTTTCTTAAGAAGTACTTTTTAGAAATAATTTATGTTAATTGATTCTAATTCACCAGGCAATCTGTAAAACCAATATATATGATTTTGCTAATACTACTTAAAATATAAACATAATAAATTTTTCCCTCCATATTTTTTGTCATCCTGAGTCGAGAATACGACGAGGGATCTTTTTTTAATTTAAATATTTTTATTTAAAAAATTATTGAATGATTCTAAAAAACATTTTTAATTAACTCAAAGTTATCAGAGTCCACAGACCCCTCCCCGCCCTTTGGCGGGTCAGGGAATTTAAAATCCACGTTTTTTATTTCTAATAGTTTCAATAATCCAGTTGAACCAATATAGTGGTGAGACTATGTAGTCTTGTGCTGGTAATAGATCAATTTTGAAACCACCAAAACCTTTTTTGAAATGAGTAATACCTTTGAAAGGATGACTGTCAGGAGCATCGTCAGGAGCTATACCCCAGAAGTTGTAATAGTTTAATCCCCTTTTTTTGGCTTCTTTGATAGCTTCCCATTGTAGTAAATATGATGTTGGTAATTTTTTGTCTTGCACAAGTGAAGCGCCATGACGGTAAGCGGCTGAATTTCCATAATAGTATACGACTGCTGATGAGTCTAGTTTTGAATTATTTGGTAAATAGGCTTTTATTACTAACACTTCATCATCTTGTGAAAAATTTGAAAATTCTTTTTCCACATAACTATTTGAAAAACGCACAAAATTATGTTTTTTGGCAGTATAATCATGCAAAACATTGAATTCTTCCAGAACTTTTTTATCATTAGAAAATTCTATTTTTACTTTTTCTCTAATACATCTATTTATCAAATTTCGATGATTTTTGTTCATATTCATCAAA
>Ga0208863_1001687_pt1 | contig 13080 bp, 10 predicted proteins | sample RifOxyD3_FD_184040 | JGI IMG/M metagenome (GOLD analysis project Ga0208863, IMG submission 184040) | Soil microbial communities from Rifle, Colorado - Rifle Oxygen_injection D3 (SPAdes) | ecosystem: Environmental > Terrestrial > Deep subsurface > Rock core/Sediment | place: Rifle, Colorado...
GTCCGCCGCAATCCGGCGACCTGATCGGTTTTTATCCGGCCAACCCGGTGGAGGTGAAAGAAGGGCAGGAAGTTGCTCTGGAAATTCCCTGTTATCCCAAAGGCGATAGGTCAACCTTCAGCAATGTGCCAACGGTAAAAAATAATGATTTCACCTCGTTTGCCGATCTGGCCACATCCTCCGGCATAGGTGTTAAAGGGCGGATAATGGATACGGCCGGTCGACCGGTCAAGGGCATTTATGTGCTCGCATATCTTAGTGAGACGCCGGTATTCCAGATGTATCATCTGAGCCATGGCACACCTTATTCTGCCAGATCTGATGCTGACGGCCGCTATTTTATTCCTTTAAGCACGGCTGGAAACTATTTCGTCGTGGTCCGGGATACCCTTGGTGATGGACCGCATCGCGGCGAGGTTTATGGATTATATCAGGAAAATCCCATGCACCGGATCGCTTTTAAGGCTGGAGACCTGGTGTCCGGAATTGATATTGTTGCCGGCACAACCATGGCAGTGACCGGCCAGGATGATAACAAGCAGGCCATATCCAGTCGGCTGGTCGATCCATTGATCCTGTCAGATACCGCTATTTTGGTTGATACGGTCTGGACCGGCAAGGTCATCATCAGCGGGGTAGTCTCGATAAAAAGAGGAGTGACCTTGACTATTGAGCCTGGTACGGTTGTGCAATTCCGTTATACTGACAAGGATAAGAATCAGATCGGAGACGGCGAGATCATGATCGAGGGCCGGATCATTGCCCGCGGCACTCCGGAAAGACGAATCGTCTTTACCTCAGCCGAAGCCAATCCGAAGAAGAGGGACTGGTCGTATGTCAACTTGATTGCCAGCGGCGCCCCCAATCTGTTTGCCTACTGTATCTTTGAATACGGTTTTTCCGGTCTGCAGAACCATTACGCCAATGCCTCTGTAACTGACTCTCTCTTCCGGAATAACGGTGAGGGTCTCCACTTCAATACGGTCAACATGGATATAGAGCACAACACCTTTGTTCAGAATGAGGTGGGCATCAAGTTCTCCCGTCTCGAGGGTGATGTCATGGTACGGAACAATTTGATCACCGATAATGACATTGGCGTACTTTTTGTCCATCAACACATCAACGCGGTTGATTTTGACAATCTTCACAAGGTTATCGAGCCGCCTCATTTTATCCAAAACAATATCTTCGGGAATCGAAAATACAACTACTCCATGGGTGATCGACAGCAGATCAATATTGAGATGCGTGATAATTGGTGGGGGAGTGTTGATCTGCAGGCCATCGCCACGACAATTTTTGATAAAGAAGATGATGTCGAACTCGGCACAGTGGTATATAAACCAATTTTGCCGGCTGCTGTTGAGGCGGGAGTACGATAATTGATATTATATTGTCCTGATATCGGAGGAGTCCTGATGAAGGTTTTTTCAAAATCCACAGTAGCCATTTTGGTTTTGTTTGTTTCTCTTGCCAGCCATAATACTGGATATGGCCAAGAGCCTAAGACGGTGGAGCCTGCCAGGGGGACAATCAATGGGCAGGTAATCGGCAAGGCTGTTGAGGGAAAACCGGCAATGTCTGGTATTGTCGCGTTTTTTGACATTAAAGAAGGGCCGCCATCCGGGCCCGGGCAGATGCACAGGGTGCCGAACGGTCTGACAAAACTTGACGAAAATGGATTCTTTACTGCTAAAATTTTGCCCGGCAGATATTACATCGGCATTATCCAGGGCCGGGCTCGTGAGGCTGTGGGGCCGCCCAGAGAAGGCGAACAGACCTTTACTGCATACGGTCAAGATGGGGCGCCCAGGATCTTTGAGGTCGTTGCCGATAAAACCGTGGAAACCGGGCCGCTCAGCGGCAAGGTGCCATCCGGAGTAAAATGGGCTGAACCGGCCTATTTTACTGTGCAAGGGAGTGTGCGGGATGAGGCCGGCAAGCCTTTTGTCGGAGCCAAAATAATTGCCTTTAAGGCTGGCGATCCGGCCCGGCGACCGGCATTTACCTTTAACAGTATTGCCAAGGACGGCGCTTACCAGCTGAAGTTGTCGGCTGACAGCTCATATGCGATCTCGGCCAGGGCAAATTATGGCGGCGGTCAACCTGAGACCGGTGAATATATCGGCCGTTATGGAGATAAAGATGTGGTTGTCGTTACCGGCAAGTCGGGCGAAGTGCTGAAAAATCTAGATATTACTATGCGTAAGGTTCCTGAACGTTTCCCGCAGGGTGAGGTGGAGAACCCTCTGCGCAAACAGCAGCCCGGATCAACTAAAGAGTTGAAAAAGAGTTCGGAACCGGAGCCGAAGTAATTTGATGCAGAACTGAGTTGTCTTAGGTTCTCTATCTATTGCCAATGGCATCTTATTTAAATACAAGGAAGTATTGATAGGCTAGAAAATTATATTCACTATCTAACCGGAAACCGGCAGCGAGCGCCTCTTGCAGTACTGTTTCTCTGGAGACCCGCGTATTAACCGGTGGGCCCACCGGTGTCTTTGTGGCGTGGAAATCAATAATAGCCAGTCGGCCGCCGGCTTTCAATTTGCCGGCTAAGATCTTGAGATAATCAGTTCGGCTGTTTAGATACATATATGTGTTGCACATAAAAATCAGATCTGCAGAGGCTTGCGGCAAAAGAGGGTCGTCAGGTCTTGCCAGTATCGTTTCAATATTCTTTTGGTTTTCCTTTTGAGCCCGTTGGTTAATATATTCGAGCATGCCCTTTTCAATGTCTACCGCATATATTTTCCCGTTGTCACCTACCCGCAGTGCAAAGATAACGGTGAAATAGCCTGAACCAGCCCCGACATCAGCGATTGTTTCTCCTTTTTTCAAGGCAAGATAGTCCGCCACCTTCTCGGGTTGTTGCCAGTCTGCCCGGCGTTTAGTCTCCATTGCCGCGATATAGTCATCAACAGACCTGAAATATGCCGGCAGCTCTCCAGTCATGCCATGCCAAGGCATTACCAGGCAGAAGAGCAAGAGGATAAAAGCAATTGTTACGCTGAAGCTGAATCTGTTCATATCACCCTTTCAGCCAGATTATTTTCCGGTCACCCCGGCACCCTTTGCAGGCTGTTCAAGGCAAGGTGAGTATATAATGGCTGCGAGAGAACTGTCGGCATTTTTATCGAAAACAGATGCCTCTATCTCCTCTTTTTTTGCACTGCCCCACCAGTTGTTCCGCAGATCAAGGTCAATTGACTTTCGCTCGCCCATTTTAAAATTGTAGTCAAGATTGCCAAATATATTGTTATTGGTTATCAGGGGCAGTTCAAAACCGGTCGGCGGTGTATCTGTTTCAAAGTCGACAGTCTTCCTCTGAGGCTGCATGAATAAAATGCCAACAGAATTATTGTTGATAACATTGTCTCTTATGACAACCTTCCCCTCAAGACTAGCGAATCTCACCCCGACCTCATTTTCAAAAAAATTATTGTGCTCCAGCACCAGGTTTGCCTTATTGAATCGGATCCCCTCCTGGTTGCGGGTAAATACGCAGTTCCTGATGGCAGCACCGGAATAGATCAACTGGATCCCGGAAAAGGCATAGCGGAACTCACAGTATTCGAAAAGATTGTCAGAGCCGGTCGCCAGCAGCATGACATGCGCCCAGTCTCTTGCCTCGCCATTCTCAAGAACAGAGGTAAAGATTATCCGGCTCTCCGCACTGCCTTTGGCTATTATCCGGCCTTCAACAATTATCTCGCCATCACCTATTGAGTTTTTGTCTTTGTCAACCTTATCGAATTTTATGACTGTGCCAGGTTCAATGGTCAGGGTGACCCCCCGTTTGACCAGGACCTTGCCGCCGATAGAGATGTTGCCCTGCCAAACCGTGTCACTTTCAATTGTATAATCGTCCTTGTAGACAACGCTGTTGATGGGGCTGCTATCTTTCAGAACCGATTTGATGCTCTCATCCATTGCTTTCCCGACAACTATATCAATATCAGTAACCACGCTATCTTTTTTAAAGAGCACCGATTGTTGCGGATTACCTTCATAAATCCCATAGATCTCTTTTTCATAGGGCGCTCTGCCGAGTGTATTTCTGGCTATGACGTTATATTTGCCATCAGTGTTGAGCGGGATGAAGTAGTTGCCTTCCTGATCAGTCTCACCTGAAAATTCTGAGCCATGGCTCAGATGATAGAGCAGCAGGATCGGCGCTTCGCTCTTGTAAGCCAGGACATAGAGGCCAGCCATTGGTTTGCCGGCGAGGTTGGTTACCTTGCCTTTAATGCCGAACTTGGCCTGCTCGGCACTTTGGCCCACGGTAAGATAGCTTTTGGGTTTTCTTGGATCAAAATCAACAAAGGCTTCCCTGTCGCCCTTGGGGTAGCAAGGCACCTCAATCTCCACCACATTGTCAGCTTTCACCTCGACAGGGTTGTGAGGGCAGTAGCAGTAAAGATCACCTTTTTTCAGGGGTCTAATATTTCTACCGCCTTCCATCTTTTTAGCGATTACGACATAATTACCGGGAGGCACGGCTAGATTGAAGGTGCCGTCCGGGTTTACCGATTCCGTCTTGAAACCAAGGCCCTTTAACTTGATACTTTCAGGAGCATAAAGTGATATGTAGGCGTCAGATACAGGTTTCCCCTTATAAGTCACCACTCCTTTTATTGATGAGAGACCTTTAGTAGAGACGAGCGGTCTGATATCATTGGCCATCAAAATCATCCATAACCCGTCTTTGCCTATGGTTTGCGGATTGTTACCGTGATAGGCGAAATACTCCTTTCCGTCCTCTTTGCCGCGAGCCACAAAGTAATATGTCCCTTCCGGAAGATCCAGCCTGAAAAGGCCTCTTTCGTCACTACCTTGGGATGATAATAGAGCTGTCCCGGACCTGAAATCCTCAAAACTTTTGTAAACCTCGACCCTGGCGGCTTTCATCGGGCCTTTATCATTAAAAATCCGGCCCTCAAGGTTGGCTGACCAGGCGGTCAACGGCATCAGGGTAAAAACCAGAAAAAATGCCAGCACATTCAACATGGTGCTCCTCTTATTAGCTTGAAACAAAAATAGCAGCTTAGATCAGTCTTCTCTGCTTAAGATAGTCTTTGGCAACCCGTTTTACTTTATCGCCGGATTTTACTGCTTCGAACAGTTTTAGATAGGATTTTTCGTCTGTTACACCGCCCAATTTGTTGATTACGCGGGGCAGGGCAGGGTAGTCGGTTAGTACTTCGGTTGTGATGATCGGTACATAGTAAAGTTGTCCCTTACCGCCCTCATCCGGGGTAACGCCAAAGGCGTCGAGCAGAACCAGATCCAGACTCTTTTTATAACCCTCTCTGACCAGAGCATAGGCTTCCTTGTTATCTGCCGGTTTTGTTTTTCCGAGCAGGGCTGCGGCCCGTTCAGTATTTTCGATGAGGATACTGACAGTGCCGTTTTTTACAGCGCTGTAAAGTTCACTCTGGTTTTCAAAGTATTTGATGTTTACCGTGGTGCCGGTCCGTTCGTTAATCAGGGTTGCCAGCATCTCGGCAAGAAGTTGTTCGTTGGTGGAAGAGAGAGCGCCGATTGTCAGTATGCGTCCGACACAGGCGTATCCTGTATGAGCCATGGCAAGCGAGATCAGCAGCAGTGTCGAGAACAAAAATATCTTTTTCATCAGGTTTTCCTCAGGGTTCGATATGACTTGAAGTTTGTTTTTTGGGGACGGGATCAGTTTGAACAACTATGTCGATGTTTTCCATGTGGTTGGTAACAGTGATCTCTTTGAAGCTGGCAACGGTTCGTTCGGCCGGGAAGGTTTGGCTATATCCAAGCTGAAATTTTCCGGCCGGCAGGAAGAGTAAGTAACGGCCGTCCGCGTTGGTCCAGGCCGAGATGTAGTCGGCAATTTGAGCCTGGTGCCGGGCCTCATTACGGTTTGCGATTGCGTAGGCCGGTTGGAGCGGTTTCCCTTTTTTATCAACGATTTTTCCCTGGATTCTAAAAAAGTCACTGTTAGTTTTTTTATTAAGCCGGGCCGATTCCGCCAGATCTGCAACTGTAAAGGAGACCTCGACTGGCTGGCCGGTTGCCAACTCAAAGACGTCCGGTTCGCCAGAGTGTTTGTCACCAGGTTTGAGCGGGCCGAATTTCTCGCCTTTCCGGACCCGGGCAACGGCCCAGTACTTGCCGACCGGCAGCGTCATCCGAAAATGGCCGGTCGCATCAGTTCCGGCAGAGATATAGTCAGCCGGTCTTCTAATGTTTTCGCTGGTGTAGAGGAATATCTCAGCGAGTTCGACCGGATTCCGGTCGTGATCAACCACCTGGCCTGAGAATTCCGCGCTCTCAATTGCCGGTGCCTGAGCATTAATCAGAACAGAGGCCAAAAGAATCAAGAGAGATATAATGAATCGTTGCATAGAGAGCTCAATAAAACATTACTTCTCACCGGTTGTCAAAGCAGTGGAAGTTTTCATGATCTTGATCGGCAACTGTTCAGGTTGTACCGGTTCGTATCTTACAAAGCCTATTCCTGGTTCCTGATGGGCGTCGAAGATAGTTATTGCCGGATTATCCGTTCCCCACCAGTTGCCTCTGGCGTCGACATCTTCGTTATTGAATTCACCCATGCGGATATTGTAATCCTCGTTGGCAAAGATATTGTTTTTGCTGATGGTGAGTCCGCCGCCCTCTTCTCGTATATATATGCCCTTTTCGTTTTTGGTGATGATATTGTTCTCGATAACGGCGCGGCCTTTGAAGGCCCGGATCCCAATGGTATTTTGTTCGAATAGTGAGTGATTTATCATAAGCGGACCGCTCCGGAAGCGGATTCCACCCTGATTCTGGGTGAAACGGCAGCCAATGATCGGTAGAAAGGTAAAGTGGGAGTGCAGCCCCCAGGTGGCATACTCAAAATCGCAGTTGGTTAGAAGAGTGCCGTCAGCGTGTTCGAGCCGGATTTCGTCCCAGGCCTCCTTGGTCTTTTTTGCAGTAGAGGTAAAGCGGATCCTGGCGTCCGGATCATCACCCACTGCGATGAGCCGGCCCTGGACAATGAGGCCGGTCTTTTCGGCAAAGGCAATCCGGGTACCAGGTGCCACGTTGAGGGTAATACCAGTGGGGACAGTGACCGTAAATGGTATGTCGATAGCATTGCGCCAGGTCAAATTGGTTGGGACGATTGACAAAGGCCATGGATAGGCATCCGGTCGCGCCAGAAGAGGCATGTAGTCAACCTGGCCCCTAGCAGGGTCATCGGCAGAATCATAGATCATCAGAGCCGGGTCTGCCTCGGCAAACCAGTTAAGTGGTGCGCTGACGTTAAGCTTCCCTTCATTTTCAATGTGGTGGCCGTTGTTGGTAAAGGCGTTTTTGGTGATGACCCCGTAAAAAGAGACCACGCCGATGCCGCGCTCACCGTTGTCCGAAATGTGATTGTCGGCAATCACGGCTCTTGTCTCCCGGATATTGATGCCGTTAAAGCCATTACCGTGGATATAGTTGGCATGGATATCAGTATTGTCTACCAAATTAAGCGACAGTCCTGATTCTATATTATTGGCCAGGACGTTGCCGGTAACCGTGCCGAAGCGGGTATCCTGTAACATCATACCGTAACGGTTATCATAGATTGCATTATTCTCTATCCTCGGAAACCCCTCGCGCACCTTCAGTCCATATTCGATGTTTCTGGAGATGGTGTTGTCTGCCGCATGGATAGCGGTTCTGAAGAAATTGGCGCCGACAAGGTTGTCGGTCAAGGTGTTCTCGATAAAGTCGACTTCGGAATCGCGGGCCTGAATGGCGCTATTGTTGGCATAGAAGGTGTTGTGGCGAATATCCACGGCTGATTCCTGGAACTGGATGCTTCTGAAGTTGTTGGTAAAGACGGAGTGATATACTGCGACGTTGGCAAAGTGAAAGTGCAGACCGCGGTAAGCGTCTTCAATCCGGCAGTATTCAATGAGGTTGCGGGCGCCATCGCTGTTAAAGATATTGATGGCATCCCAGGTGCCGGGTTTAGGGTTTTTTTCAGCCGAGCGGAAGATGATGGGATTATCAGGCGTACCCTTGGCGATCAGCACCCCTTGAATCATTATGCCGTTTTCGCCAATGCCGTCGTTGTTGGTATCGTTGCGGCTGAACTCAATTACACTGCCCGGCAAAATAATCAGGCGGCTGGCGATCGGCAGGCGGAGCAGACCGTTCACCTGGATACGGCCTTGCCAGATAGTTTCGCCCAACAGCGCCTCGCTGCCATATCGCCTTCGAACTTCTTGATTCCGTGTGGGAATAGCCGGCAGTTGTTGGGGGACCGGCGCTGTCTCTCCGCGAATGAGTAGATTTTTTTTAGTGTTTTCAATAATGGTTACTTCTGTTTGGTTGACCTGGGCGCCGCGCAGTGTAAAAAGACCGTAATCGTTTTTGCTGATCTCGCAGTTCTTGAGAGTTACCAGGGAATTTTTACCTTGCGCCACGAGTCCGTAGTGGTTCCGGCGTAACATGCAGTTTTCTGCAGCAAGTGAGCCGGCTGTTATTTCGAAGGCGTTTTCAGCATCCTCAATCCGGCAATATCGGGCGATTACCTGGCCGCCGTTGATGAGAATGCCGGCCCAACGCTCTTTTTCGCCCCCCGGTTTAAGGGAGAAAAAGATTGGAGATTCGGATGTCCCCTGGATGTTTAGGGTGCCGCGGACAGTTATCTCGGTTAAAGGGGAGAGGTATTCGGGATCAGTCTTGGTGCTGTCCGATGAGATGATCAGGATGGTGGCTCCTGGTTTGATGGTGAGGGTGATTCCGGCAGGGATAACGATATCATCTTCAACTATAACATTGCCTTGCCAGACGGTATCCAAAGCCAGGCTTTGGGCGGATACCGGAGATGGTTGGCAGAACATAGCCGCCAGAGCAGTGAATATGCAGACAAAAATCAGGAAACGAGTCATAATTAATAGTTGCATAACTAGCGGTTACCGGCATCGGTTACCGGGTTTTGCTGAAACGGTTTGAACATGGTTTTCCCAAGGGCCGCGTCACCGTTTTTATTAAAAATAATATTGGCATTGGCCGGCAAAGGCAACTGATCGAGTGAGATCATATTATCGGGCCTTAGTTTTGCCCCCCCTGAAAAGGTCGACCTGTCTCCCTTGGGGTAACATGGTATATCAATATTGACCGTGCGGTCCGCCGGTACCTCTACCGGGTTTGCCGGATAGTAGCAGTAGAGATCTCCCTCCTTGAGAGGGCGAACTCTTTTCAGGTCTGTCAATTTCTTGGCGATTATTATGTACTTGCCGGCCGGAACAGGGAGTTTGAAGGTTGCATCCGGGCGGTTTGCTTCGGTGATAAAGCCGAGACCCTTCAATATGGGAGTGCCCTCGCGAAAAATCGTCACATAGGCGTTGCTTACCGGCTCACCCTTGTAGGTGACAATACCGTCGAGAGATGAAGGGCCATTGGTCAATACCGGCTGTTTTATTTCGTTTACCATAATGGGAAGCCAGATGTTTTGCTTATCGATGTTGATCGGGTTGTTGCCATGGTACCCCATGTACTCCTTCCCCTCGCGTTGACCTCTGGCTGTAAACAGGTATTCGCCGGCCGGCAGTTCCAGTTTGTAGACGCCGTTGGTGTCGGTTGCCCGGGAATTAAGGAAAACCGCGCCGGCCACAAGATCAGCATACGATTTGTATACCAATACTCTGGCCTCTGGTAAAGGGCCAAACTGGCTGAAAACTCGGCCTTCGATCTTGATAGTTGGATGACCGGCAGATAAAACAGTTGGCGGGGCAAAGAGTAATAAGCAAAGAAACAGGAGAATCGATGCGAGAAAAGAGTAATTAAGGGCGAAGTGCATGCAGGTGAGGACCTATTCTCAGGATTGAAGTTGGCATGTAACGATATGCAATCTCATATATATCATAAACTCCAACGAAACGCTTATATTCGATCTGTGCAGGCACGTTACGGCGGTTACAAACAATCAATACTGTTGATACGGTGGCATGTTGGTCCGTTTGGCCATCTCCCGAACGATATCAAAGTCCTTGTCTGTGATGTCGGCAATCCCTTGTAAAGAAGCGCGGGCCAGGACCTTGACGGTTTCGCCGTTTATTTCTACGGTATCTTTTTCAGTGATTGCCAGCAGATTCTTTTTGAACTCTCTGGCCAGAGCATCATCCACCCGTTGGGTAACTGCAAAATTGCAGTAGGGGATTAAAGGACCGTCGGCCAGGATGGTAAAGTCTTCCGGATCAATCCTGCCGTCCTGAATCATAATTTCAAAATCATTATAGGGAAAGGCGCCGGCATCATATTTTTCGTACAAAACGCCGTAGATAACCTTTTCGTGTTTATATGTGCCTTTGGGGATCGAGAATGAGGCGAGGTCTTTATCCGGGTTGATGCCGCCCTGCTGGAGCAGATCAATCTGGCTCATGAAACCGGTCGGTGCCAGCATTGGTCCGAAGATCATGGTTTTGCCCTTGAGGTCACCAAGGGTTTTGATACCGCTTTTTTTCAAGACGGCGATAACCCCCTTGGAACGATCAGCCAGCGAGCCTCTCTTCTCCACGGCCAGAACTTCGAGGCCGTTATGGCGATTCATCATAATATACAACAGCGAATTGGTATGAGTGAAATCCAGTTTGTCGACTTCATTGGCAAAACTGGTGGTATCTATAGCAACCGCTTCGAATTCTACACCCATTTTTTTGCTCATGAATTTGGTGAGCGGCAGAAAACGATTGAGGGTCTCCTGTTCGCTGTCGCAGATCATGTAGCCGATTTTGTATTTTTGCGCTGTCTGTGTAGTGGCTGCGGGCTTGCAGGATGTTGTCATCAAAAGAGCAAGACAGAGCATCAAGTATCTGATCATTTCGTTACCTCTTTGTGCTTCTGGCTGGATACGGCTGTTTTGGCGCGCAGGTTCTGCAGGGCGGATCTGAGGGCAGCCTCTTCGTCCTTGGTTTGTTTGCCGGTGGGCGTTGAGGTGCCGGCGGCCGGTTTTAACAGGCGCAGACCGTTTTCATAAGCATTTTCCGCAGGTTTGCTTTGGCCGGTTGCCTCAAGGGCCTTCCCAAGATGCAGGTAAACCGCGACATCCTTCGGATTGATAACTATGGCATCCTGCAATAATTTCACCGCTTCCGGATAGCGTTGCTGTTTGATGCGGACCAGGCCGAGCGCGTCCATGGCGTCGAAATTTTTGGGTGCCATACTGAGAATCAGGGTGAACTGGCTTTCAGCCTCGGATATTTTATTTCTGTTTAAGAGAAGCATGCCGTATTTATTGCGTAACTCAATATCCTTGGGATTAAGATCGACATATATCCGGTATTCCATCTCGGCAATTACTGGAATGGACTCGGTTCCGACATGTGCTTGGCTGATAGACGGCACCGTAATCGAACAATATAAGCCGAGGCAAATAATCAGAGCAACTATTGATCGTTGTTTCATCTCACTATATTTCAGGCTATCCTGCTTTCAATCCGGGAAGTGTTATATAAATTAGGCAGCTATGGTTTTAAGGGCATGGATCAAGGTATAAACACCTAAGCCGGTAATAATCAGGGCGCTGATGATCCCCATGGTTCGAGTAAAGTCCGGCGATGGACTGAGATGTTCCGCATACTTACCGGCACAGGCCAGGGTTACTCCGATAACCACCATCACCAGACCAAGACCGATACTGAAAAAGAGAGCCGTAATTAAACCGCCAATGGCATTGCCGGCGCTAATGCCGATCAAAAGCGAGGACATGGCAGCCGGACAGGGCGTAAGTCCCCCGGAAATACCCAGCATCAGCAGACTCCAGCGATCCCGTTTGGCAGGTTGGTCGAGATTGTGGCCGGGGCAGCAATGTTTATGATCATGGTCATGATGATGGTCATGATCAACTGGATGAGCATGGCATTGATCGTGATTATTCCCATGCTCATGATCGTGATTGTGGTCATGCCCATGATCGTGATGGTGATGGTTGCCGAAGAGATGAAAGTGGAGATGGCCGCCTCCCCGGCCAAGTCGCGCAATCAGCATCCAGATCCCCACTGCCAGGACAAGCAGGGCTGAGAGGAGGCCGAACCAGGCGTGGACGGTCTCCTGGGAAAATGACAAAGAGAGAAGCGCTGCGGCAATCCCGAGGACAATAATACTGAAAGTGTGGGCGATCGTGGCTACAATCCCGAGGATGATTCCATCCAATATCCGGCCTTTAGCGCCGATCATGTAGGCGGCAATGATCGATTTGCCATGGCCTGGTTCAAAGGCATGCAGAGCGCCGAGACCTATTGCGGTCAGATAGATCATGAATTTATCCATGTCAGCAGCCGGTCTCCTTGTCAAGGATGGTGCAGGCGCCTTTATGGTCTGCCAAGGGGCAGGCTGAAGGGGTGGCGGTTCCGGTTAGGGAAGAGGCTTTAAGCCACTGGCTGGCAGTGGCTACAACTCTATCGGTGAGCATTACGGAGAGTCCAATATGTTTTGCCGGATCAACTGTCTGTTTAAGAAGTTCGCGCGAAAAGGCGTTTTGAATTTCCGGTCGGTTATATATACGGTCAATAAGAGAGTCAGGGTGATTGCGGCCGTCTATGGTCACATCGTAAAGCAGTTGGTGGGCTGCCTGCTTGCCCATTTTTTCAGCCAGCAGGAACATAAGAGCTTCAGTGGAGATCAGGCTTGAGGAGTTCAATAAATTTGTCCGGATACTCTCCTCATGGATTATGAGACCGCCAAGGATCGTTCGCATCAGCGCCAACCCTCCGCACAGGTAAAGGGAGGAATCCGTGATAGTAACCCATTCCAGGCGGACCGCCCGATAATCTCGTTCGTGTTCGTTGATCAGAGCATCGAAGGCCAGTCCGGCATTGGCTCGAATCAGGCGGGCCAGGACTACCACCTGTTCGCAGAGTTCGGGATTGCGTTTGTGCGGCATTGTTGTGCTGCCGATCTTGCCGCGGTGAAACGGTTCTTCAAGTTCGCCTATCTCGTCTCGTGATAATTGGCAGATTTCATTGGCGATTTTGGCCAGAGTGCCTGCTATTATGGCTTGTACTGATAAGTATTCGGCCTGCCGATCCCGGGCTGAATGCCAGGCCGTATCGGCAGGAG
>Ga0208863_1001690_pt1 | contig 13043 bp, 17 predicted proteins | sample RifOxyD3_FD_184040 | JGI IMG/M metagenome (GOLD analysis project Ga0208863, IMG submission 184040) | Soil microbial communities from Rifle, Colorado - Rifle Oxygen_injection D3 (SPAdes) | ecosystem: Environmental > Terrestrial > Deep subsurface > Rock core/Sediment | place: Rifle, Colorado...
CCAGCCAATACATAAGGTCCAATAGAGACTTCTTCGTCAATCATATTGTCTGTCACACGTTGATCAATCCCTTCATAACGTCCACAGACAAAAGTGATTTCATCTAGTTTAGAAAATTTTTCAGCCATCTTCTGATCAAATTGTGTACCGCGTGGAGAAAGTAATATAGTTCTTTTTTTATTTTTCAAACTACCATTGAACACTTTTTTTATTTTTGTAAGACCATCCACTTTAGCAAAAGGAATAGCATCAATATTTTTCAAAGCTCTAAAAATTGGCTCAGCACTCAAAATCATCCCAGGTCCCCCACCATAAGGTGTATCATCCACTTTATTATGTTTATCCAAAGTATAATCTCGCAAATTAATAGCTCGTATTTTTATAGCTTCAGCTTTTTGTCCACGACCAAGAATAGATTCTTTGGAATAATCTTCGATAATATTTGGAAAAATTGTGATGATGTTGAATTGCATGTTTAGAAAGGCTTACGAGCCTGCCTGTCGGCAGACAGGGCTTACTAGGCTCACAATGCCTACAAGTCCTTTTGGTTAACAAAATTATATTACCCTAATTTGGGAGAAAAATCAATAATTGTACTTTGACCAATTATTTTTTGTTAAATCTATCTCAGCCATAATCACTTCTTCTTTATGGTTAGAAGCTTTGACAATTATCTCACCATATGGATTTACAATCATACTATTACCAACACTAGTCTCTTTGTAAACACGACTAGTCTTCGCTATTATATCCAAATTATCAGCAAAATTACAAAATATAAAATAAGATCTGTTTTCAATAGCTCTAGCACGTGACAAATATTCTGTCTGTAAAAACTCTATGTTTTCTGGAACTATTTTTTTGTGACCGCTAACGTCTTCCAAAGCCCACATAGCCAAATTAACAATAATATCTGGCCTATGTTTTCTATATTGATCTGATAGTTTTGAAGAATGTAAATCAGCACAAATTTGAATGGCGACTTTTCCAAAATCAGTTTTAAAAACCATGTCATTATCCCCTACAACTAAAAATTTCTTTTCCGAAGACCACAAATATTGTTTATCATAAAAACCTAAATTTATACCATCTCTATTTATCAAACAAGAAGAATTATAATTATCTTTACCAACCTTTCGAATAAAACTACCAGGAACAAAATTTGTATGATATTTCTTAGCAAGCAAAGACAATCTTTCGTAAACAAAAGAATCATCTGCTAAACTTAGATTATAATTACTAAACAATGGTCCCGTAAGAGAATACTCTGGAAAGACCACTAAATCTGGTTTTAAATAAGAATATTTTTTTATCAACCTTTCCATCTTTAACAAATTGGCTTCTATATTTAAGTAAATTGTTTTATATTGAAATACTAATAATGTTATTTTTTTCATAGTGTTTACACTATGCCATTTATATTTTTATTAACAAGTGAAACCTGTGGACAAAAAAATACAACCGCCTTAACGATTGTATTTTTGTTTAAAATTCTGTAAGCTCATCCGAGCTCGTCTAGAGCCTTGTGAGCTTCGTAAGCCTTGTCGGCCTTGTAAGCTACAAAGTTTATTTTTTCTTTCCTTCAATAATAGCTTGCTCCACATTCTTTGGACATTCTCCATATTTCAAGAATTCCATTGTAGAAGAAGCACGACCTTGGGTCATAGAACGAAGTGAAGTGACGTAACCAAACATACTTGAAAGAGGAACGATAGCACGCACAACTTTGGCAGAACCACGATCAGTCATTTCTTCGATTTGACCACGTTTTGATGATAAATCACCAATTACATCTCCCATATATTCTTCAGGAGTAGTTACTTCGACTTTCATAAGAGGTTCAAGCACTACTGGATCAGCTCTTTTGACAGCAGCGGCAAAAGCCATACTACCTGCAAGTTTGAAAGCGATTTCAGAAGAGTCAACTTCATGATAACTACCATCAAAAACAGTAGCTTTGATGTCTAGAAGTGGATAGCCAGCGATAACACCTTTGTCCATTGTTTCTTTGACACCTTTTTGGATAGGAGTGATATATTCTTTTGGAATTGAACCACCTTTGATTTCATCAACGAATTCGAAGCCAGCACCTTTTTCCATAGGTTCGATACGCAACCAACAATGACCGTATTGACCACGACCACCAGATTGTTTGACATATTTACCTTCAGCTTCAGCAGGTTTTCTAATTGTTTCTTTGTAAGCAACTTGAGGAGCACCAACTTGGGCTTCTACTTTGAACTCACGTCTCATACGATCAACTAGAATATCCAAATGCAATTCTCCCATACCTGAAATAATTGTTTGCAAAGTTTCTTCATCAGTATGAACTTTGAAAGTAGGATCTTCTTCAGCCAATTTTTGTAGAGCCAAACTCATTTTTTCTGCATCTTGTTTAGTAGCAGGTTCGATAGCCACTGAGATAACAGGTTCTGGGAAAGTCATTCTTTCCAAAACAACTGGATTATTTTCATCACACAATGTGTCACCTGTTGTTGTTTCTTTTAGACCAATGGCAGCAGCGATTTCTCCAGCGAAAACTTCATCAACTTCTTCACGAGTATTAGCATGAAGACGAACGATACGAGCAATACGTTCTTTTTTACCTGAAGTGGTATTCAAAACATAAGTACCTGATTTGATACTACCAGAATACACACGGAAAAAAGACAATTTGCCAACGAAAGGATCAGTTGCAATCTTGAAAGCAAGACCAGCGAAAGGAGCCTTATCATCAGTTTTTATTTCAATTTTATGTTCTTCATCATCAGGGTCAGTAGCAAACAAAGGAGGAACATCAAGAGGTGAAGGTAAATAAGCAACGACATTATCAAGAGCAATTTGGACACCAATATTTTGCAAAGCAGTACCACACATTACCGGATAAATGCCATCTCTCAAAACAAGAGTACGAATACCTTTCTTTACTTCTTCGATTGTAAGTGCTTCACCACCTAAATATTTGTTCATCAAATTTTCATCAGCTTCAGCCACAGCTTCCATCAAAATTCCACGATACTCTATTACCAAATCTTTCATATCAGCAGGAACATCGATTTCGACAATAGTCATACCATGGTCACCTTCGAATTTGTAAGCTTTTTCAGCCACAATATCAACTACACCACTAAAAGTAGATTCACTACCAATAGGCAATTGGATAGCAATGCCTTTTGGAGACAAACGCTCTTGAATAGATTTCAAACTCATGTAGAAATCAGCACCAGTTTTATCCATTTTGTTGATAAAACAAATACGAGGTACGTTGTACTTGTCAGCTTGACGCCAAACAGTTTCAGATTGAGGCTCTACACCTTGTGAACCATCAAAAACAGCAATAGCACCATCAAGCACACGCAAAGAACGCTCTACTTCGACAGTAAAGTCAACGTGGCCTGGAGTATCGATGATATTGATACGATGATTTTGCCAAAAACAAGTAGTAGCAGCAGAAGTAATAGTAATACCACGTTCTTTTTCTTGCTCCATCCAGTCCATAGTAGCTTCACCTTCATGAACTTCACCGATTTTGTGTTTTTTACCAGTGTAGAAAAGAACACGCTCAGTAAAAGTAGTTTTACCAGCATCGATATGCGCCATGATACCAATGTTACGTATCTTGTCTAAAGGATAATCTCTATCCATATATTTTAAAAATTAGTTTATTAGATTATTGATCAATTAGTTAATTTTTTATTTCACCTAATCACCTGATCACTTAATCACTTCAGTGTAATCAGTGTTTTATCTACTAAAACGTGCAAAATGAGCAAAAGCTTTGTTAGCTTCGGCCATTCTATGAACGTCTTCTTTCTTTTTGATTGTACCACCAGTACCTTCTAAGATATCAGAAAGTTCTGAAGCCAATTTTTCTTTCATAGAAACACCTTTTCTAGCTCTGGTAGCTGTCAGAATCCAACGAAAAGCCAAAGCATTTTGTCTTCCGCCAGAAACTGGCATAGGAACTTGGTAGTTGGCACCACCAACACGACGAGAACGTACTTCTACTTGTGGACGAGCAGATTCTATTGCTTGTTCAAAAGTTTTTAAGGCTTCTCCTTTTTGTTTTTTTGCTAAAATTTCCAAAGCACCATAAACAATAGCTTGGGCAGTAGATTTTTTGCCACCGACCATCACGAAATTTACAAATTTTGACAAAAGTTCGCTATTATATACTGGATCTGGAAGTATTAGACGTTTTTGAGCTCTTTTTCCTCTCATAAAATTAGTTTATTAGATTAACTTTCACTTAAACACTTAATCACTTTATTAAAAAATGATATGTATTATCCGCCCAAGGCGGACCCGCCTTGGGCGGGGTGTTAAGATTAGTGTTATTGTTTTTTAACTTTAGGTCTCTTAGTTCCATAAATAGAACGACTTCTGTTACGACCTTCTACACCTTGGGTATCATAGACACCACGCACAATATGATAACGTACACCAGGTAAATCTTTTACACGACCACCACGGATAAGTACTATTGAATGTTCTTGCAAATTGTGTCCTTCACCAGGAATATAGGCAATAATTTCTGATCCATTTGATAAACGAACCTTAGCAACTTTACGCAAAGCTGAGTTAGGTTTCTTTGGGGTTGCAGTGTACACTTTGGTACAAACACCACGTTTGAAAGGACTTCCTCTACGTAGGATTGTCTTTTTGCGGTGCAAACTGTCCCAGGTAAATTGCATGGCAGGAGAAGCAGATTTTTTCTTCTGACTTGTTCTACCTTTACGCAATACTTGATTCATTGTTGGCATAATTCAAAATGCTTACAAGGCTTACGAAGCTTACAAGGCTTACAAGGCCAATAAACTACGTAAACATTTATTAATAAAATCCTCCGAAGCTCTGTGAAACAAGAACACAGGAGGGAATAAAAAAATTCCCGTTTCTGGGAATCAAATTTAGAAAATATAATTTTTTGATAAAAATATATCTCCAAAGCGTTGATCCCTTATTTCAGGGACGTCTTCTTCTGACTAAGTCAGAATACTACGTCTGGGTGTTCCTTTTGAGAACGTGGATAATATATACTATTTGAGAATTTTTGTCAAGTATAAAAACCAGAAAGACTTGAGAGGCTAATCAATATTATGTTATAGTATATTCACTTCAATTAAAATAATAAAAAAATATGGGTAGTTACATTGAATTAAACGACACTCTACAAATCACAACAGAACAAGGTTTTCCAACTGATATTTTAAATTTAGAAAAACACCAAGAAAACCCTATCGTATTGTCTGATATAAAAGACAAAATTTTTGAATTCAAAAATAAACCAAATGCTAGAATATTTCATCAAGCACCAACCAGATGCTTCTTAGTACACAATATAAATGGTAAATGGTTATATTGGGGAAAAGTATTTATAATTGAACAAACTATAACAGGAGATAAACAAGAAGATTATAAAACTTCTGGTAAGTATAAAATTATCGAAATTTATGATCCAGAATATCAAATGCAAATAACTAAACACGAGACACCAGAGGGGCTAAGTTATTTTCAATAATATGCCACAAATCAAAAAACAATGGGATATTCTTTCTGAAGAAGAACGCAGAAATTATATCAACAAAATAATTACTTTCTTTGCCGAAGAACGCGATGAAGAAATAGGTATTATCGCTGCAGGAGAAGTATTAGATTTTTTCTTAGAAAATTTTTCCAAAAATATTTACAACCTAGGAGTCGAAGATGCCAAAGAAATGTTCAAAGAAAAAATGACAGATCTAGAAGTAGATTTGGATGCGATGAAACAAAAATAGACTGACAAGTCTATTTTTAATTTTAAAAATATAAATATTTTAGGCAGGATAATAAGGTATACCTAAAAAATCTGCTCCTTTCTTAGTTATAACTAAATTTTCGTATTCTCTATACATACTATCACGCTTTTTTACTGACTCCATATAGCCCAATGTAGCCAGCTTTCTATATACCTGAGAAACTACTTTTGGAGAAATATCAAACCCAAATAATTCACTAAGTGATTTAGACCAATAAAGCAAACGAAATTTTCGTTCAAAATGCCCACCTCTATGCGCTGCATATAAAACAAGATAAGTTATATCTGCGTCATCTTCCACTCCTTCAAGTTTTCTTTTTTTATCAAGGCCACTCATTTCTGCTAGTAATTCATTATATTTATCTCTATCTACTTCATAAATATAACCACCTGACATATTTTTGTTCCTGCCACCTTTAATTAAGATCCCCTGTTCTTCAAGTTCTTCAAAAATTAACTTCTGTTGTTTTTCTGAAACCTCAGGAAAACCAGTCAACCTTGTAAGTGCTAAAGAACTATCTTCAGACAACCCAATTTTTGCAGGGTATACTTTTTTTAAAAAACTGAACATTTCTTTGATTGTCTTTCTTTCTTCTTCATTAAATACTTCCCACCATTTGCGTTGTTCTTTTTCAATTTTTGGTATCCCCAACATATCAGGATTTATACCTATTGATTCTGTCATAAAATTAAAGGTTTTAATTTTAAAATAAAAAATTTACATTTAGAACAATCCTCCGCCCCCTGTAAACAAATTAGAAATAAAAGCAATAATCGGAGATAAATATTTAGAAAAAGCAAAAATGAAAATAAGCAAAATAAAAATACCATATTGTTCAAGAGTTTGCTTCAGCTTCCACATCGAATCTGGCAATACTGCGTATAACACTTTTGAACCATCTAGTGGTGGAATAGGGACTAGATTGAATACCGCGAGCAAAACATTGGCAAAAACTATGATAGAAAACAGTCCTACCATGTTGGCAGTAAATTGACTAGTGATAGGCAAAAATCTGATAAGCATCCCAAAGACAAAAGCCAAAATAAGATTGGAGAGTGGTCCTGCCACAGCCACAGCGGCCGGTCCCCATTTTTGATTTTTCAAATTATAAGGATTGAAAGGAACTGGCTTGGCATAAGCAAAAAGAAAACCTGTTCCAAAAAACAAAATCACTGGCAATACAATAGTACCCCAAATATCCACATGAGCTATTGGGTTCAAGGTGAGACGCCCAGCATAGCGAGCTGTCGGATCCCCTAGTCTGTCTGCCACCCAACCATGAGAATATTCATGAATAATGGCGGAAATTATGATGACGAGGAGAAAGAAAATCATTGATAATGGATCCATAATATAGTTTATAAAGTTAAAAGTTTATAAAGTTCATAAAGTTTTATCATTTTATATTTTGTTAAGCCTTTTTGGCCTTTCCAGCCTTGTAGGCCTCGTAAGCTTTGTAAGCCTTGTGAGCCTTTATAAAATCCCTTGACAAAAACATAAGTATATTGTACTATATGAATCATCTAATAACAAGTACTAATAATAATCTTATGCCAAAATGTGATATTTGCCAAAAAGGTTCACAAAAAGCTGCTAACAGAAGCCATTCAAAGGTGAAAACTCTTCGTCGTCAAAAACCAAACCTACAAAAACTTGATGATCACATGGTCTGTACCAAATGCAGAAGAACTATTACCAAAAAATTTGCAGACATGGTTGCTTAAAATCTTTTTTAAAAAATAAAATACCGTTCAAAATTGGACGGTATTTTTTTGTTTAAAAAGTTATAGTGATTCAAAAATTAGAAATAAAATAGAGATACAATTGAGATAAGACAATAGCTGAATCTGCTGTATCTGCCGTGTCTGCTGAAAAGTTATGTCTTAATTTTATATCCTGTCTTGAATATTCTCCATAAAACAAGCAAACAAGCGGCCAAAAATACTCCAATAATTCCAATACTAACAATAGGCGTAACAGTAGAACTTTCAAAAAAACTCCAACGCAAACCATTTATCATATAAACTATTGGGTTAAGATAAGACACTTTGTGCCAAAAGTCTGGCAACATATCGACAGAGTAAAATACTCCTCCCAAAAATGACAAAGGTGTGATAACAAAAGTCGGAAAGATATTTAGTTTTTCAAAAGTATCAGAAAGTAATCCGATGATAAAACCGAACAAAGCAAAAGTAAAAGCAGTCAGGAAAATAAAAAGCAAAGCAACAAAAGGATGAGCAATAGGCACAGGTGTAAAAAACAAAGAGACAATATAAATGATAGCCGAAATTATCATGGCACGACTAGTAGCAGCCAAAGTATAACCTAGCGTAATCTCAAGATAAGACATCGGCGCTGAAAGCAATTCATAAATAGTCCCGGTAAACTTGGGAAAGTAAATTCCACTTGAAGCAGCTGCCAGACTACTAGATAATAAAGACATCATGATGAGTCCCGGCACAATAAATTGGGCGTAGCTTATTTCACCCCCAACGTTAATTCGGGAACCAATGGCACTGCCAAAAACTACAAAATAAAGAGCAGTAGTAATCACCGGTGAAAAAATAGTTTGCAACGGAACACGAAAAGTCCGCGCCATTTCTTTTTTGTAAATTGTATAAAATCCGATCCAGTTCATAATAAAGTCCTGAGTATAACGAAGGACCTATAGATCCTACGAACATTTTAATTAAATAAAGACATTTAGTTTAATAATAATTTCTAATTCACCTAATTCCTAATTTCTAATAAAATTTCAAATACTCCCATTCAATAAACTTATTTATTCAGAGTTAATTTTTTTTAAGATTTATTGATTTAAAATTTGATTAGAAATTAGTAATTAAAAATTAGGTGAATTTTAAACGGTTTTAAAAATTCAAACAACGTCCTTAATTTTTACATGAAATTATCACAATTGTGACATTTATATGCTATTTATTAATCAAATCGATAAAAATTTCTTCGAGCGAGCTTTGTTTGGTGACCATTTCTTCTACTTCTATTTTTGACTCTTTGAGAATTTGCAAAATTTCCGCGACGTCCACTATCACATCATGTCCATACTCTACTACAATATTTTGTTTGTCTTCGGAAAGTGAAATATAATCTCTTTGTAAAGCACTTGGCAATTTTTCCAAAGGAATTTTCAAACTAAGCAACAAATGTTTTTTACCCATTTTTTTCATGAGCGTCTTCTTGTCCTCTATCATTTTCAATTCCCCTTTGTTGATAATACCTATTCTATCAGCCATGCTCTCAGCTTCTTCCAAATAATGAGTAGTCAAAATAATAGTCGTGCCTTGTTCTTTTATTTTTGCAATAAATTTCCACATATCACGACGAAGCTCTACGTCAACTCCCGCCGTTGGCTCGTCGAGAAATAACACAGCCGGTTCGTTCATGAGAGCCTTGGCAATCAAAACTCTCCTTTTCATACCGCCAGACAACTGAATGACTTTGCTATTTTTTTTATCCCAGAGAGACAAACCACGCAAAATTTCTTCGGTCAATTCTGATTTTTTGGGCTTACCAAAAAAACCTCTAGCATACTCCAAAGTCTGCTCAACCGTGATAAAAGGATCGAGCTGTATTTCTTGAGGAACGAGCGAAACAAAAGAACGCGCTTCGCGATATTGTTTGATAATATCAAAATCATTGATAGTGACTTCACCACCGCTAGGATTGACTAGACCACAGACAATATTGATAAGCGTAGTTTTGCCTGCTCCATTTGGACCAAGCAAGGCAAATATTTCACCCTTTTTGATATCAAAACTGACATTGTCCAAGGCTTTGATACCTCCCTTATATTCTTTGGTAAGATTTTTTATTTTTAAAATACTCATAATTAATTTTTTTCTACATCTGGATTATTTTTTTTGTCTTTCATCATTTGTCTGATATGCTGAGAACGAAGTCTCTCACGTATTTCATCACGCAGGGCTTCATCATCATTTTCAATAGAATTTATTCCAGTATGACTGACCGAAGTACTAACACTATTGCTATTTTGTCCGATTCTAGTGACAGAAGACACAGGTCCATTACTTGTACCTTTTACGACTTTGTCCATTGATGTTTTGGCATTTTCAATATTTTTTCTTTGTTGTAATTTTGCTGTAGAAAAATTCTGAGCATGAGATGAAGTCTGAGGCTTAGATAAGCTAGAGTTGTTTAAATTGATAGGTAAATTTTGTAGCATAGTTTTAAATAATTTCTAATGTAACAATTAAATAATCCTCAACTAATTTTAAGTAAAACATTTTTAGCATTATTAATTGAAAATCTTACTTTTATTGTCGAGTCGGAGAGAGGTCAAGTTAGAAATTAGGAATTAGAAATTAGGTGAATTTTTCTCATATTGTACTATTGTACTATGGATAACGTTTTTTGACAACAAAAAAACTCTTGGAAAAAGAGTTCTTTTATTGACCCTAGACGGAGTACTAAAATACTACCCCTAAAAAAAATAGGTGGGTAGCCGCAATTTTAGCCCACGGGCTAAAACGATATAGACTTCCCAATGTAATATCTTTGTAGAATAATATTGTACAACCGTAATTTAGGATCACTTATATTATATAATTGTATGAAGAATGTGTCAATTGTTTATATTTCAATTTCTGTGCCACCACTACTCATTAATTTTAGATTCAAAAAGATTAGCCTCTTTTAAAAGACTGTTTCTTTTTTCAAGCAGTTGTTTATGAATTCCTGAAATTATCACAGGATATTTTTTATCCATCACAGATGCTAACCAAGGATAGGTGATACCACGCTCAGCAAAAGCCTTTGACAAGTCCTCTAATTCTTGTTTTTCTACATCTGTAAACACTCCCGACAAAACTTTTCTCACAGAATCACTTTCCTTAGGATCAACATAACCCAAAATTAAAGAAGCATACTTTAATTCCAAAAATCTTAACACCTCATCGGTAACAACAAAAGAAGTCTCCTTAGGATCTACTGTAAGATATTCTATTCTTCTATCAGTCATAAGTATTATATTTTAAAAAATAATCAATTCTATTCTACCACATTACTAATTACTTTTCAAAAAATAATCAGTAATGTGGTCGGCAGCGCAGGGCATGAGCGAGGCGTCGACCACGTTGGCACTTCAAATCACCACCTCTTTCGCTTCCGTGGGAAGCGAACGATGGTAGAGACGATAGTGCCAGCACAAATTTTCATGGGATTCCTCCCGGTCATGGCTCCGCCCAATGCAGAGCCGAATATAAATAAAATAAAATTATTTTACTTATATCCGACTCCACGCTTTGCGCTGTCGATAAACCTCCTATTTATTTTTCAAATAAACCACCCCACTAATTACTTTCACAAAATATTCAGTGGTGTGGGGGGAATGGCGCACACCTTGTGTGTCCTCGAGTAACACACTAAGTGCCCCTAAAGGCCATTCCCCCAAATTTTATAACCATACATAATGGTTAAGAGACCCTCCTTTCCACCCATCGGGTGGGACAAGCCCTACTCTCTCATGGAGACGGGCGGGTTGCCTATAAAGATAAATAATATTATCTACATAGGCAACCCACCTTACTACACATGATCTAAGACTTTTACCAAATAAAAACTCCGCTTTTTCGGCGGAGTTTATTTTTTATTTTTGAAAAATGTTTTTACACACAATTATTTTTCAAACAAACAACTCCGCTTTTTGGAAAAACATCAACAATAATAGCAAAGAGATTCCAATTCTTTCCTGTGGCTTTGAGTGTATAGCAAGTTGTTGTTTGATTTAATAATTTCATAGTATTTTATTTACCTTATTTACATTACCAAGAGATTCAGATACGGTCAAGAAGTATTGGGGATAAGTCCGAAAAAGCCTAAAAGGCTTAAAATGCTTGAAAGGCTAGAAAGGCTGTGAACTACTTGGCCTTTTGAGCCTTTTAGGCTTTTTCAGCATTTCCAGCCTTTATCCAGTCTTGACTTTTCCCCCAAAAAAGTATATATTGTCCGCAACAAAATCGTTATTATTTATAATAAACAATAAAATTAAAAAAAATCAATCAGTAAAATTGAATTTAAACAAAATATTCTCGCCCGCCTTGGGTGGGTTACACTTAATTTACTTAATTTACAAAAATATGGAATTTACAGGCGTCAAAGAAAAAACACTTGTCATCATCAAACCAGATGCTATCCAACGTGGTCTTTTGGGTCAAGTCACATCTCGCTTTGAACAAAAAGGTCTTAAGTTAGTTGCTACCAAAATGGCATATTTGAAACAAGAAACTCTACGTGAACACTATGCTCATATTGCTGACAAACCATTTTACCCAGCAGTTGAAGAATTCATGATGAGTTCTCCAGCTGTCATCCAATGTTGGGAAGGTCTAGACGTAGTAAACACAGTTAGACTTATCACTGGAATCACCAAAGCTCGTGAAGCTGAAGCTGGTTCTATCCGCGGTGACTATGCTATGAGTGTAGCTTGTAATGTGATTCATGCATCAGACTCAATCGAAAATGCCAAAGCTGAAGTAGGAAGATTTTTTGAAGCAAGTGAAATTCACGAATACGACAAGAGTGATTATCAGCATGTTTACGCTGAAGAGGAAAGAACTAAATAGTTTATTCTAATATTTAAAAACGTCCGTGATTATGCGGACGTTTTTTTTATTTTTGTAACGTAAGAATTGTCGTATTGTCACATTGTCAGAATTTTCTTAGTAAGTTCCCTTCCCTCGTAGGGAAGGGTCAGGGTAGGGTCTTAACGGGATATTGTATTACAAATTTCTTTTATTTTTTGTATAGTATTTTCTCTATAAAACAATACTTCTTCATTTGTAAATCTTAATATAGAATAGCCTAAATTTTTTAAATATTCTTCACGTATTTCATCATAGTCTTTTTGCTCATTATGAATTGGACCATCTACTTCTATTATTAATTTCAATTCATGACAATAAAAATCTACAATAAAAGCATCAATACTAACTTGTCTACGGAATCTATATCCTATTTTTTCTTTTCTTAATTCTTGCCAAAGTACATATTCTGCTTTGGTGGGAAGTGAACGTAATTTTTTTCTATTTTTTTTAGTAATGTTATCGTTAGCTCGATAAGTTTTTCTTATTTGCATAGTTCGAGACCCCCTCCTGTCCTCCCCCTACCAGCGGTAGTGTACAGTAATTTGTACAAAATGTGCTACAATAGGAGATGTATAAAAAAATTAAACAGACTCAATTGAGTCGCTGGAAAATGGCACAACTG
>Ga0208863_1001691_pt1 | contig 13032 bp, 13 predicted proteins | sample RifOxyD3_FD_184040 | JGI IMG/M metagenome (GOLD analysis project Ga0208863, IMG submission 184040) | Soil microbial communities from Rifle, Colorado - Rifle Oxygen_injection D3 (SPAdes) | ecosystem: Environmental > Terrestrial > Deep subsurface > Rock core/Sediment | place: Rifle, Colorado...
ATCCCCGCCCTTTATGTGTGGCTCAGGGATGATGGGGAGACGTCTGGTCATCCGCAGTCTTCCGATCATCCGTAACCGGCAGTGTTTGCGAGACCTCCGGGGCATTCCCGCGCCCCTTGATAAAGGCAGTGATGATGCCCACTGCGGCGGCGCCAACCATGGCCGAAGCCACGATTGGCTGATCGAGATACGCGCAAAACACCGCAGAAAACAAGAGCGCTATAAACGCCGTCAAACCGAACATCTGGCCTCTTTTCGTGTCCTCAATTTCGGCCTTGAGAATCTGGGCTTCAGTAGAAATTCTGTGCTTGGTTTGAGTTTCGAACACCCGAACGATGGTTTTTGACAATCCCGGAACGACTTGCTCGTATTCCTTGAGCAGGTCTGGCGGAGGTAGAGGGCCAGAAAAGTGGGTACCGCTGTTTTGGCTGATTTTTATCAGCACACGCCCAGTCGTTTCGTCCCTGCCTAATATCTCGGCTTCAATGACGTTGGGTTCGTCTACGACCTCAAGTTCGCGCCTCTCATGATCCGCGCCATCGCCGACCCCAAGACTTGAATCGGCCTTATTAGGACGTGATTTTGGCGGTGTGGCCATTGACATGCGCCTTTGTCGGAATGGGCTTGCCGTTGAGTTCAATGGCTAAGGCCGCGCGCAGATCGCCGCCGATTGCGCCCCAGTCCGAAACATACGAACCCAGACTTAAAAGTCGGTATTGTTTTGTCAGACCGAAAGACGAGAGCGAGCCAAAACCACGCGCAAACCCCTTGAGAAAGGCCCTCGACAAAGTAGCGTGGGTCTCCGTTGATATGCCAACATTGTGCTGCTTGGTGCTCATAGCCCTGAGCCTAGCTTTCCCTACAGACACATTCAAGCGGCAAATACACCAACCTAATCGGTGAGCGAGGTCCAGACGCCGGAGGGGTCGTAGGCGAGCAGGTCGCCCTTTTCCAAATCGAACCACCATCCATGCAATTTCAGCCGACCCTCGGCGACCCGGCGCTCCACCCAGGGAAAGGACATCAGGTTGGTCAGAGAAATCTTGACCGCCTCTCGCTCCACATGGCGCTGGCGGGCCTCCCCGTCCAGGCCCACCGCGCAGGCACTGGCGACGATGGACATCCAGCCGTCGATAAACTCGCGATTTTCCGCGTCGGCATGGCCTTCGCATAGGCAACTGATCCCGCCGCAATGGGAATGGCCCAGCACGATGATGTGCTCCACGTTCAGATCCCGCACCCCGAATTCCAAAGCCGCGCTGGTGCCGTGATAGGCGCTGTCGGGGGCATAGGGCGGAACCAGATTGGCGACGTTGCGGACGATGAACAACTCGCCCGGTTCGGCCTGAGCAATGATGGAGGGATTGACCCGGCTGTCGGAGCAAGCAATGACCATAACATCGGGACGCTGCCCCTTTTCCACCAGATGGCGGTAAAAGTCGGGCTGTTCCACATAGTAGGTCTGATGGAAGGAACGGAAGCCTTCCAGGAGTCGATCGAGCGGCATGACGGGAGAATAGACGAACCCGGCTCAGGATCAAGGAATGGATTGAGACGCCTTCTTTTTGGCTTCCATCTCCCGGCGTTTGCGCGCCGGAATGTGGTCTTTGACCTTATTGGGGGAAGCCATGCGGTAGCGCCCGAACAGCACACAGCCCTTATTGCCCGGATCGCAGGGGATCTGGCCCAGCTTCATGCAGACTTCGTTGACGTTATGGGGGCAGCCCCAGCCGGACATGCGCGGCCTCCGCAGCATTAGATAACATGAATATATACTGCTCTATGTTCCCGTGTACGGCAAGGGTAAACTGAAGTCATGAACCCGACTTTCCTCTTGCGTCAGATGTTCGACGAGGCTGTGAGCGCGGCGCGTGCGGACAACGACTCCTACGGCTTCTTCGCGCGGGAGGGGGGATTGGTTCGCACCGGACCGACCGGGACCAACGTCAACGACGTCCGGGCGATCCTCGTGCTGTGAGGCGGAGGTTTAACAGGCTGCTGAAAAAATCTGTCCAACGCGTACATCCTTCGACTCGCCCGCTTCGCGGGCTGCTCAGGATGAGGTTAATTTATTGAAAAACAAAACAACCTCATACTGAGCAGCGGGCAATTGCCCGCGTGTCGAAGTATGCTTCAGCCGTTTATCAGAAGCCTGTTAAGCGTCCAGGCGGACGATCACTTCAACCCGCGTGACCTTCGCGCCGTTTGGAATGCGGGGCAGCTTGTCCACCGTAATCTCATCGCCGTGAATGTCGGTCAGCGCCCCAGACTTCTCAAAGAAGAAGTGGTGGTGATCGCTGGTGTTGGTGTCGAAGTAGGAGCGGGCGGCGTCCACCACAATCTCCCGCATCAGACCCGAATCGGTGAACTGGTGCAGGGTGTTGTAGACGGTGGCAAGAGACACGCGGACTTTGTTCTGAAGCGCTTCGGTGTGAAGCTGTTCAGCGGTCACATGGCGGTTGCCGTTCTCGAAGAGAAGCTTGGCCAGGGCCAAGCGTTGGCGAGTCGGGCGAAGGCCGGAGGCGCGCAGTTTTTCCACCAGAAGTCCGTAAGGCCGCTTGATCATCATGTCCATGGTCTGCTCATCCATCTCGTTATCGCCTTGGCCCACCTTAGACTCGACGAAAGGCGTATGCAGGTAGGCCAAAGGTCTATATTCGTATTGTTCTAAACCATTCGCGGCCAAAAAAAAAGATAAAATTTTATCTAATTTGTATATTTGCTGCCTGGAAAAGAAGCATTTTCAATGCCTTTTTAGGGCGTAATTGCTTACGTATTGATACTAAAGGTTAGTTTCCGGCGACGATCGCGGCCATAAGTTCGGCGACGGTGGGAATATGACCTTTGGCATAAAGGGGGTCTTCGCCGAACCGGTAGGCGTTGTGCCCGGCGAACATCAGCTCGTTGTCCACCGGCATGCCGTGGGCAATATTCTGAAGCGCCTTCTGGATGCAGAAGGAGCGCGGATCGGACTTACGCCCGGTGGTGCCTTCCTCGTTCTGCGACCAATTGGAAAAATGGCAGGCCGAGAGACAGCCCATGCAGGCGTTCTGATCGGCGACGATCTGCTTGGCCGCCTCCTGGGTTTCGAACACCAGGGTGGATTCGGGGGTGCGCATGGCCTCGGTATACCCTTGGGCGATCCAACCTTCGGCGCGGGCCTTGTCCGCTGCCTTGACATAGACCAGACGCCCCCGTGCGCCAATCGCTAAGGGCTCGGCCAAATCGCCCTCGGGACTGGAGATAAAGGGGATTTGACGCTCGGAGCGCGCAATCAGGCTCTTGAGGAAGGTGTTGCGCACCGCCGAGGAGTAGAACCCGGTGGGGCTGAAGTGGTGCAATTCCACATCTCCGGGCTTGAGCGTGGGCAAAAGGCGCTTCCACTCAGCGGGGATCGGGCTTTCTTGAGTCAGCAAAGGACGGGTGCCGAACTGGAAGGCGATGGGCCCCAATTCCTTATTGTCGATCCAGTCCTGCCATTCGCGCAAAGCCCACACGCCCCCAGCCATGAAGATGGGAATCTCCTTTAGGCCGATTTCCCGCATCAACTGGCGCAATTCCAGTACACGGGGATAGGGCGGTTGCGGCTGACGCGGGTCTTCACTGTTGGACAGGCCGTTGTGCCCGCCCGCCAACCAGGGGTCTTCGTAGACCACCCCACCCAGCCACTCGGCCTGTTTGTGATAAGAGCGTTTCCACAAAGCGCGCAGAGCGCGGGCCGAGGACACGATGGGATAGTAAAAGACCCCGTGGTGCGCCGCGATCTCGGAAACCTTATAGGGCATGCCCGCGCCGCAGGTGACTCCGTGGATCAGGCCCTTGGCCCCTTCCAGCACGCCTTCCAACACCGGCTCGCAGCCGCCCATTTCCCACAGCACATTGATATGGATGCGGCCCTTGCCCCCGGCAATCTCGTGGGCAATGCGCGCCTGCGTAATGCCGCCACGGATGCCGTAGGCGATCAACTCGTTCTGCCGCTCCCGGCGGGTGGCGGCGTGATAAACCTGAGGAATGACTTTGCCCTCGGCGTCGTAGGAATCCGGATTGACCCCGGAAACCGTCCCGACCCCGCCCGCAGCCGCCCATGCGCCACAGCTCCGCCCGTCGGACGCCGCCACGCCCTTGCCGCCTTCGATCAGGGGCAGGACTTCCTTTCCGGAAATGAGGATGGGATTGAGCGGCTTCACGGTCTTTAAGTCTCCCAGCAAGTTGAGCGGGCACCACACCGCGCCCGCTCCTTTATTACAGTTTTTGCCCTACGCTCCAAGCGCGGATTTCCCCCAAGCCCGAACCAAAGCGGGGTTGTCGGTGAAGATGGCGTCCACCCCCCAGCCCTTCAATTCAAGGGCCCGCTCGAAGGTGTTGACTGTCCAGGCCAGAACCGCCAGTCCCTCGGCCTTTATGTCCTGTGTTTTTTTCTTGGTCAACGTGCTCTGATCCAGATGGATAGCGACCGCTCCCACCTCCCGCGCCAAGCTCTTCCACGTCCGGGGCAGACGCTCGACCAGCAGCCCTATCGGCCACTCGGGGACCAGGGCGTGGGCGAGACGTGTCGCTTCCAACGAAAAACTGCTGATCAAGGGCGGCGGGCACTGCGCGGGCCAGCACGTCCGTAGGGTCTCCATTACGGTACGGGCCGTCTCGGCCTCCCGCCCCGGGCAGGGCTTGATCTCCAGATTGGCCTGAAGATTTAAGTGCTCCAGCAGGTCCACCGTCTCCTCCAGGGTGGGAGTCGGCTCGCCAATAAAGGCCTTATCAAAGGACAATCCAGCGTCGAGCGAGCCCATTTCTTCCAGAGTGCGCTCCCGCACCGGGCCGTAGCCATCGGTGGTGCGGTCCACGGTATCGTCATGAAACAAGATCACCCGGTTGTCGGCGGTCAGCTTGAGGTCCGCCTCGATCATGCCCAGCCCGTGCGCAGCCGCAGCGCGCAAGCCTGCCAGCGTATTTTCCGGTGCCGCACCGGCCAGCCCCCGATGCCCGATGAGAAAAGGAATATCCATGCTGCGTCCTGCAAATGAACAAAGGGCCGGAAAGATGCACCTTCCCGGCCCTTTGCAATGATACTTCGACCAGAAATCCGTCATCCTCATGCTGAGCCACGTCAAGGCACGAGGATGATAGCCCTCCGGTCTCTCCTTCGACAAGCTCAGGATGAGGCCGGAGGGCAGTGATTCCTAGTCCTCGGATTTGGCCGGTTTGGCGTTGCCTAGGTCAGCGCCAGTTTCCTGGTCCACCTGACGCATGGACAGCTTCACCTTGCCACGATCATCAAAGCCGGTGCACTTGACCTTCACCGCATCGCCTTCCTTGACCACATCGGTGACCTTGGCCACGCGGGTGCTGGACAGCTCGGAGATGTGGACGAGGCCATCGCGCTTGCCCATAAAGTTGACGAACGCGCCGAAGTCCACAACCTTGACCACCTTGCCATTGTAGATCGTGCCGACTTCCGGCTCGCAAACAATGCTGCGGATCATCTCGATGGCCTTGTCGGCGGCGGCCTGTTCGATCGCCGCGACCTTGATGACGCCTTCGTCGTCGATATCCACCTTGGCTCCGGACACTTCGCAGATTTCCCGGATCACCTTGCCGCCGGAGCCGATCACTTCACGGATCTTGTCCTTGGGAATGGTGATGGTGGTGATGCGCGGCGCGTTGGAAGAAACTTCGGAGCGCGCCCCAGTCAGAGCCTTAGACATCTCACCCAAGATGTGCAAGCGGCCGTCCTTGGCCTGCTTGAGGGCGATGTCCATGATCTCATGGGTGATGGAGGTGATCTTGATGTCCATCTGCAAGGAGGTCACGCCCAACTCGGTCCCGGCCACCTTGAAGTCCATATCGCCCAGGTGATCTTCATCACCTAGGATATCGGACAGGACGGCGAACTTCTTGCCTTCCTTGATCAGGCCCATGGCGATGCCCGCCGTCGGACGCTTCAAGGGCACCCCGGCGTCCATCAGGCTGAGAGACGCGCCGCACACCGAAGCCATAGACGAAGAGCCGTTGGATTCGGTGATCTCGGAGACCACCCGCATGGTGTAGGGGAAGTCTTCTTTGGACGGCAGAATGGGGTGAATGGCCCGCCACGCCAGCTTGCCGTGGCCGATCTCGCGCCGACCGGGAGAGCCCATGCGGCCCGCTTCGCCCACCGAGTACGGGGGGAAGTTGTAGTGCAGCATGAAGTTTTCCCGGTATTCGCCGCCCAGAGCGTCGATGATCTGCTCATCCGTACCCGTACCCAAGGTGGCGACCACCAGCCCTTGGGTTTCTCCACGGGTGAACAGAGCCGAGCCGTGAGCGCGGGGAAGAATGCCAACCTGGCAATCAATGGCGCGCACGTCCTTGGTGGTGCGCCCGTCGATGCGCGGGGTGCCGTCCAGAATGGAGCCGCGCACGATGTCGGACTCCAGCTCCTTGAACACCGCTCCAGCGGCTTCAATGTGCCCCGGTTCGGTCAACAATGCCAAACCTTCGGCCTTAATCGCGGCGATGCGCTCGTAACGAGCGGCCTTCTCGCGGATGGTGTAGGCTTCGCGCAGTCCGGCAGAACAAGCCTTTTCCAAGGTCTTGCGCACGGCGGCCACTTCCGGAGCTTCCTCGGGAATGTCCCAGGGATCCTTGGCGCACTGCTCGGCCAAGTCGATGATCGCCTGAATAACCGGTTGGAAGGCGTCATGGCCGAACTGCACCGCACCCAGCATGACCTCTTCGGTCAGTTCCTGAGCTTCGGATTCGACCATCAGAACGCCTTGCGTAGTGCCCGCAACCACCAGATCGAGGGTCGAGTCCTTCAGATCATCCAGGGTCGGGTTGAGCGCGTAGGCACCATTGATGTAGCCGACGCGGGCCGCGCCGATGGGGCCCATGAACGGCAGACCGGAGATGGTCAGCGCGGCGGACGCGCCGATCATCGACACGATGTCCGGGTCGTTTTCCAGGTCGTGGGAGAGCACGGTGGCGACCACCTGCACTTCATTCTTGAAGCCCTTGGCGAACAACGGGCGGATGGGCCGGTCGATCAGGCGGGAAACCAGGGTTTCCTTCTCGGAGGGACGCCCCTCGCGCTTGAAGAAACCGCCGGGGATCTTGCCCGCAGCGAAGGCCTTTTCCTGGTAGTTGACGGTCAGGGGGAAAAAGTCCTGGCCCGGACGCATGGTACGCACGCCCACGGCGGTGACCAGCACAATGGTATCTCCGTAAGACACCAAAACCGCGCCGTCGGCTTGACGGGCGATGCGGCCAGTTTCCATGACGAGCGGACGGCCGCCCCATTCGATTTCCTTACGGTACACTTTAAACATAGACATTTAGATTCGTTCCTTTTCAGACAGACGATCCCCGCTGGGGGCGCTTTTAAGAATTATGTGCGGACTACCGCGACGGTTCCCTTGGTTTCCAACAACCGCCGCCCCGGACTTAAGTCGTCCAACCCGGGCCTCCTGGGCGCTTTCCGCGTAACCTCTCAAAAGCAGTTCGCCCCGCCGGTTGGGGTGGCGGGGCAAACCTTGACGTGGGGACCTATTTACGAATTCCCAGACGACCAATCAGGCCTTCATAGCGGCTTTGGTCCTGGTTTTTCACATAATCCAGCAACCGACGGCGCTGGCCCACCATGATCAGAAGACCACGACGGGAATGGAAATCTTTGTTGTGGCTCTTCAGGTGCTCGGTCAGATTCTTGATCCGCTCGGAGAGAATCGCGATTTGCACCTCGGGTGAGCCGGTATCGCCCGGATTGATGGCGTATTCAGTGATCAGTTCCTGCTTGCGCTGGGCGGTAATAGTCATTTCTTCAGTCCTCTTCGGCATCGGGTTGCACGACTCGCACCGGACGGAGCATTCCGTCACAGACTCGAACCAGAGCAATCAGCCGACCTTCCCGTTTCGCCAGGATGGTATCCTCGGACGTCATGGTGTGAAGGCCTTCACCGGCAACGATTTCCTCAATGGGAATCGCCCTGCCGTGGCGGATGCTCCGAGCTTCGTCTTCCGTCAAGGCCAGGGCCGGGATGCCGTCCAGCGCGGTCTCAATGGGAAGCAGGTACATCGATTGCGGCGCAATATGCACAAGTTCCTCTAGCTTTTCCAGGGAAAATGCGTTGGCCTCGGCGAATGGGCCGCAGACCGTGCGCCGCAGGGCGGAAATGTGGCCGCACGTTCCTGCCGCCTTCGCAATATCCCTACCTAAAGAACGCACATAAGTCCCCTTGCCGCAGCGCACGAGAAACTCGGCGTGATCCGGGTCGGGCCTAGACACAAGTCTTACATCTTCGATGCGCACAATGCGGGATTTCATCTCGGGGGCAAGCCCCTCCCGCGCCAGCTTATAGGCCCGCTGGCCATTCACTTTCAGCGCCGAGAACGCAGGCGGGGTTTGAGCGATATCGCCGACAAAGCCCGGCAAGAGTCGCTCCACCTCCTCCGTCGAAGGCCGCACAGAGGAGGTTTCGATCACCTCCCCTTCTCCATCCTCGGTGGAGGTGGCTTGCCCGAAGGTAACGGTGAAGCGGTATTCCTTAAGACCGTCCATGACGTAAGCGGTGGTCTTGGTGGCCTTGCCGAAGGCCAGAGCGAGCACGCCCGTCGCTAGGGGGTCCAGAGTTCCCCCGTGCCCCGCCTTCTTGGCGTTAAGCAGCCGTTGCACCTTGCTCAAGGCCTGCGCCGAGGACAGGCCAAGGGGTTTATCCAGCACGATCCACCCGGAAATGGGCAAGCCATTGCGGTTACGCGCCATGGGCAGCCGGTGGGTTTAAAGAATATGTCATGCACGCCCTTTCTCGGCTCAACGCACTCCCCCCGGTTTAACGACGATCCTGAGGTTGTCAATCAAGTGAGTGAGGGCTTCCCACCCGGCGAGGCGGTAGGGTATAGTCGCGCAGACACAAACCGCCAGGATGCCATGAAACTTCACGTTTCCGCCAAGACCCCGCTCATCGCCCTGCTGTTCGCCTTGAGCTTGGCGCTCGGAGCGTGCAGCAGCGATCCCGAAGGCTTCGCCGAGGTCAAGGAAGACCCTATCGACCAGCTCTATGCGGTCGCCATGGATCACCTCAACAAGCGGGAATACAAGCAGGCGGCGACAGCCTTCGATGAAGTGGAGCGCCAGCATCCTTATTCGGTGTGGGCCACCAAGGCCCAACTGATGGCCGCGTTCGCCCACTATCAGGACAATAAGTACGATGAAGCCATCGTCGCCCTCGACCGTTTCATCCAGTTGCATCCCGGCCACCGCGACATCGCCTACGCCTATTACCTCAAGGGCTTAAGCTACTACGAACAAATCTCCGACGTGGGCCGGGACCAAAAAATGACCGAGCTGGCCATGCAGTACCTGGGCGAAGTGGTCAACCGTTTCCCCGAATCCAAGTACGCCCGCGACGCCAGCTTGAAGATCGACCTGACCCGCGACCACTTGGCGGGCAAGGAAATGGAAATCGGGCGCTACTATCTGCGCCAGCAGCAGTATCTCGCCGGGATCAACCGCTTTGCCATCGTGGTTAAAAAGTATCAGACCACCACCCACGTTCCCGAGGCCTTGGGCCGCATGGTCGAGGCCTACATCGCTCTTGGCCTTGACATGGAGGCTCAGAAGGTGGCCGCCGTGCTGGGCCACAACTTCCCCGGCAGCCCCTGGTACCAAGACTCCTACCGCTTGGTTAAGGGCATCACCCTGGAGCCGCCCCCGGACGCCGAAGGTGGCTGGTTCGACTGGGTGCCCTTCGTGGGAGAGGACAACGAATCCTCCACCGCCACGCCCTACCCGGCGCAGGAGGGCGCGTTCGACCCCGCCCCTCAGACTGCGGACCCCGCAGCCCCGGCGGAGGAAGACGGAAGCTGGCTCGACTGGATTCCCTTCGTGAAGGGAAGCAAAGCCGAAGAGCCGCCGCCCGCCCCGGACGGTGCGGGGCAGTAGCGGGGACGGAATGCTGCAAAGCCTCTCCATCCGCGATGTGGTGCTGATCGACCGCCTTGATTTGTCGTTCAAAGAGCGTTTGAGCGTCCTGACCGGGGAGACCGGAGCGGGCAAGTCCATCCTGCTCGACAGCTTGAGCCTCGCCCTGGGGGCGCGTGCCGACGCCGGACTGGTGCGCACGGGCGCAACCCAGCTTTCCGTCACCGCCGCCTTTGACCCGCCCGCCGCCCATCCCGCCCGCGCCCTGGTGGCCGAGCAAGGGCTGGAGGTGGGCGACGAGCCCTTGCTGCTGCGGCGCATGGTGGCGGCGGACGGACGCTCCCGCGCCTATCTCAACGACCAGGCCGTCAGCGTCGGACTGTTGCGCCAGATCGGCGACGCCTTGGTTGAAATCCACGGCCAGTTCGACACCCACGGCCTAATGGACCCCAGCACCCACCGCAGCGTCCTTGATGCTTTCGCTGAGGTGGGGGAAGCCGCCCTGTCTGTGCGTGAAGGCTGGCGTGTCTGGCACACCAAGGCCGAGTCCCGCGCCAAGGCCGAAGCGGCTCTGCTCCAAGCCCGCGCCGAGGAAGACCTGCTGCGCCACAATCTGGCCGAGTTGGAGGCCCTAGCCCCCGTTCCCGGCGAGGAGAAGGAGTTGGCCGAAAAACGCTCCCGCCTGATGCACGCACAAAAGCTCACCGAGGGCGTGAATGCGGCGTTCGGGGCCTTAACGGGCGGAGCCGATGTGGAAGGGGCTCTGCGCAAGGCCTCCCAGCATTTATCCCGGATCGCCGATCTGGCGGGTTCCGCCCTGACTCCGATCACCGAGGCCCTCGACCGCGCGGCCATCGAATTGAGCGAGGCCGTGTCGCAACTGGAGCGCCTTTCCGCTGAAATCGACCTGGACCCGTCCCACCTGGAGACCGCCGAAACCCGCCTGTTCGCCCTGCGCGGCGCAGCCCGCAAGCACGGGGTGGAGGTGGACCGCCTGTCTGAACTGCGCACGGAGATCATCGCCCGGCTGTCGAGCCTGGACGATGGGGGGAGCGTGTTGGTCCGGCTGGCGAAGGAAGAACAGGCCGCTCGGGCCGCTTACCTAGAAGCCGCCCGCGCCCTGTCCCGCGCCCGCCACGCCGCCGCGCAGCGCCTGGATGCTGCCGTCAACGCCGAATTGCCACCCCTGAAACTGGACAAGGCCACCTTCCGCACCGCCGTCAACGACTTGCCGGAAAGCGCCTGGGGCGAGAGTGGACTGGATCACGTAGCCTTTGAAGTCGCCACCAACCCCGGCACCCCTCCCGGTGCCATTGGCAAGATCGCTTCGGGCGGGGAGTTGGCGCGTTTCATGCTGGCCCTGAAGGTGGTGCTGGCCGGAGCCAGTCCCATTCCCACCTTGGTCTTCGACGAGGTGGATACGGGTATCGGCGGTGCCACCGCCGATGCGGTGGGCGAGCGCCTTTCCCGCCTCGCCCAAGGGGTGCAGGTGCTGGTGGTCACGCACAGTCCCCAGGTCGCCGCACGCGGCGATCACCACTGGCGGGTGGATAAGAAGGAAGTGGAGCCAGGACGCATCGCCACCTCGGTCGCTCCCCTTGATGGCCCGGCGCGGCGGGAAGAAATCGCCCGCATGCTGTCCGGGGCACACATCACCGATGAGGCCCGCGCCGCCGCCGATCGTCTGCTGGGGGCCTAGAGGGTGATCCCCGTCGCGGACCTTTTGGACATGGAAGCCGCCGCCGAGTTGAAAGGACTGGCCGCCGAAATCGCCAAGCACGACGCCGCCTACCACGGAGCCGACGCGCCGCTCATTTCCGACGCCGAGTACGATGCCCTGGTGGCCCGCAACCGGGCCATTGAAGCCCGCTTTCCCCACCTGATCCGTCCCGACAGCCCAAGCCACAGGGTGGGCGCGGCCCCGGCCCAGGGCTTTTCCAAGGTTGTTCACGCCCTACCCATGCTGTCTTTGGGCAACGCTTTTACAGAAGTGGAGGTCGCAGACTTCCTCGACAAAGTGCGCCGCTTTTTGTCTCTCGCTGAGGACGCGCCGGTGGAGGTGGTCGCCGAGCCCAAGATCGACGGCCTGTCCTTTTCCGCCCGCTATGAGCAGGGCCGTCTGGTCCAAGCCGCCACCCGGGGCGACGGAGCGACTGGCGAAGACATCACCGCCAATATTCGCACCATCGCCACCCTGCCCCAAGTTCTGACCAACGCGCCCGAGGTGCTGGAAGTACGCGGGGAGGTCTACCTACGCCGCGACGATTTCCTGGCCCTCAACGCCCGGCAGGAAGAGGCGGGTGAGAAAGTGTTCGCCAACCCGCGCAACGCCGCTGCGGGATCGTTGCGCCAATTAGACCCCAAGATCACCGCTACCCGCCCCTTGTCGCTGTTCGTCTACGCCTGGGGGGAGGTGGTGGGGGCCGAATGGCCGACCCACGCCGCTTACCTGGAGGCCCTGAAATCCTGGGGCTTCCCGGTCAACCCGGAAACCCGCGTCTGCACGACGCTGGGGGAGATCATGGACCTTTATAACGCCCTGCTCGCCAAGCGCGCCCGCCTGCCCTACGACATCGACGGGGTGGTCTATAAGGTCAACCGGGTGGACTGGCAAAAGCGTCTGGGCTTTATCTCCCGCGCCCCGCGCTGGGCCATCGCCCACAAGTTCCCCGCCGAGCAAGCCCGCACCGTCATCGAGAAAATCACCATCCAGGTAGGCCGCACTGGGGCACTCACCCCGGTCGCCAACCTGGACCCCATCACCGTGGGCGGGGTGGTGGTCTCCCGCGCCACCTTGCACAACGAGGATTACATCGCCGAAAAGGACATCCGCGAAGGCGACACAGTGGTCATTCAGCGGGCCGGGGACGTCATTCCGCAAGTGGTGTCGGTGGTGCTGGATCAACGCCCCGCGAGCGCCCAGCCCTTCGCCCCCCTAACCCACTGCCCGGTCTGCGGTGCCCACGCCGTTCGGGAAGAGGAGGAAGCGGTGCGCCGTTGTACCGGCGGGCTGGTCTGCCCGGCCCAGGCGGTGGAGCGCTTGAAACACTTCGTCTCCCGCGAGGCCTTCGACATTGAAGGGCTTGGAAAAAAGCAGGTGGAGGCCTTTTTTGCTGACGGGCTTATCGCGACCCCCG
>Ga0208863_1001692_pt1 | contig 13028 bp, 7 predicted proteins | sample RifOxyD3_FD_184040 | JGI IMG/M metagenome (GOLD analysis project Ga0208863, IMG submission 184040) | Soil microbial communities from Rifle, Colorado - Rifle Oxygen_injection D3 (SPAdes) | ecosystem: Environmental > Terrestrial > Deep subsurface > Rock core/Sediment | place: Rifle, Colorado...
CGCCTGCCCTGCTTGCTCAGGCGCTTACCACCATCTGTCTGACCAGGCGACCGGCCACCGACTTCTACCCGGAAACCGCTCGCGCCGCCCTGCTTGACCATTTCAAGACCGTCAATCTGGCCGGCTTTGGCTGCGACAGCATGACGGCCGGCATCGCGGCAGCCGGCGCTCTCCTCCTCTACATCCGAGAGACCCAGAAATCGGAGTTAAACCATGTCGAACAGCTGACCCCCTTTGATCTTGCCGATCTCCTGGTGATTGACGATGCCTCGCGCCGCAACCTCGAACTCACCCAGACCATCATCGGCGCCAACCGCGAAGGCTCGCTGCTCGCCACCCTGGATGCAACCCGCACACCGATGGGCGCCCGGCTGCTCAAAAAAAACCTGCTCTTCCCCCTGCAGGATGTCAACCGAATCAAGGCCCGCCTGGCGACGGTTGATCTACTATTCCATGATGCGCCGCTCAGGGAGGCCATCCGCGACATCCTCTCGCAGGTCTATGACCTCGAACGTTTGAACAGCCGGGTCGTCCTCGGCAGTGCCAATGCCCGCGACCTTACAGCGCTCAAGGTCTCCCTGGGCCGCCTGCCGGAGCTGAAAGCCATCCTGAGCAACCGGAACGCGCTGCTCGCCATCCTGCATGACGAGCTTGACACCCTTGCCGATATCCACAGCCTGCTGACCACCGCTATCAGAGAAGACGCGCCGGTGACCCTGCGTGACGGCGGTCTGATCAGAGACGGCTTTCATGCCGAACTTGATGAACTGCTTCTCCTGCTCAAAGACGGCAAATCCCTTATCCTGGCGCTCGAGATCAAAGAGCGGGAAAAAAGCGGCATCAATAATCTGAAGGTAGGCTACAACAAAATCTTCGGCTACTATTTCGAGATAAGCCGAGGCCAGCTCGGCAACGTCCCTGAGCACTTTATCCGCAAACAAACCCTGGTCAATGCCGAACGCTTCATCACCGAAGAGTTGAAGGAGTTCGAAACCAAGGTGACCGGCGCTGAAGAGAGACGCCTTGAGCTTGAATACCAGCTGTTCTGCGAGATCCGCAGCCAAGTCGCAGGGATGAGCACCCGGATTCTCGAAACCGCTTCAGCCATTGCCAGGCTCGATTTTTTTGCCTCACTCGCCGAGACGGCCCGCCGCAATCGCTATATCAGGCCCCAGGTTGACAACGGCGAGGAGATCAAAATCAGCGAAGGCCGTCACCCGGTCATTGAACTGAGCCTGCCGCCCGGCCGCTTTGTGCCGAATGACATCACCCTCAATCAGACCAGCGACGAGGTGCTGATCGTTACCGGACCCAACATGGCCGGTAAATCGACGGTACTCCGGCAGACCGCCCTAATCGTACTCATGGCCCAGATGGGCAGCTTTGTGCCGGCGGCCGAGGCGAAAATCGGGGTGGTCGACCGGATCTTTACCCGGGTGGGCGCCATGGATGATCTGCGCCGCGGCCAGTCGACCTTCATGGTCGAGATGAACGAGACCGCCAACATCCTCAACAACGCCACTGAAAAAAGCCTGGTCATCCTCGATGAGATCGGCCGGGGCACCAGCACTTTCGACGGTCTGGCCATTGCCTGGGCCGTGGCCGAGGAGCTGGTCAACCGCAATGGCCGGGGGGTAAAAACGATCTTTGCCACCCACTACCACGAGCTTACCGAGCTTGCCTCCACCTCGGAACGGATCAAAAACTTCAATATCGCGGTCCGCGAGTGGAACGATTCGATCATCTTCCTCCACAAACTCATACCGGGCGGCGCCAACCGGAGCTATGGCATCCAGGTGGCTGCCCTGGCCGGCGTGCCTGGCCGGGTAGTGAGCCGAGCCAAGGAGATCCTCGCCAACATTGAAAAAGGGGAGTTCAACCACACCGGCGAGCCGCGCATCGCGCCGACCAAAAAAAGCAAGAGCAAGGCCCACCCGAACCAACTCAGCATTTTTTCCTTGCAAAATGATCCGATTCGGAAAAAAGTGGCTGAGCTGCAACTGGACAGGTTGACCCCTCTTGAAGCCCTGACAATATTATATGAATTAAAAGAATTGGACAGGCAAGAGTCTAAATGATGATAAGGTGTCTTGATAAACATAGCCCGGCCCGACATCTTCTGTCGATCCTGGTTTTCTTCCTCCTGCTGACGGCAATCCTCTTCCCGGCTCCCGGCCAGGCCGTTGCCAAGGCCGCGCCGTCAATCGAACAACAATACCAGCAGACCAAAGAGTACTGCAACGCCCTCCGCAAGGATGCCAAAAAAGCCAAATCCCGCGGCAACTGGCTGAAGGCTGTTGACTCTTTTAAAAAAATTTACGACAAGAACCCCGATGGCCATCTGGCGCCGGCCTCTCTTTTCATGATCGGCCGCACCTACCGTGACCTGTTCACCTGGTCAGCCAAGCCGCAGGACCTGGATGAGGCTTTTGCCGGTTACGAAGGGGTGGTCACTCTCCATCCCAAGAGCAAACTGGCGGACGACGCGCTCCTGGCCATGGCAAAACTGGCTCTAACCGACCGACGCGATCCTGAATACGCTGTCCGGCTGCTGACCCGGCTGCTTGCCGACTACCCGCAAGGCGACATGGCGCCGGACGCTGCCAGGGAAATGCAAGGACTCAAACAGACCGGGGCGGTTGCAGCTGTTGCTGATCCTCTTCCGTCCACGCCGGCTCATGAACCTCTGCCAAAGCCAACAAAAAAACACCGGAGCAAACTTCTCTCTCTCCGCTCCTGGTCATCTGTGGACTACACCCGGGTAGTGATTGAAACATCCGAGCCGGTTGACTTTAAACACTTCCTGCTGGACGGCACCGGTGATACCGTAAAACGCCTGGTTATTGATCTCGACAACTGCCGCATCCCCCCTCATCACCAATCGACAATCCCGGTTCAGGACGGTCTGCTCAAACAGGTGCGCTCTGCCCAGTTTTCCGAAACCAGCGTCCGGGTAGTCCTTGATACCCAATCGCTCACCGACTACAAAATCTTTAATCTCACCGAGCCGTTCAGGGTAGTAGTTGACGTCCTGGGCACTAAACGCCGGAAAAAGATGAGCGAAAATGGTAGCATAGCCAAAACAGCTAATCCGGCTGAACCGGCAATCATCAAACAGCTCGACCTCGGGATCAAAACAATCATCCTCGATCCCGGCCATGGCGGCAAAGATTGCGGGGCAATCAGCCCCAATGGTCTCAAAGAAAAGGATATTGCCTTAACCGTAGCCCTGAAGGTTGCCCAGATCCTCAAAAAGGATCATCAATATAGAGTGATCCTGACCCGCAGCCAGGATCTGTTTGTTCCTCTGGAGGAGCGAACCGCCATTGCCAACAGCAAGCTCGGCGACCTGTTTATCTCTATCCATGTCAACTCCGCCCCTACTGCCGAGGCCCAAGGAGTTGAGACCTATTTCCTGAACCTGACCAACAGCAAGGAGGCCATGCAGGTAGCGGCCCGGGAAAACGCCACCTCGGCCGACCAGCTCAGCGACCTGCAGGCCATTCTCAGGGATCTCCTGCAGAACTCAAAGATCCATGAATCAGCCAGCCTTGCCGAGCTTGTCCAGGACACCATGGTAGCGGGCCTAAGTAAGAAGTATGAGAATGTTATGAATCTCGGAGTTAAAAGAGCGCCGTTCGTCGTGCTGATCGGTGCTCAGATGCCGGCGGTTCTGGCTGAGATAGCCTTCCTCAGTAACCCGGGAGAGGAAAAACGGCTGATGGAAGAACCCTATCTCGTAACCATAGCTGAACAGCTAGCCTCCGGGGTCAGCCAGTATGCCACGCGCCTCGAAATGGCGGCCAGTTTAACCATGCAGTAACTAAAGAGAAGGTAACGACCACGGAGCGGTAGGCAGGAAATAGGAGATCGGATCAATTACCTGAATCCGCCCCTGGTCATATGATCGCTTAAGGCCGGCGACGATCTGCACAGCGCGTTTCGGTTTGAGACGCTCGGCATAGTAGAGAAGAGATTTTGAAATAGTTTCGTCGCCGAATTTAACTTCGATCAACTCTTCAAGCAAACCGTCCTTGAGAATCGCAAAATCGACCTCCCGACCTTCTTTGTCGCGTATATAGCGCAACTCATAACGATAGCCATCCCGATCTTCCAAAAAATGCAGGCGCTTCATCAGAGTCGCAGCCACCAGATTTTCAAACCTGGCACCCTCGTCCCCCAACACGTCCCCGTTATCGAAAAAATAAGCCTTCGGCGGTTTTTGGATCGCCCGGGGCACTGAACCGGTAAGAGGCCGTACGCAAAAAATCAGGTACATCCGCTCCAGGACCTCCAGCCAGGTCTTGGCTGTTTTAGGCGATATCGCCAGATCCTTCGCCAGGTTCGATACCGCGATCAGACCGCCAACCCGGCTGCGCAGAAGATCCAGAAACAGGCCAAGCAGTTGGACATTGCGAATGGATTCGAGGTCGCGCACGTCTTCCCGCAGCACCCGATCAAAACGTTCCCGCCGCCAGCGCCTGGCCTCCCGTTCGTTGTTGTCCAAAAAAGGTTCAGGGAATCCGCCAACCGTCATCAGCCGGCGAAAGGCATCCTCGGGGGCGATTTTTGCCGGGATTTCATCCAGGGTAAAAGGATGGAGGCGCCAGTAATGATAACGACCCATGAGTGAATCTCCACCGCGCCGATAGACATCGAGACGGGCAGAGCCGGTGACCAGAAAGGAGTGCAGTTCTTTTTCAACATCATAAACTCCCTTGATCCACGATTTCCAGCGGGCAAATTTATGCAGCTCATCGAAAACAAGCAGGCTGCTGTCCCGGTACCATCTCTTCCGCAAAATATCCTGGCGGTCTTCGTCGTAGTCCCAGTTAAGGTAACGGCCGCTTGGATAGCTGCCTTGCAGGACAACCTTGGCCAGCGTGGTTTTCCCAACCTGCCGGGGCCCTCCCAGGAAAACCATTTTTCTGGCCAGATCCTGCAAGATAAAAGAGGTAATGTATCTCATACGGCCATTTTATCCCTTACTCCAAAACAGTCAAGGCTATTTTGGAGTAGATAAACAAATAGCCATAGTTATGAAGCCGATTATTTCACGTCCTTTGGTTGTTAATTGATATGCTTTTATTGCGGCAGAGAGCCTCGCCAGGTAATGGCTCATATCCCGCTTCCTGTAAATTTCTTGACCCAAATGTTTTTTCGCTGTAAACAAAAACATTCCTTTTGCATAACACCTGACACATCATCCTTATTAGCCGGTGTTTTCCGTATTTCATTCTATCCCTTGGGAAGCTCTGGGTTAAGGGCTTAATTTATCAGGGAGAGAACTTATCAGACAAGTATCTCACCTCTTCGAACCAGGAGTTGCTTTAATTGACGCACAGAAGTGACGACGCCAGGAAACGTCGAAAAATGATGGCGCCGGCAACATTAAACACTCCGGCCAGCCAAAGGTTGGCGAAGCGAAGCCTGCGACCCGAAGTCAGGGGATAACAGGACAGTAATGGCAGAAATATCATGGGGGAGGCTCATGCCAGATAAGCTGAATTTCAAACACGACAGGTATTGCCAAGAGGATCGGCTCGGTTTTGATCAATACATCGATGTTCTGGCCGACATGATCCGGGCCGAGAATTTTCAGACCCCTTTCTGTTTCGGGCTCTATGGAAAATGGGGCAGCGGCAAGACCAGTTTCATGCACCTGCTGGAAAAGAAACTCCAACAGAACGGTGGAAAACCGCCCTACCCGATCACGGTCTGGTTCAACCCCTGGCGATATGAAAAGGAAGAACATCTTATCATTCCTTTTCTCAAGACCATTGAGCAAGCCTTGAAAAACCAAGAGAAATCTACTCTCCCGGCGAAAATCCTCGGCGGAATCAAGAAAGCTGGCCAAGCAATACATGATGCTGCGGCAGCCATTGCCTAGGGGCAGAAATAAAATTATTCGGCCTGGCAACGTTCAAGGGCAAGGATTCAATTGATCAGTATGACAAAAAACAAAATAACCGACTGGCAGACCCACAAGAAGACCTCTCCTCCATCTACTACGACATCGTCACTCACCTGGAAAAAGCCATAAATCCAAAAGAGTTCCGCATCGTGGTCTTTATTGACGACCTGGACCGCTGCCTACCGGAAAAAGCCCTGGAACTTCTTGAGTCGATCAAGCTGTTCCTTGACCTGGAGGGCTATCTTTTTCTCTTGGGCGTGGACCGGGAGGTTGTGGAGCAGGGCATCAACTACCACTACCGTTTCTATGAAAAGGGCTCAGGCAAGGAAGAATACAAGCAGGAAGCACGCACCCCAAAAATCCGGATAATCTCGCCAACTGACTACCTGGACAAGATGATCCAGATGCCGTTTGAACTGCCGCCCATGGAACCGATCCTAAAGAGGCAGTTCATCGAAACGCTGCTGGGGGAATCCGCCTACCAGAACGAGGCCGCCTTAATTGAGGCCGGGATCGGCGAGAATCCCCGGAGCCTTACCCGGTTCGTCAACTTCCTCGCCTTCATGGGCCGCCTGGCAGAAAAGCTGAAAGGTAAAATCCCCGCAGAGGCAGAAGATCCAGGCCGACCTAAAAACTTCCAAGAACTCCTCGACCAATATTTCACCCCGCACTTTTATGTGAAGTGGGCAATCATTGTTTTCAGATTCCGGCCTGAACACGACAAGATCAAAAACACATGGAAACACCTGATCGATCTTCAAAGCTCGGCTGGCCTGCGGCTGGATGAAATCATGTCCGAAGACGAACAGACAAAGGCCAAAGAAAAGGGAGTACTGTTACCCGAGCCATTGCGAAACGTTCTGGCCATGGGAAACCCATTTCCCGAAGAGCCCTGGCTGATTCGTAAATTCATCCACTTGGCTGCGGCCGTGAAAGTGGCCGCAGCCGCAAACACTGATCAGGCAGAGGAAAAAAGAGCAGCCAGGCCTGGGCAAAGGACGCCGCCCGCCATCGGCGATATGGTTAAAATTCCACGCGGCCCGTTTTTGTATGGCGATTACAAAAAACAAGCTAATATCGACCAAGACTTTGAAATCGACGTCTATCCGGTGACCGATGGCCAGTACAGGGAATTCATTAAAGCCGGCGGCTATCGGGAAGATCAGTTGTGGAGCAAGGAAGGGATCGCCTGGCGCAATGCTAACGCAACAGAACCGGAATACTGGTGGCACGAGAAAAGGAACAATGACGATTATCCGGTGGTCGATGTTAGTTATTACGAGGCCGAGGCCTATGCCGCCTGGGTTGGAAAACGGCTACCCTCTGAAGAAGAGTGGGAGAAGGCGGCCCGAGGCGACAACGGCCTCATCTACCCTTGGGGCGACGAATTTGATCCGAAGAAATGCAACACAACAGAATCCGGAGGAAAGGGCCCCACCCCGGTTACCGAGTATCCAGATGGAGCCAGCACCTATGGCTGCTACGATATGGCTGGTAATGTCTGGGAATGGACAAAATCTAACCATCCCGCAACGATCAAAGCAAAGGTACTGCGGAGCGGTGCTTGGCACGACAGCCGTGGTTTCGCCCGTTGTGCGTACCGCAACGGGAAAAATCCGAACTACCGGACCAACGATGTCGGATTTCGTTGCGCCAGGACTGTGAAGTAGCTCTTTGCCCTTTATCCTTTTACCTTTTTTCCCCTTGCTGCCATAGGTGACCTGATTTTTTTATTATGACCGGACCACGATCTTCACAACGATCCGGCCCCCATGACCAGGGCCAAAAACGTTGTTGATTTATTGACTTAAGGAAACATGCCGCTTGTATATATGAGTTTCAGGCCACTTCACATACAGGTAAAAAACATAGATGCTCCGTTACAATCAATAGTTTTCATTTACAATGAAAACTATTGATTGTAACATTTCAATGTGAACGATAACATCTGGCAATCTAAATGGTCCAAGGAGCAGGTTAAGGCAATGCTTCTGGAGCAGTACAACGTTTTCCTGGCACGCGACACTGGCATTGAACGGGAACGCCTGCGGGAGGTTGAGCAGGCGGCCGAGGCGCCGCATGCCGTGATCATCTCCGGACTGCGCCGGGCCGGCAAATCCACTCTGCTGGCCCAGATGGCGCGCAAACTGGGCAGCGCGCGCTATTACTACATCAATTTCGAGGATGACCGGTTCTTAGGCTTTCAAGCTGATAATACCACCTATCTATACCAGCTCCTGGTGGAGTTATTCGGGGAGCGGAAAATCTTTGTGGTCGACGAGATCCAGAACATCGCGGAATGGGAGCGTTTTGTCCGCAGATTCATGGACATGGGCTTTAAATTTTACATAACCGGTTCAAACGCTTCCCTGCTCAGCAAGGAATTAGGTTCCAGGTTGACCGGCCGCTATGTGGCAATCGATCTTTTCCCCTTTTCCTTCAAGGAATTCCTGAATTTTCAGAACGAGCCCTCTTTTGATCTCAACCGGATGACGACGGCTGAGACAGGCCGCCTGGAGAAAAATTTGCTTGCCTACCTGCATGACGGCGGAGTGCCGGATGCGCTTAAATATCCGAAACTGCCACTTCTTCGCACCCTGTACGATGATATTCTGCATCGTGATATTGTCACCCGCTATCATATTGATACGGTTTCGGTCATCAAGGAGCTGGCCTTTTTCCTGATGAGCAATCCGGCCGGCCTTATCTCCTTCAACAAAATTAAAGAGCAGCTCAAGGTCGGCAGTGTCAACACCATCAAGAATTACATCGGCTACATGGAGAGCAGTTGGCTCCTCTTCACCCTCAACGTCTATGATTACTCGGTAAAACGGCAGCAGATTGCGCCCAAGAAGGTGTATGGCATTGATCCGGGCATGAATAATACAATCGGCTTAGCTTTTTCTCCCAACACCGGCAGACTGCTTGAAAACGCCGTGTTTCTCGCCCTCAGACGGCAAACCAGGGATATCTACTATTACACCACGCCAAACGGCTATGAGGTCGATTTTTATCTGCCGGCACAACGCCGACTTATTCAGGTCACCCAGGATTTTCGCAATCCCGCGACCAGAAAGAGGGAAATTCGCACTCTTCTTGATGCCCTGCAAGGGTTACATGCCACAAGCGCCCTGGTCTTATCCGACGCCAATGAACAGCCGCTCGAGGTGAACGGCGTGTCGATCGAGGTGCGATCCACGGCGGAATGGCTATTGCGGCAATAGCCGTTTACCTTAATATTGCCGCCGATGATTTTCTGCACAACTCTGTAAAAGAATAAGTGGACTTTCAAAAAAACTCTGTAAGATTCTAAATACAACTGCTATTCAACGGACAATCCTGAACGATATTCGGAAAAAGATCCGCTTTTTTTCCCTTGACGCCTGATCTCCTGCCTTGCTATATTCCCAGCCTGTCGCCAATCAATATATAATCACCTTTTATCTCACCTGGATAGTAAAATGACCAAGGCCACTGACAGCAACGACAATCTTGCGGATATTCTCGCTCAATATACCTGCGAAAATGACAGCCTGATCCCGATTTTGCAGGCCGTACAGCAGAAAATCGGCTACCTGCCGGAGGAGTCAATCGGCGAGATCTCCAGTTACCTGGGAATCTCCCAGAGCGAGATCTTCGGCGTGGCTACCTTTTATACGAAATTCAAGTTTGCCCGGTCGGGCGACCACCAAATGAGGGTATGTCTGGGAACCGCATGCCATGTAAGGGGTGGTGGCCAGATAATGGACGAGGCCGCGCGCGCACTGGGGATCGAGGCGGGCGGCACGACACCTGATTATAAATTCAGCCTTGAACGCGTGGCTTGCTTTGGTTCATGCGCCCTGGCTCCGGTGATTGTTGTGGACGACAAGGTCTATGGCAGGATGACCCCGAAAAAAGTCAAAACGATTTTAAAGGAATTTGAATGAACTTCGAGGAGATAAAGCGAAACGCCATTGAGGAGTGGGAAGCATTCAACCGGCTTGCAAAGCCACGGATCCTCATTGGTGCGGCTACTTGCGGCCGTGCCGCCGGTGCGCTCGCCGTGCGCGATAAGTTCAAGGCTGAACTCGCTGCCCGCCAGATCGAGGCAGACATCTATGAAGTCGGCGACCTCGGCATGTGCTATGCCGAGCCGATGCTTGAGATCGGAGTCCCGGACGGCCGGCGCGTACTCTATCACAGCGTCACCGAAGAGATGGTATCGGAGTTGGTCGACAGCTTCATCCTCAAGGGCGACCCCAGGAAGGATCTGGCGCTCTGCTCATTCGGCGATATCCGGATAGACGGCATTCCAGCCTTTACGGAACTGCCGATGATTCGCAAGCAGGTCCGCATCGTCATGCGCAACAGCGGCATCATCGATCCGACCAACATCAACCATTATATCGCCAGGGGCGGCTACTCCGGTCTGGCGCATGCCCTTGCCATGCCTCCGGAGGAGGTTATCCAGGAGATGAAAACCTCGGGCCTGCGGGGCCGCGGCGGCGCCGGGTTCCCGACCGGGGTGAAATGGGGCTTCACCCGAGCGGCGCAGAGCGACGTCAAATACATGATATGCAATGCCGATGAAGGCGATCCGGGGGCATTTATGGATCGGGCCGTACTGGAGAGCGATCCGCACGCCGTGCTCGAAGGCCTGGCCATCGGCGCCTACGCTATCGGCGCCAACTATGCCTATGTTTATGTCCGCGCCGAATACCCGCTGGCCATCGAGCGCCTGGTCCTGGCGATCGACCAGATGCGCCAGTTCGATTTTCTGGGCAAGAACGTCATGGGCTCGAGTTTTTCCATCGAGATCAAGATTAAAGAGGGCGCCGGAGCCTTTGTCTGCGGCGAAGAGACCGCCCTGATAGCCTCCATTGAGGGCAAACGCGGCATGCCGCGACCGCGGCCGCCTTTCCCTGCCCACTCAGGTCTGCACGCTAAACCGACCAATATCAATAACGTCGAGACCCTTGCCAACGTATCTGAGATCCTCAATCGCAATGGGGCATGGTACGCTGCTTACGGCACCGAAAAAAGCAAAGGGACTAAGACCTTTGCCCTGGCCGGGAAAATTAACCGCACCGGCCTTATCGAGGTACCGATGGGCATCTCCCTGCGCGACATCATCTATGACGTCGGCGGCGGTGTCCTGAACGACAAGGGCTTTAAGGCTGTGCAGACGGGCGGTCCGTCCGGCGGCTGTATCCCCGCCCAGTTTCTCGACCTGAATGTCGATTACGATGAGCTTGCCAAAGTCGGCTCCATCATGGGATCAGGCGGCATGATAGTCATGGACGAAGAGTCCTGCATGGTCGATATTGCCAAGTATTTCCTCTCCTTTACCGAGAACGAATCGTGCGGCAAATGTGTCCCCTGCCGCATGGGCACCCAGCATCTTCTCGGACTGCTCACCGAGATCACAGCAGGCCGTGGAAAACCGGAATTCATCGGCTTGTTGGAACGCCTTGGCAATACGATCAGGAGCACATCACTGTGCGGCCTCGGGCAAACCGTGCCGAACCCGGTGCTTACCACGTTAAAATACTTCCGCGATGAGTACGAAGCCCATATCGTCGAGGGCCGCTGCCCGGCGCTGGCCTGCCGCGCCATGATCTCCTACAGCATAAACCTGGACGCCTGCATCTCCTGCAGTCTGTGTAAAAAGGCCTGCCCGGTTAAAGCGATCACCGGCGCAAAAAAACCGGCCAAACCTTTTGTGATCGATAATGAGAAGTGTATCCGTTGTGGGATGTGTGCAAGCGTCTGCCCGGTCGGAGCGGTGGTAAAAAAATCGAAAGGAAGAGTGCCTGCTGCCGCATGACCTTTGACTGCTGCAGCGAACAGACAGCAGTGAGCAAACAATACATTGAAGATGGAGCGGAATGATTAATGAGTGAAATCACGTTTACGATAGATGGCGTGGAAGTCAGGACCGAAAAGGGTGATACGGTGCTTGAAGCCGCCCAGAAGGCTGGTATCCGCATCCCGACACTGTGCGCGCACCCGGCCCTTGAACCTTACGGCGCTTGCCGCCTTTGCATAGTCGAGATTGAAGGACTGCGCGGGTTCCCGCCATCCTGCACCACGCCGGCCGCAGCCGGCATGGTCGTCAAAACCAAAACCCCGCAGATCGTCGATCTCAGGCGCGAGGTTCTCAAGCTCCTGCTCAGTGGTCACACCAGCCCCTGCCTGGTCTGCCTCCACCGGGTGCAGTGTGAAAAGTACCGGCCGGTCTCTTCCAAAGCCGGCAAGACCACGCGCTGTTTCACCTGTTCCAACCGCGATCAATGCAGTTTACGCGAGCTTGCCGTTGAATATAATATTCAGGACCTCGACCTGCCGATTATTTATCGCAATCTCCCTCTGGAACGAACCGACCCATTCATGGACCGCGACTACAATGTCTGTGTACTCTGCGGTCGATGCGCGCGGATATGCAAAAAGATCCATGGCTCTGCGGTAATAAGCTTCATCAACCGGGGGAAAAATGCCCGGATCGGCACGGCCTTCGGACGTGACCATACAGAAGCAGACTGTAAATTCTGCGGGGCCTGCATCGACATCTGCCCGACCGGCTCGCTAACCGATCGCTTTGCCAAATGGTATGGCAAACCCGACGAGGCGCCTGAAACCAACTGCCTGATCTGTCCGATCGGCTGCCGGATGCGCGTCAAGCTTAAAGACGGCAACCACATCGCCTCTACCATGACCGATTTCACCAGGGAGGCGAGGCTCTGCGCCATTGGCCGTTTTGTTGTTCCGCAACTCCTCAACGGCCCACGCCGCCTGAAAACTCATAAGATCCGGATCGCTGACGGCCTCATCAATGCCAGCCGCCCGGATGCTGTGCGCGGTGCTGCCGAACGGCTTGCCAAAAAGGCCGGCGACTCTTTTGCCCTCGTTACCCACAGCCAGACAGTTGCCGAGGAAATTTATCTCCTTAAGAAGTTTACCAATGAGGTAATGAAGTCAAAAAACTTCTTTATTGCCGGCACAGACGGCGAGAAAGTTCACCTGCCGGCCGGGATTAAGACCCTGTATATGACCGGCGATCTGGTTGACGGACTTGCCGGCCTTGAGACGATTATCATCGCCGATATGTTGCCTTCGGCTGCCCAGCAATCGG
>Ga0208863_1001693_pt1 | contig 13023 bp, 19 predicted proteins | sample RifOxyD3_FD_184040 | JGI IMG/M metagenome (GOLD analysis project Ga0208863, IMG submission 184040) | Soil microbial communities from Rifle, Colorado - Rifle Oxygen_injection D3 (SPAdes) | ecosystem: Environmental > Terrestrial > Deep subsurface > Rock core/Sediment | place: Rifle, Colorado...
CGGCGGGTGGCGCAAGTAATTCTATAAATATGACACTTCCTTTTTAGTGTTGTTTTTTAAATTAATAAAATGAATAAAAAGATTGACAAAACATAAATTTTGTGATAAGCTGACTAATAAATTTAATTATGAATTAAGATGGTTATGTCACACAAAAATAAAATTTTTCTTTCTTTATTTATTCTATCTTCTGTATTTTGTGGAATTTTTTATATTTTGCAAGAAACATCAAAAATAATTCCTGAACAGAAACAGACTGAAGTTTTAGAAGAGAAAAAAATTTGGAATGAAAATGGAATATCTTTTACATATCCAGCTGAATATATCGCTGATGACAAGGGGCTTTGGACGTCAGAAGAATATAAAAATCATATAAACCCACCATCTGAATGTAATACTTGCCAAATTCCACATTATGAAATTAAAGTGGAAACTACTTCTCAGTCATTAGATCAATATTTTATTGCAGAGTTTGATTTACCTGGTAATTCGTTGGAGGAAGTAACGGTTAAAACAGGTATTCCATACCAGAATATTACAATTGGCAGTAATAATTTTTTAAAAATTACTATTAGTGAACTATATGAGGTTGTTGGATATTTTACAAAACACGAGGACCGTATAGTATCTTTTAGAGTATATCAAGCAAGTTATGATACCGTAGAATTACAAGATATAATGGCCACACTTAAATTTGACTAGCAAAGAAATACATCAAAAAATATAAAAATGGTATAATAGACTTACTTAAAAGATAAGTCTATTATTTTGTGTTAAAAAGAATAAAACAATCAAAGCATTTTCAAAATTTACAAAAGTTGCAGAAAAAATATGAAAGATTTTTGCTACCAGCTTTTTTGATTGGTGGTGTGGTGATGGACGCTATTACTTTTAAGGCAATTCAATTAAGTACAGCCTTCATTATTTTAGGGGTTTATATATTTTTGGCTGGGCTGACAATAGCTTTTATAAATTATTATGATGACAGTGGCTTAGAGCACAGGACTATTTATTGGAGCTATATTCGGCTCTACTCGCCACTGCTTATCCAGTTTACTTTCGGAGCTTTGCTTAGTGCCTCACTTATTTTTTATTGGTTTAGCGGGGCTTTTTCTGCTAGTTGGCCATTTGTTTTGATAATTGCGGGACTTATGGTGTCTAACGATATTTTTAGAAAATATTATTTGAAACCTGTTGTCCAAGTTGGTGTTTACTTTTTTATATTGTTTTCAATTTCTGTTTTGTTTTTATCTTTTTTATTAAATACTGTTAGTGCTTGGCCATTTGTATTAGGTGGTTTTGTGAGTTTACTTTTAATTTCTTTATATATTTATTTACTTTCTAAACTTGTTCCAAGCGTAAAAAGAAATAAGTTTTATTTTGTACTTGTGATTGCTGTAATTTTTTCTGGGATGTATTTTTTGTATTTTGCAAACATAATTCCACCAATTCCACTTGCACTTCGTGAAGCGGGGGTCTATCATAATATAGATAGGGAAGGTGGAGATTATATGCTTACCGGTGAAAAAGAAAACTTTTTAGATAAAATTATTCCTGGACAAACTATTACTATAGCTCAAGGAGAAAAGGTTTATATTTATTCTGCAATTTTTGCGCCATCAGATTTAAAAACAAAAATTTATCATCATTGGCAATATTATAGCGAAAAAGAAGGTAGATGGCTTGACAAAGAACGTTTAGGTTTTGCTATAATTGGAGGTAGGGGAGATGGTTTTCGTGGTTATTCTTTTAAAACCAATCCAGCGCCTGGTAAATGGCGAGTTTTGGTAGAGACAGAGCGGGGGCAAGTTGTTGGAAGAGTAAAGATTAAGGTTGTGGTTGAAATAGAAGATAAAGTGGAACTAATAAAAGTTGTAAAATAACTAAGTGTAGTATGAAAAAAAGAATTTTAACCTGGGGAGTCGTTGCGATTACCATGTTTGCTGTAATTTGGTTGGCAAAAAGCCCCACAAGTGAAGAAAATAAATTTAATGAGAGTGATGCCGCAAAAACCTTTCAATCTAATCTTGTGGAGACTGGGATAGAGGTTGTCGGACAACCAATCGAGGGGTTTGACGCATATATGCTTTTGAAGGCTTTCCCTGGTCTTTTTCAGTCTGATTTTGATGATATAAAATCTTTGGAAGGAGTATACGAGTATAAAGACGGGGAACTGTTATATAAAAGAACCACAGGTCAGTCAGTAACTTCTGCGGAGCAAACTATTTCTAATGAAGGTTATGAACAATTATTGAAAAAAGTTAGTGAAAGATTGGGAATAAAAGTAGAAGGTGACAAATCGGCAAAAGAGTTAGTACAAGAATTATTAAAAAAGGAAGAAGGAAAAGGTGGACTTTTTTTGGAAAGTAGTTTTATAACAGATTTTAAAGAGTGTCTGAAAGCGGGCTATCCAGTTATGGAAAGTTACCCAAGGCAATGCAAAACAGAAGATGGAAATTCGTTTGTAGAGAAAATTTAAATAAATAAAAAAGAGCGTTGAATTTCAACGCTCTTGCTTTTTTCTTAAACCTCTTAGTTTTGCAGGTTCTTTTTCTTCTTTTCTATGCGTGGTGGTAAACCCATATCTATCATTTGTTTTAAAACATAAATCAATTCAGGACCAGAAAATCCTTGTTCTAGTAGACATATATTAAAACCTTCTGAAAAGGAGGGAATGCCTTCTTCTACTACCATTTGTTCTGGGGTTTTATTTCTAAAAATTATTTGGAATTTTTTTGGAGTAGGTATAATAATTCTTCCGTGAATATTTTTTATTTTACAGTCAATATCGTTACATATTTCGAACTGAAGTAAAGGTTGAAAATCTTTCGGTAGTTCAAAATTTCTTACTAATTCGATTACATCGTCTATTGTTTCTAATAGTTTTGTGGTGTTTGCCAATTCTTTTATTGATTTTACTCTACTTTCTATCATATTTCTCTATGTTCTTCGTTAGAAAGGTCTGTATACGATAGTATTGCAGTTTCGAATTCTGTTAGTTTTTCTTTGGAGAAGATAGTAACAAAATTAGACTCAGGATTGTGAGTATAAAGAAGAAAATAGTCTAGACCAAGTGTTGGAAGAGGTTCAATTACATAATTTGGCATTATTATCTGAACCGCAGACACTTCTTCTTGTTTTTTCATTTTTCTTTCTCCTTCAAATGTTAAGGAACCTTTAGTTTAGCGAACTCTAAACCGCGCTAACTTTAACAAAAAAACACCTTTTTGTCAAGGTGTTTTGATGTTTTATGTTTTTAAAAAATTTCAAAGTGTATCTGGGAGTTGTCTATTCCGCCTTCAAGTAAAATTTGGCGTATTTCTGAGACCATTCCTTGGTTTCCACACATAAAGTACTTGTAGCTTGGTGATGGGTGGTTAAAATATAGTGTGACGCGTCCTTGCATGTTGTTCCAACTTTCGCTAGGTTGAGAAAGGGTCAACATATAGGTGAAGTTTGAATATTCTTTTTCTAGATTTTCTAATTCTTCTTGCCAAAATATATTATTTTCAGAACGAAATCCTAAAAGTAGGTGGATTTTATTTTTGTTTCCTTTATTTTTTAGCTGATCTTTTATAATAGAAATTGTTGGGGCGAGTCCTGTGCCTGTTGCAACAAAAAATAGTGAGTTATTATTTTCTTCTTCGGTAAATCTTCCAAAAGTTCCTTTCATTTTCAAAATATCTCCGTTTTTTAAATTTCTTAAGTATTCAGAAGCAACACCATCTTTGACAAGTTTTATACAAAAAAGAAGAGTGTGTTCTTGTGGGGATGAAGCTATAGAATAAGAACGTAGAACTTCATTTTCTGGCGTTGGAATTAGAAATTGTAAAAAATGTCCAGCACTAAAATTAAAGTCTGTTGGCTTTTCTGTTTCTATAGAAATCGTATTTTCAGCAATTTTCTTTATATTTATAATTTTACTTTCAAAAGTCTGCATATTTTGTTGACAAAAGTGGATTATTGTTATATCATACTAATTCAGTATGAGTTCGTTTTATGATAAAACTTAGCAAAGAATTAGATTATACAATTCAGTTTTTGATAGCGCTATCTTGTCAGGAGGAAAATGCGCCACTTAGTGTTCGGCAATTCTCTAAAAACACTACCATATCTTTCCTTTTTTTACAACGAATTGCCGGTAAATTGCGTGAAGCTGGAATTGTAGAATCTACGAAGGGGACAAATGGAGGATATTTGTTGTCTAAAACACTTTCTGAGTTAACACTAAAAGACATTTCAGAAATTATAGATGGTGAAACAAATGTTGTTGAGTGCTTTAAGTATAACAGAAATTGTAAAATGTTGGCAGGTTGTAAATCTGTTAGTGTCTTTCAAAAAATAAATGTGGACTTATTAAATTATTTATCTACTATTACTTTGGACAAATATGTTGCCTAAAAAACCAAAAATTAAAATGAATGTTTATTTAGATAATGCTGCTACAACTCGTACGGATAGTGGTATTTTGGAGATTATGAATTCTTTTGTAAAGGATAGTTTTGCTAACCCTTCTTCTATTTATACAGCTGGTGTGGAGGCAAAAAAGGCTTTAAATGGTGCAAGAGAATTAATTGCAGAAAATTTAAAAACAAATTCAAATAGTATAATTTTTACAGGAAGTGGATCAGAATCAAATAATTTGGCGATTCTTGGAACCATTCGTAAGAATTTTAAAAAAGGGGAGATTATAACAACAGAAATAGAACATCATTCAGTTTTGGAACCAATTAAAAAGTTGAAGGAAATGGGATTTAAAGTAAAATATTTGCCAGTGGATAAAAATGGTTTGATAGATTTGAGAGATTTAAAAAATGCGTTAAATAAAAATACTGTTTTGGTTTCTATAATGTATGCAAATAACGAAGTTGGAACTATTCAACCAATTGCAGAAATTGGGAAAATGATTCTAAGGTTTAGAAAACAAAACAAAGATTCAAAAGTTGTTTTTCATACTGATGCTTGTCAGGCGGTTGGTGTATTAGATTTGGCAGTAGAAAAACTTCATGTAGATTTGATGACTATAAATGGGAGTAAAATCTATGGTCCAAAAGGCGTTGGGGTTTTATTTAAAAGAAGAGGTTTAGAATTAGAACCTTTAATTTATGGCGGAAAACAAGAAATGGGTTATAGGGCTGGAACAGAAAACACCCCTGGAATAGTTGGGGTTGCAATTGCACTTGATTTTGCAAATGAAAATAGGGAAAAAAATAACATAAAAATTCAAAAAGTAAGAGATTATTTTTGGGAAGAAATTAATATAAAAATTAAAAATGTAAAATTGAATGGAGCAGAATTAGGAAAAGAAAGATTGGTAAATAATTTGAATGTTTCTTTTGAGGGTTTGAGCGGAGAAAGTTTAATGTTTTATTTGGATCAATATGGAATTTCTTGTTCAACAGGTTCTGCTTGTACTTCTGAAACAGAAGAATTATCACACGTTTTGAAAGCTTGTGGATATTCAAATGAGAGAAATTTATCTGGTGTTAGGTTTAGTCTTGGTAAAAATACTACAAAAAAAGAAATTGATTATGTAATGAAATTTTTACCAGAAATAGTTTTGAATTTGAGAGAAGTAGAGAAAATGCAGAAATAATTATGATTTCAAAAGAGCAGAAAATTATAGATGGATTAGAAAAGAATCGTATGCTTTATGACAAGGCGGATGGTGATTTTTCCGCTTTCAAAATAAAACCAGGAATTAGTCGTGAAGTTGTTTTAGAAATTTCAAAACAAAAAAATGAACCAGCTTGGATGTTAGAAAAAAGACTTCAGGCCTATGATTTGTATGTAGAAAAAGAAATTCCTAAATGGGGTCCTGATTTGAGTGAGTTGGATTTAGAAAAAATTGTTTATTATACAAAACCAGACGCAGAAGAATCTGTAAATTGGAAAAATGTGCCAGAAGAAATAAAGAGAACTTTTGATAGATTAGGAATTCCGGAAGCAGAGAAAAAGTCTTTGGCTGGAGTTGGTGCACAATATGATTCTGGAGTTATTTACCACAACATTCAAGAAGATTTAAAAAAACAGGGAGTGGTTTTTGAAAATATGGATACAGCGGTAAAAAAATATTCCGAATTAGTGAAGAAATATTTTATGACCCAGTGTGTTCCAATTAATGATCATAAATTTGCAATGCTTCATATGGCTGTTTGGTCTGGTGGAACTTTTATTTATATTCCAAAAAACGTAAAAGTTACCTTGCCACTTCAGGCATATTTTCGTATGAATGCAATGGCCGGTGGACAGTTTGAACATACTTTAATAATTGCAGACGAGGGAAGTGAGGTTCAGTATATAGAAGGATGTTCTGCACCGCGATATGCTGTGAATTCTTTGCATGCTGGTTGTGTGGAAATTTTTGTGGGCAAAGGTGCTCGTGTTCGTTATTACTCAATAGAAAACTGGTCAAAAAACACTTACAACTTAAATACAAAAAGAGCATTGGTTGATGAGGATGGAATGATAGAATGGATAAATGGAAATTTGGGTTCTGGTGTAACAATGCTTTATCCTTGTTCTATTTTGCGTGGTAAAAATGCGCGTTCAGATAGTTTAGGAATTGCGTTTGCTGGGAATGGTCAAAACCAAGATGCTGGAGCAAAAGTAATACATGTAGCAGAAAATACAAAGTCAAATATAAAAGCAAAATCAATTTCTGTTGATGGTGGAGTTTCTACTTATCGTGGAATGGTTTTTGTAAATAAAAAAGCAAAAAATTCTTCTGTTTCTGTAGAGTGTGATGCACTTTTGATGGGAAAAAATTCTATTTCAAATACAACACCAACAATGAAAATTCATAATAATGATGTGAATATAATTCATGAAGCTAGAGCTGGAAAAATCGGTGAAGAAGAAATTTTTTATTTAATGAGCAAAGGACTTTCTGAAGAAGACGCTATAAAATTAGTAGTTTCCGGTTTTATAGAACCAATTGTAAAAGCTTTGCCACTTGAGTATGCTTTGGAATTAAATAATTTGATTGGTTTGGAGATGGAAAATTCTATTGGATAGTATTATGAACAAAACTTTAAAAATAAAATCTAATAGGGAAGTGACAATAGATATTTTTAAAATTAAGAATCTGAATATTGTAGTAGAAGAATGTATAAAAGCAGTTTGTATTTTGAATTTTGATACTGATTTTGACTTGAACACTAAAGTTGTTATTAAGGCCAGTGCAGAGTTAAAAATATATAATGTTTTTACTGGGAGTAGTGGTAAAGAATCACTAGATTTAGAGCTTATTGGTGAAGGTGCTGTTGGCGAGGTTTATAGCATTGGAAGTTTAAAAAATAATGATAATTTGGAATTGAAACATAATGCATTGCACATTGCTGATAAAACTACTTCAAACATTTATTCATCCTTTGTAGTAAATGATAATTCAGAATTAAATCTTAATGAAGAAGTGTTTGTACAAGCGAGTGCTAATAGTTGTATTGGAAATCAAAAGGCAGAAATTTTGCTGTTGAGTGAAAATGCAAAAGTACAAGCTGTTCCAAATTTGAAAATTGAAAACGAAAATGTAAAGTGTTCACACGGTGTAAGCATTACAAAATTTAATGAAGAAAAAAAGTTTTATTTAAATACAAAAGGTTTAAATGAAAAACAAGTTGAAGAAATTTTAATTTCTGGACATTTATCAAAGGCTATAAAAAGTTTGGGTGAAGAAATGCAAAAAGAAATTTTAAAAAGTATATGAAATTAGGAAAAGCAATAAAAAAAGATTTTAAAATTTTTGATTCCAGTAATTTGGTTTATCTTGATAATGGGGCAACCGCGCAAATTCCAAATATTGTAGTAGAAGAAATGAATAATTACTATTCTGTAAAATCAAACATACACCGTGGAGCTTACAAATTAAGTGAAAACGCGAGTAAAAAATATGAGGATGCTAGAAAAGTTATTGCTGATTTTTTGTCTGCAGAAAGCCAAGAAATCTTATTAACAAGTGGAACAACTATGGGAATAAATATGCTTTCACAAATGCTTTGTAAGGATTTAAAAGCTGGGGATAATATAGTTTTAACAAGATTAGAACACCATGCAAATTTAATTCCTTGGCAACAAAAATCAAAAGAAAAAGGTTTTGAAATTAGATTTATAGAATTAAATAAAAATTTAGAATTGGATTTGGAGTCTGCAAAAAAGCTAATAAATGAAAAAACAAAGATAGTTTCTTTTGCACATGTTTCTAATGCACTTGGAGTAATTGCGCCGGCAAAAAAATTGATTGAAATTGCAAAAAAAGTTGGTGCAATAACTATTTTGGACGGCGCACAATCTATAGTTTCAATAGAAATAAATGTAAAAGATTTAGATTGTGATTTCTTTGTTTTTTCTGGTCATAAGCTTTATGGACCAACCGGAGTTGGTGTAATTTTTGGAAAAATTAAATTATTAGAAAAATTAGAACCGGTAAATTTTGGTGGAGACATGATTTCCAAAGTTAGTTATACTGATGCAACTTGGAATGAAGTTCCGTTTAAGTTTGAAGCCGGTACTCCGCCAATTGCACAAATTATTGGACTTGCAAAATCTATAAAATATCTGCAAAATGTTGGAATGAGGTCTGTTTTTGAGCATGAACAAAATGTGTGTTCTTATGCGGTTAAAAGGCTAAAAGAAATAGATGGTTTAAGTATTCTAGCCGAGGGGGCAGAGAGAATTTCTATAATTTCTTTTGTAATTGAAGGAGTACATCCACACGACATTGCTAGTATTTTGGATAGTCAAAATATCGCAGTACGTGCTGGACACCATTGTACTATGCCTTTAATGAAACATTTAGGAATAAACGGTACAACTAGAATTTCATTTGGAATTTATAATGACGAAGAAGATGTGGACAGATTGATTGAAGGTTTAAAAAAAATAAAGGAATTATTTTAATATGAGTTTGGAAGAAATGTACAAAGAAAATATTTTGTATCTTTATAAGAATCCATTAAATAAAAAAGATTTAGTGGACTTTGATATTTGTGAAGAAGGAATAAATCCAATGTGTGGAGATGAAATAAAAATAAAAATTAAATTTAAAAATGATAAAGTTGTTGACGTTGGATTTGTTGGAGATGGATGCGCAATTTCGCAAGCCGCGACATCTTTGTTAACAGATTTTATAAAGGGAAAAACAAAAGAGAAAATTTTAAAAATAAAAGATGAAGATGTTTTGAAAATGCTGGGTATTGAGATTAGCCATACGAGGATTAAATGTGCAATGCTTGGAAAAAATACAATTCAAAAATCTATAAAATAAATTATGAAAAGTTTTAAAATAGAAAATTTAAAAGTTGAAGTTGAAGGAAAAGAAGTTCTAAAAGGAATTAATTTGGAAATAAAGGCTGGAGAAATTCACGCAATTATGGGCCCAAATGGTTCTGGAAAATCTACTTTGAGCTTGGTTTTGGCTGGTCACCCAAAATATAAAATTATAGAAGGCGATATTTTGATAGGTGGAAAATCTATCAAAACTTTAACGCCAGACCAGCGTGCAAAACTTGGCTTATTTTTATCTATGCAAAATTCACCGGAAGTTGGAGGTGTTACAATTACAAACTTTTTGAGGATAGTAAAGTCTACTTTAACTGGCGAGGTGCAAAATCCAATTACATTTTACAAAAGTTTGTTAGAAAAAATGAAAGAGTTAGATATGGATTCTGCTTTTGCAAGTCGTTATTTGAATGTTGGGTTTTCCGGTGGAGAAAAAAAGAAGTTAGAAATTTTACAACTTTCCGTCCTAAGTCCAAAGTGTGTAATTCTAGATGAAACAGATTCTGGCTTAGATGTAGATGCTTTAAGAATTGTTTCAAACGGAATAAATAAATTTCGCAATCAAGAAAATGCAATTTTATTGATTACACATTATAATAGAATTTTGGAATATGTAAAACCGGATTTTGTGCATATTTTAGTTGATGGAAAAATTATTAAATCCGGTAAAAAGGAACTAGCAAAAGAAATTGAAAAAAATGGTTATGAAAAATATACCAAATAAAGAACAAATAGTTGAAAGACTAGAAACTATAATAGATCCAGAATTGAGCATTGATATTTACACAATGGGTTTAATTTATGATATTCAAATTTTGAGTAAAAATGATGTAAAAGTTATAATGACTTTTACAACCCCAACCTGTCCTGTTGGGCCAATGTTAATTGGAGAGGTTGAAAAAGAAATAAAAATTTTGGGGTTTAAAAATGTTGAAGTAGAAATTACTTTTGAACCAATGTGGACACCACCCACAGAATTACGTGCGGCTTTGGGAATATAATATGAAAAAAATTAGGATTTGCAAAGGAATCTCTTGTAGGTTGAATGGTTCAGAAAAAAAAATGAGAGAGTACGAGCAAGGGTTTAATTTGAAAGCAGGAGAACAAAATGATAAAATAGATTTGGATTTTTGTGGTTGTACCGGACATTGTTGCAATGCGGTAAACGTAAGAAAAGATGATAAAGTTTTTTCTGTTTATGAAAATGGTAGAGAAGTAGAAAGAATAAAAGAAAAAAATAATTTAATTTTAAAAGATAATTTTTTAGGTGATATATAATATGGCAGAACATAAATTTGAGGCGACAAGACAAACTGGGAAAATTCGTAGAATTGTGGTAGACAGAGAAGGTTGCATTGGTGCTCGTTCTTGTGTCGTTGTTGCTCCGGAAATTTTTCAAATGGACGATGAGAATCTTGCTTATATTGTTAATCCAGACGCAAGCGATGATGATATTTTAAAGATGGCGGCAGAAGCTTGCCCTGTGTTGGCAGTACATCTTTACGATGAAAATGGAAATAAAATTTTTCCCTATGAATAAAAGTAAAGAATTTAAAAATATGTTAATATATCTTATATAAGTCATTTTAATTTTTTATATGATTAAAAAAATAGGAAAATTAATTTTATTCGGTTTTTTTATTTGGCTAATTCCGTTTATTATATCTATTTTATTTTTTAATAAAGATGGTGAATTATTAGTAGATGTTTTTTTGTTTAAGTCTATTATGATTGTGGTAGGAACTTTTACTGGAGCTTGTGTATTGATTTGGTATTTCAAAAAAGTGGAGATTAATTTTCTTAAAACTAGTATTGTGGTTGGACTTGTTTGGTTTTTAATTAGTATAGTGCTAGATTTAATAGTATTACTTCCAATGTCTGGAATGGGTGTTGGGAGTTATTTCTCGGAGATAGGAATTCGCTATCTATCACTTCCAATATTAACCACTACAGTAGGCTATTTATTGGAAAAAAATAAATAGGAGGAAAAAATGGGAAGTCTGGTAAAAGTTCTTTTGGTATCATTTATAACATTATTTCTTAGTTTATTTTTTGGGCTTGTTTTTTATGTTATTTTGTCGATTATGTTTCCAAGCCATCATTTTTATGAACCAATTACAAATTTTGAAATTTATGGTTTGTGTATTGCTGTAGCTTTTTCGGCAGTTGTTTCTGGTTTTTTGATAGGAAGATATACTGCAAACATAAAATTAAATTAGCTCAATTTGGGCTAATTTTTATTCAAACAAAAAGGCAATATTGATTATATTTTTGTGTTTATATAAATTTTTGTCTAGTTTTTTTCTTATATTTAAAAAATAGTAAAAAAGACTGGAAAAAAATAGAGAATAGTGGTAAGTTATAAGGAGGTATTTAGTTTAAATGGGTTTTATGTTCAAGTATTTTTTGGGAGTAAGGTTAGATGATTTGACCAGGCACATGGCTAGTAAAAAAGTAATCAGTTTTTTGGATGAAAATTTTCAGTATAAAATTTATACTCCAAATCCCGAGATGTTGGTAAAAGCTCACTCGGACAAAGATTTTAAAGAAATTTTAAACAAAGCCGACTTAAACATTTGTGATGGCAAAGGAATTTCTATTTGTTCTCTTGGCACAATACAAAGTATTCAAGGAGTAGATTTTATGTTGGATATTTGTAAATTAATAGAAAAAAGAAATGAAAAAGTTTTTTTGCTTGGAAGTGGAGATTTAAAAGTAGTAAAAAGAACCGCATTAAATTTAATTAAAGTTTTTCCAAATTTAACAATTTCAGATTTTCATGAAGGTCCTCAAGTTTCAGAAAAAGAAGATGGAAATTTGGAGGTAGAAGAAGTTGTAAATAGCTTAGTTTTAGAAAGAATAAATAGGAGCCAAGCCGATGTTTTGTTTGTAGCATTTGGTCATGGAAAACAAGAAAAATGGATAGATAGGTATTTAAAAGATTTACCAAATATAAAAATAGCAATGGGCGTTGGCGGGGCTTTTAATTTTATAAGCGGAGAAGTAGAAAGAGCACCAGAAATTATGAGAAGTTTTGGTTTGGAATGGTTGTGGAGATTAAAAAAAGACCCAAAAAGATGGAAAAGAATTTATAATGCTGTAATTGTTTTCCCTTATTTATATATTACACAGTTTAATGATAATTATGATAAAAACTAGATTTGCGCCAAGCCCAACAGGGTTTTTACATGTGGGTGGTTTAAGAACTGCGCTTTATGCGTATTTGTTTGCCAAGAAAAATAATGGTAAATTTATGCTTCGTATAGAAGATACAGATCGCGAGAGGTTTGTAGAAGGTGGAATTGAAAATATACTGAATTCTTTATATTGGGCAGGAATTAAGCCAGATGAAGGTGTAGTTTTTGATGAGAACAAAAATATTGTTCAAAAGGGTGTTTTGGACTCTTATATTCAGTCAGAAAGACTAGAAATTTATCATAAATATGTAAATGAATTGTTGAAAAAAGGCCATGCGTACAAATGTTTTTGTGGTACGGAGCGTTTGGCAGAACTTAGAGAAACTCAACAAAAAAATAAACAACCAACCGGTTATGATGGATGTTGTAGAAAATTATCTGTAGAAGAAGTAAATTCAAAAATAGAAGCAGATGAGAAGTTTGTAGTGAGAATGAAAATGCCAAAAGAAGGAGTCACAAAGTTTACAGATTTAGTGCGTGGAAAGGTTGAATTTAAAAATGATTTGGTAGATGATCAAGTTATTTTAAAGTCAGACGGTTTTCCTAC
>Ga0208863_1001695_pt1 | contig 13013 bp, 13 predicted proteins | sample RifOxyD3_FD_184040 | JGI IMG/M metagenome (GOLD analysis project Ga0208863, IMG submission 184040) | Soil microbial communities from Rifle, Colorado - Rifle Oxygen_injection D3 (SPAdes) | ecosystem: Environmental > Terrestrial > Deep subsurface > Rock core/Sediment | place: Rifle, Colorado...
ATGGAACGGATGAGGCTATTGAGCAGATTCCGGCTTTTTATAACGAAAAATCACTTGAATTCCTAACAGCCAAAAAATTGGCCGATGGTCGATGCTGGAAATTTAGGTGGTTTCTGGATGAGAACTAACTATGAGGCCAATATTGGCGGGATGCTTGCCCTCATGGAGAGGTATGCCAAATTAGGCCCTGCCAGCATGAATGATGCGCTTTGCCATCTGGCGAATAAAAAAGAAAAAATATGGGAATTCATTAAAGGGCGTCTGCGCGTTTACTGGTTTGATGCAGGTAATGAAATCGTCGTGTGCGTTTGCGGTTGTATCAAGAAGTCCCAAAAAGTTGACCCATCCATGATTGGAAAAGCAATTCAAGTGAAAAACGAGTATTTCAGATTAAAAGAAGTCGGTGTTGCCATCGAAATAGTAGATGGAGGGGGTAGATAAAATGACAGCATTTTCTGCAATGCTTCAGGATGCAAAGTCGAAAGACGCTTATTGGGTGGAGGCAGCGAAATTGGATTTTGCCTTGGAGATGACGCGCCAGATGAAAGTGCAATCGGTAAGCCGGGCCGACATGGCTAAACGTCTGGATACTTCTCCTGCCTATATCACCAAGCTCCTGCGTGGCGATGCAAATTTAACGATCGAATCCATGGTCAAAGCGTCACGGGTGTTGGGTTGCGATTTTCATACGCATATCGCGCATCGCAATGCATCGGTTAAATGGTTCGATGTTCATGCCAGTACAAGCCAGGTTGCTCGTGCCAATCCCGAAGCCCTGAGCTGGGCAAAATTTGTAAAGGAGCCTCATCGTGAGCCCGTTCCCGTTGCAGCTTAGGCAATACTTTTTTACGCAAATCGAGTGCAATGCCAATCCGGATTACGATCCAACCGGCAACACCATGGGAAGCAAAGTGGATTGCAAGTTTGCGGTCAATCCGGTTGATGGACAAGCCGATGCACTGGGAATCGAACTGGTTGCTTGGCTAGACGCGGAAACGAGTGAAAACTCACCCTATACATTCAAGATTTCAGCTTATGGAGTGTTAAATATTGCACCGGGTACTCCATTAGAGGCGGCCATGCAGTTAGCGCATCTTTCCGGGGCGCAAATTTTGGTCGGTGCAGCGCGGGAAGAAATCGCTCGTATTACCTCGCGCGGTCCGTGGGGCGCTTTTATGTTACCCATTATTCCATTGTTGGCGGCTACACCTCAGTCCGTGGAATAAACGGGGGGAGCGTCCGTTTTTTAACCTGTCTCTAATGCGCTATTTTGAGGGCGAAATTTTGGATAATCGAATTGAAATAGCACGTCAGAAGCTTATCCAACTATTTAATTTCTTCAAGGCTGTTGAGCAGCGTCGCGCCCCTATTGTTCGCCATATTGCAAGCCAGCCGTGGACTCTACGGCTCAGCGACCTTCCTACACACGAAACTTTGCGGTTGCTCAGGCCAGTTCCAGAAGATGGTACTTGGCTGATATTCAAAAAACCTGAAACGCATCATTGTCCTGATCCGGGAGACCGCTTGCGGCCTTGGTTAAATCTAGGTTGGGATAATCCAGAGCATAGTGATGTAGCTCATAAAACTGAACGTGTGGATTACGTCGCTGACGAGCCTAACACGATCAGCTTCGAATCCCAGCCAAGGTTGAAGGGTGAATTTCTGATCTGGAAAGAAAAACGCAATCTTTGGCAGTTCAGCGAACAACCCGCTAGGGCTGCATTGAAAGTATGGGAAAGGTTATTTGCGCTGCATAGTCAGCTTGAGCGTGAAGGTGAGGCATGGGAGTTGGTTTTGGGAGATGGCATCTTTAACTGGAAGCGCCCGGTAGTTGATTTGCATCATCCCATATTGCTTCAGCGTGTTGAGCTTTCCTTCGATCCGCAGAATCGTGAATTTAGAGTGCGCAATATCGAAGTTGCACCTGAATTATATTCAGCATTATTTTTAGATGATGAATGTGCAGGATTGCCAATCAAACATTGGCAGGAAGAGCTTGCTCAAGACGAGCTTCATCCGCTGGGCGATGATGGTGTTACGGACTGGCTGAAAGGCGTGATTGGAAGTTTCAGGGATGGGGAATTAGTTGAGGGAGAGCCAGTGTCTGCGGAATCTTTTCCCCGCATTGGACGTGCGCCAGTATTGTTTCAGCGAAAACGACAGGCAGGCCGTATCCAGTTCATTGAGGAAATTCTGGCTGATCTGCCTACCGCAACAGAGTTGCCGAGTAGTCTGCTTAATATCGTTGGGTGCGCGTCAGAGATTAAGTCCAATGAACCCGACAACGAACCCGACACAGCCCACGCAAACGAAGACGAAAACATCCTGCTTTCAAAACTCGCGAATGCCGCGCAGCTTACGATTCTGAAACGGCTTGCCCATCAGGATGGGGTTTTGGTGCAGGGCCCGCCGGGTACGGGGAAAACACATACTATTGCCAATTTGATCGGCAGTTTGCTCGCCGAAGGTAAAAGTGTGCTGGTGACCAGCCATACGACCAAGGCGTTGCGGGTGTTGCGCGAGCAGGTGGCGGAACCGTTGCGTTCCTTATGCGTCAGTGTGCTGGACAGCGATGCGACAAGCCGCAAGGAGCGTGAAATGGCGGTGCGTGAACTGGCCGTCCGTTTGGGAGAAAGTCGCCAGTCGTTCATACAGCAATCTGACCATCTTGCCGGGAGGCGTCGTCTTATTCTGACCGAACTTCGTACCGCTCGATCTGATTTGGCAATGGCGGTCAATGGCGAATACCGCTCCTTGATATTGGACGGCGAGGAAATTGAACCTACAAGAGCCGCGCGTGAAGTTGCCGAGGGAGATGGGGCGCATGATTGGATACCCGGTTCAGTGGATACGGGCAAGCCATTGCCGCTAAATGAATCCGAATTAAAGGTGTTTTATGCCAGCAACCAGCAACTGGCTTGTGCGGACGAGATTGAATTATCCAAACCTTTGCCGAAGCCTGATGAACTGTGGTCGCCGGAAGAATTTTTGAGGCAAACCAAGGATTTTACGGAACTTGCCGCAACTGATCTTGTTTACCGGAATGAGCTGTGGAAGAAAGAGCAAGCGGCGCAAGGTGATCTGGAATCACTGCTGGAACAGGTTTCTCGTGCGGTCGAAGAGCTTGGGCGAAGTGAACATGAGGTATGGCGGCTGGCCGTCATTCAGGCAGGTATGGAGGGCGGTCAAGCCGCAGAAATCTGGAAACTCTTGTGCCGTGATGTTGAGTCTGTGCGAGCGCAAGCGAACAAAGCTGCCGAGTCAATCTACCGTTATGGCCCACAACTGGCAGATGGTTGGACTCTGGAGGAGTTGCGCGATGTCCTGCAAGAGATCATCGGTCGTTTGAACCAAGGAAAAACAATCTCTTCCATAACGCTGTTGTTTCAACCGAAGTGGAAAAAGCTTATTGAGTTATCGCGTGTTGACGGCAGCAAACCAGCACGGTTAGAACATTTTCAAGCGTTGCTTTCCTTGGCAGAATTGGAGCTGGCGCGGGGAGCATTGGTTGGCTGCTGGGCAAGGCAAATGAGGCCTCACGGTGAGCCAGACTTGAAGCAGATAGCCGAACTTCAACCGGAGGAATTCGCATTTCAATACATTCCTCAGATACGTTCTGCCTTGAGTTGGCATATGCAGGCGTGGATGCCTCTTGAATCTGGGCTTGTTGAACAAGGTTTGCTCTGGGTGGTGCTTGCGAACGATGCACCTCCAGCACAAACACCGCATCATCATGCGGAGCGTTTGCGTTTTGTGGTGAGAGAAAAACTACCTGACGTTGTGGCGACCGAAGCTCGCAGACGGCGCTTAGAATTTCTGAGTGCGAATTTTGGCAAGCTGGAAGCAGAATTACAGCGCATGGATAGGGTTGCCAATTCCGCTTCCATGGTGGTACGCAATCTTAAACGTGCAGTGGAAGCCAAGGCTGTTGATGACTATCGCGCTGCTTTTCTTTGTCTCGAACAATTGCATCAATTGTTGCCAATTTACCAAGAGAGACAGACTTGGTTAAAAAGATTGCGTGTTGCCGCACCGGATTGGGCTGATGCCGTGGAGCGACGACTGCCGCCCCACGATGGAGCAACCATGCCTGGTCTGCCGCTACCTGCTTGGCGCTGGCGGCAATTCACGCAGGAATTGGATCACCGGGCAGCGTTGTCTGTGCCGGAGATTCAGGTTCGGATTGAGCGGCTTGGTGATGAATTGAGAGATGTGACTATCGGCCTTGTCGAGCAGCGTGCCTGGGCTGCATTGTTGGGTAAAGTCAGTGACCCACAGCGACAAGCTTTGCTGGGTTGGGTTGCTACGATGAGAAGGATTGGGGCTGGTACGGGGCGTACCGTTCCCGCGCTGATGCGGCAAGCACGGCGAGAGATGGAGCAGGCGCGTGGTGCAGTACCGGTTTGGATCATGCCTTTTAGCCAAGTGACAAAAAGTTTTCATCCGGTGCGAGATCATTTTGATGTGCTTATTGTGGACGAAGCAAGCCAAGAAGATGTATTGGGGCTGATGCCATTCTACATGGCCACAAAAGTCATCGTGGTAGGAGACGACGAACAGGTAACGCCACTCGATGTTGGTGGGGGGCAGCAGCCAATTACAGACCTGATCGGGCAATGGTTAGATGGTTTGCCGAGCGCGCTCTTGTTTGACCTAAAAACTTCTATTTATGACCGCGCCCAGATTGCTTTTGGTTCGGCTGTACGACTGAAAGAGCATTTCCGATGCGTGCCGGAGATTATCCAATTCAGCAATCATCTTTCCTACAAAGATGAGATCAAGCCGCTGCGTGAAAGCGCCTCGACACCAATCAAACCGGCTTTGGTAGCGCATCGCGTTAATGGGAGTAAGATCGGTAAGAAGAATATCGTGGAGGCAGAAACCATTGCCAGCTTGATTGTGTCTGCTGTTGAACAACCAGAATACGCAGGCAAGACTTTTGGAGTTATCTCGTTGGTTGGGGATGAGCAAGCGGATGAAATTGATAAGATGTTGCGAACAAGGCTTGATCCGGTGATCTATGAAAACCGCCGGATTCTGTGTGGCAATCCTGCGCAGTTTCAGGGGGACGAACGCGATGTGATTTTCTTGTCTGTTATTGATAGCAAGGAGGAGGGGGAGGGGCCGCTGGGCTTGCGGCAAGATGGTCAGGACGGCATGTGGAAGAAACGTTTTAACGTAGCTGCCAGTCGTGCCAAGGATCAGCTCTGGGTGGTCTACTCTCTGGATTACCAGACACAGTTAAAACCCGGCGATCTTCGTCGCAGGTTGATCGAACATGCGCTCAACCCGAATGCACTGATGCAGTTACTGACAGATGGCGTGAAAAATACGGAGTCACCCTTTGAAGAGGAAGTGTACCGTTTGCTAGTTGCGCGAGGTTACCGCGTACACACGCAATGGCAAGTTGGTGCCTATCGGATTGATCTGGTTGTCGAAGGCGGCGGAAAACGTTTGGCGGTCGAATGCGACGGTGACCGATGGCACTATGACAAAGTAGAGGAAGACCTAGCGAGACAAGCATTGCTGGAAAGATTGGGCTGGCGGTTTGTTCGTATTCGAGGATCGGTGTTTTATCGAGATAAAAGTTTAAATCGGGAAGGTGCTATGCGCCCTCTATTCGATCAGCTTCAAAAAATTGGTATTTTGCCTTGTGGGGAGCTTATCGCAAACAATAGCATGGATGTTGGACAGGCGCAGTTGGAGTGCATCAAACAGAGAGCGGCGCAATTACTGCTTGAGTGGAAGGACGTAAGTTCTACGTCTTTTGTAGAAAGTGCGTATTCTGCGCGACGTGATCGGCAGCTTCGATCCATCATGTAGATACGAACTATGTGTAATTACTCCTACGGCAAAATCAAGGTGGTGTGATGCAAGAATCCAACCGTATCGAATTCAAGCGAGAACTGACCGACACCTTGGAAAAGGAGGTTGTTGCTTTTCTTAATTATCGCGATGGCGGGGTCATTTATCTCGGCATCGACGATAAGACGCACGCAGCCGTTGGCATTGCGGATGCCGATGCGGTGCAACTTAAAATCAAGGATCGCATCAGGAACAATATCAGCCCGTCCACTATGGGACTGTTTGATGTGATTGCAGAGATACGCGATCAGAAAGAAATCATCAAAATCACCGTTGCCAGCGGTTCCGAAAAACCCTATTACCTGTCCAGAATGGGTATGTCAGCCAAAGGCTGTTTTCTGCGGGTCGGCAGTGCCTCGGAGCCGATGCCTGCCAGAATGATTGAGGATTTATTCGCCAGCCGGATTCGCAATTCCATCGGCACCATCAAGTCGCGCAAGCAAACGCTGACCTTTGAGCAGCTAAAGATTTATTACAACGAAACACGGTTAAAGCTGAATGAGCAGTTTGCGCATAATCTGGAACTGTTGACCGAGGACGGTTCATACAACTACGCCGCCTATTTGCTTTCGGACGTGAATGGGCTGTCGGTCAAGGTCGCCAAGTATGCCGGCACTGACAGAGTGAATCTGGTCGAAAATGAAGAGTACGGCTATTGCTCGCTGGTCAAAGCCACCAAAGCCGTGCTGGAAAAGCTCAAGGTCGAGAACAAAACCTTTGCACGTATTACGCCGGGTCGGCGCGAAGAGCGCAAGTTGCTCGACCCTGTGGCACTGCGCGAGGCAGTTATCAACGCCATTATCCACAATAACTACAGCAATGAAGTGCCGCCAAAGTTCGAACTGTTTGCTGATCGTCTGGAGATTACCTCTGCCGGCGGACTGCCTTCCGGTTTTGATGAAGAGGAATTTTTCATGGGTTATTCGGTTCCGCAAAACAAGGAACTGATGCGCGTTTTTCGTGATCTGGATATGGTTGAGCAGTTGGGCTCTGGTGTGCCGCGCATTCTTGAGCATTATCCGCGCAGCATTTATCGCTTCACTCCAAATTTTATCCGGCTGGTGTTGCCTTATGCCGAGGGGTTTGACCAAGCCACCGGACAAGCCACCGGACAAGCCACCGGACAAGCTAGTGACCAGGTTGAAGAGCTTTTGGGCTTTTGCGTAATTCCTCGCTCAACCAAAGAGATGATGCAATATCTCAGCTTGAGTCATCGTGAGAATTTCCGTGATACGCTTTTGTTACCGCTGATCGCATCGGGAAAGTTGGCGGCAACCATACCAGATAAGCCCTCCAGCCCCAAACAGCGTTATATTGCGACGATGGATAGGCCGTAAGGATGTCTGACATCCTCGTTCAGTCTGTTATTCCGTATGCAAGTCTGCACGGCCAGCCGATGCTGCAGATGCCGCTGGATCTGTATATTCCGCCGGATGCGCTGGAGCTGGTGCTGGAGACCTTTCAGGGGCCGCTGGATTTGTTGTTGTATTTGATTCGTAAGCACAATCTCGATGTGCTGGATATCCAGATGGCGGAACTGACACGGCAGTATCTGACTTATATCGAATTGCTTAAGCAGCACAAGCTGGAATTGGCGGCGGAATATCTGTTGATGGCGGCGGTGCTGGTCGAAATCAAGTCCAGATTGTTGCTGCCCAAGTCTCCCAAGCTGGCCGACGACGATGAGAAAGACCCCCGAGTCGAGTTGATGCGCCGTTTGCAGGAATACGAGCAAATGAAGCAGGCCGCCCAGAAACTCAATGAACTGCCGCAAGCCGGGCGCGATTTTGAGATCGTTCAGGTGCTGATTGAGCGCACGGTCGAAGAGCGTCTGCCGCAGATCAGTGTGGATGATTTAAAGCTGGCGTGGATGGGGCTGCTGGCACGCGCCAGACTCAATACCCACCACGTGGTGCGCCGCGAGCAACTCTCGGTGCGCGAGCAAATGGCGCATATTCTGCGTGCGCTGCGCAGCGGCGAGTATGTCGCATTCGACACCTTGTTCGATCCGGATGACGGTCTGCCGAAACTGGTCGTCACCTTTATTGCCATGCTGGAACTGGCCAAGGAATATCTGGTGGAAATTCAGCAAAACACCTTGTTTGGGAATATCTATGTCCGACGCGCGACTGATGCAGACTGAGCTGTTTTCTGCCACGAAACTGAAATACATCCTGGAAGCCGCCTTGCTGATCAGCGCGGAACCATTGCCCTTGAGCGAATTGAAAAAGCTTTGCGATGTGCAACTGACAAACCGCCAGCTTGAAAACTTGCTGGATGAAATTGCGAGCGACTGGCAGGAGCGGGGAGTGGAACTGACCGAGGTGGCGAGCGGTTGGCGCTTCAGGGCACGTCCGCATATGCAGCAATATCTGGACAGACTCAATCCGCAAAAAGCGCCGCGCTACTCACGCGCGGTGCTGGAGACGCTGGCGATCATCGCCTACCATCAGCCGGTGACGCGCGGCGATATCGAGGAAATACGCGGCGTCGCGGTCTCATCACAAATATTGAAGACGCTGGAAACCCGTGGCTGGATAGAGGTAGTCGGTACGCGCGACACCCCAGGCCGTCCCGAGTTGTTCGCCACCACCAAACAACTGCTGGATGACTTGAATCTGCGCGCCTTGCAGGAACTGCCTTCCTTGCAGCAGATGGAAACCCTGCTTGAAAAAGAATAACGGTTAGTTTATCGCCGGCTTCCCAATAGTTATTCCAGTCGCAGCGGTGGTTTGTTCAGTTTGCGTTGTAAGGTTCGGCGGTGCATGTTGAGCGCGCGGGCGGTGGCTGAAATATTGTTATCCTGTTCGAGCAACACGCGCTGAATGTGCTCCCACTCCAGATGCTCAATCTGCGTGTGTTGCAGTTCGAGCGGAGCATCACCATCCGGGGTGTGATCAAAGGCCGCGACAATCTCATCGGCATTAGCCGGCTTGGACAAGTATTGCGTCGCACCCAGTTTGATCGCTTCGACGGCTGTGCTGATACTGGCATAGCCGGTCAAGACGATAATCCGCGTGTTGGGATCGAGTTCGTGCAATACCTTGACTAGTGCCAGCCCCGGTGCGCCGCCCATTTTCAGATCTACCACGGCAAATTCAGGCGGATTAGAACGTGCCATCGGTATGGCTTGCTCCACGCTGTGCGCGATGCAGACCGCGTAGCCGCGCCTGACCAGTGCAGCGCCCAGCACCTTGCAGAAGGTTATATCATCGTCCACCAGCAATAAAGAGGCGGACTCTTCGTTAACCTTGCATGTGTTGTCCGGTTGCTTCATGTGTACTTTCAGTGATGGGTGGGTGAGCGAGGGGAAGCGTCAGTCTGGTGGTGGCTCCACCCCCTTCGCGGTTATGCAGACGTACCAGACCACCTAAACGTTCGATGGTGGCATTGGCCAAAAACAAGCCCAAACCGTGGCCTTCTGTCTTGGTGGTAAAAAAGGCGGCGCCGACCTTGAGCGCGACTTCTTCGCTGAGTCCCTCCCCCCAGTCGCGAATTTCCAGTATGAAATATTGGCTGTTCTGACTGGTGATGATTTCAATACTCGCGGGGCTTGCATCGGCTGCATTGTTCAACAGATTCATCAACGCGGCACGCAAGGTGACATCGGTCTGGATCAGCGGGGAGGGCTGCGCCGCACTATTGTCGTAACGATACTGAGCGGCAGGCCGCAACAATTGCCATTCATCGAGCACTTCAGCCATCAAGATATCAGCGGTTTGCAGTGTCGTGGTGCCATGTTCCTGCGCATTCAGCATCATTTTGTCGAGGATGCGGCGGCAACCGCGCACCTGATCGTCGAGCAGGGTCAGGCTCTCCTGCAATTTCGGCAAACGCGCATCATGCTGTAATTCGCCGATGATCACGGCCATCGTGGAGAGTGGGGTGCCCAGTTCATGCGCAGCCCCTGCAGCCTGAGTGCCCAGCGCGACAATACGTTCATTGCGCAGTATTTCTTCGCGCACCTTGATCAGCATTTTGTCTCGGCTACGCACGGCTTCTGCCATCTTGACGACAAAATAAGCCACCACCACGGCGCTGATGACAAAACCCAGCCACATGCCCATTACGTGGGTGTTGAAGGCGTTGTCCATGTCGTGATGGTTATGCGGCAGCGGAATGTAATAGACCATCAACCAGCTGTAGCAGGCGGTGGTGAGTGCGGCCATGCCCCAGGTAAAATGCGAGGGCAGCGTAGCGGCGGCGATGACCAGCGGTAACAGGTACAAAGAGACAAAGGGATTGGTCGAGCCGCCTGCAAAATACAGCAGGATGCTCAGGCCAAATACGTCTATGCTCAGTTGTACAAAAATTTCCAGGCTGCCTACAGGTTTGCTGTTGCCCAGTCGAAAAAAGGTGACGAGGTTGATAGCGGCCAGCGTCGCAATAACGGTCAGCATCGGCAGCCATTCGAGTGACAGCTCAAGAATTATCCAGACAGAGCTCAGGGTAATCAGTTGTGCCGCAACAGCGAAATTGCGTAAATTGACCAGACGTCGCAGTTGGACATGGCCGGGCAGGGAGGAAAATAGAGTCATAACAGGATTGTAAACGCTGTGCAGGATCTATTGGTGCGACATATTGTCGCAGATTGGCGGTTAAGGCGGGAAAATCACGGTTTTCAACCTGGGCCGGCTGATGTAGGGGCGATATGAATTTTTTGCTCAGAGCGCGGGTATAATCGGCCATTTTTAACTGGCGGGAATTTACCATGAATCAACTAAACAGGTTGGGCGCGCTATTCGGTGCCATGTTGCTCAGCAGCAGTGTATTGGCGGGAGGAATTCAGGTGGAAGGTGCATGGTCGCGAGCCACCGCACCGGGACAGGATGCGGCGATGGTGGACATGACCATCACCAGTGACAAGGATGCGAAGCTGGTCGGCTTTTCCAGCAGCAGTTGCAAGTCGGCGGAATTGCACAGCATGACCCATGAGCATGGCATGATGAAAATGCGCGAGGTGAAATCGGTGGTGTTGCCAGCTGGCAAACGCGTGAATCTGGGTGAGCAGGGCTATCACCTGATGCTGATCGGTTTGCAGGTACCACTCAAAGAGGGCGAGCGTTTGCCGCTGACATTGAATATCAAGTCTGGTAATGAGACGCAGGTATACGTGGATGTGGTGGCTGAAGTAAAGCCGCTGACTCAGTCAGCGCCCAAACAGGGTGAGCATAGGCATCATATGAGTCATTAAACATAACTACTCAGATACCACCCCATTCACGCAAAACGAGGTGAGGTAACGCATCCAGGGAAGGCTTGTATCAATGTCTAAAGCTGAACCCATTGGAATTGATCGCAGAATTTGAAGGAGAAAACGCAAAAACAGAAACAGAAAAAAGCTTTTGGACGGATTTTCGGCAGCGTGTAAAGCCGCCCCTGAAAGCCTTTATGCTGGGCTTGCTTTGCACGCTTTTCTTACTGACAGGGTACGAACAGGCAGGAAATCCCGCTGGGGTTTTTAGGTGAGAAAAACGCATAATGATGAAATATGAAAAACGACCGCCCCAATTTGGGCGGTTTTTTTACACCTTTAAAATCAAAGGCATAACGGGCAGCGGTGGCCGAGCGTTGTCCTCTACTAAGGGGATGAATCGCCCCCTTAGCCCTTCGGGTAAACGGGAACAAGCCCGTTTATATTCGGACGCTCGGCCTGCCATACTTCGATCATGAGACAGTTGGCAATGCGCCCCGAAAGAAAAATCAAAAGCGGCTTTTAGAGGGGTGAGGTGGGTTGAAAGTGGCAGGGGCTGACCTGACATAACCACCCTCATTGACCAGCCCTGAACGGGCTTTTTTTAGTCGGGGATGATTCAAAAGCCCCCAACTAAAAATCAACGAGCCTCTGTTAGATCAGGGGAGACAACAATTACTTAACGTTACTATAACGCTTATTCAATTCAGCAATTACAGTGTCAAAACTCCATTGAGCGCCTTCTCGATATTCCTCTGATACATCATCGAGACGTTTAACAGCATCCGAAAGACGCAAAAGCAAAACCGAAACGGATGTAGTTGAACTGACTGGCGACCAAAAGGATTTAGTAACAGAATCACGAATTGATTCACGATAAGCGCGCTGGCGTTCAGAGTTGGATTTTGCCCTGCCTGTGGACGGACGACCACGTTTTTTTGGAACTGGCGGAATACCGTCTAAATCAGAGATTGCCGCATTTTCAATTTTAGCCATTTTGTTTCCTGCCTTTCATTGTCTATTGAATTAACATTATTATAACAGTTATTCAATAAAAAACAATCTTTTTTGTTATTATAACGATAATAAAATCTATTGATTAATTAACGTTACTATAACAATAAATGCACCAATTTGGTGCATAGACAAATCACAAAAAATTTTTCTTTTTTACCGGAAAAGCTCGGAAGTAATTAAGCGTTACAGTAACATTAATTAACCACCGAAGCCAACTGAACAGGCCGAGGATCATTGTTAATAAAACGAAACCGAAAATCAAGAGCAGCAGCAGCAGAACGGCAGTCTGCATCGGACATACTCAAAGCAACGGAATGATAATTATAACAACGGCACTTAGTAGCACTAGCCATACAACCAGAGATTTTCAGATCCTCATCGACAGGAACAGAACGAATAACACCAACCGAAGAATTAACAGAAACTGGGGCTGGCGGAGTTACCGCCGCCCCGCTTCGCTGTGCGCCGACACCTCCACCAGCCCCAGACGCAGCAGGCCGAGAAGAAACAGACAAATCGGCTGAATCAATTGAGGCCTTATGAGACATAACGCGAGAGACTAAAACGCTGACCATAAACAAAATCACCAAAACGGCGACAATAAAGACCTTCAAAATGGTAGGCATTCTTAGATCAAGCTTGGTGTGAACGGAAGCGGATGCGTAAAGCGGAAAGACTGACGGAGAGGGCTTATAAGCTGACTTAGTGGCAAGCATTTTTGAAGTGCGGTTCACAGTTTCCTGATACTCAGCCCATTCATATTTAGACCTTGAACCATTGAAAGAAAAAGCATTCAAGGATAAATGAATACCTGATTAGCCACAATGTTCAGCTTGCATGGCACAGGCTCACTTATTGAGCTAGTGGACGTGGATAATAAGCGCATACCGACACAAGGAGATGCGCGATGGGAATCAATAAAGTTCAGTTTCAAAAA
>Ga0208863_1001698_pt1 | contig 12999 bp, 16 predicted proteins | sample RifOxyD3_FD_184040 | JGI IMG/M metagenome (GOLD analysis project Ga0208863, IMG submission 184040) | Soil microbial communities from Rifle, Colorado - Rifle Oxygen_injection D3 (SPAdes) | ecosystem: Environmental > Terrestrial > Deep subsurface > Rock core/Sediment | place: Rifle, Colorado...
TTATTTTATAAAGAATTGATTGATGCCAATTCCAAATTTAATCTCACATCAATAACTGATGAACAAGATGTGTTTATAAAGCATTTTTTGGATTCTCTTTCATGCTTTACAGTAATACCAAAAGAATGGGATTTTAAAGATAAACATTTTATAGATATTGGCACTGGTGCGGGTTTTCCTGGTATACCTTTACTTTTTTGCACGAAAAATTTAAATTATACGCTTTTAGAAGCAACAAAGAAAAAAGTAGACTTTATAAAATCGTTTTTATGTAAAATCTCCCTTAATCCCCTCTCACAATTTATTCCATCCCAATCTCCCTCTCCTGCCAGAGGAGAGGGCTGGGGTGAGGGTGAAAAAAGAGTAAATGTAGTATGGGGTAGGGCAGAGATTCTGGCTCATGATAAGCTGTACAGGGAAAAATATGATATATGCGTATCAAGAGCAGTAGCGAATTTAACAAGGCTATGTGAATTATGCCTGCCTTATGTAAAACCGGATGGGATTTTTATTGCAATGAAAGGCCCTTCATACAAAGAAGAATTAAATAATGCCTTAAAAATTATTGACATTTTGGGTGCAGAACTTTTGGACATTAAAGAAATATTATTGCCATTAGATATTAAACATTATCTTGTAACTATAAAAAAAGTAAAACAAACACATCCAAAATATCCAAGACAAAATTTTAAAATTAAATAGGGGCGTATGATTATACGCCCCTACAAATTTATTTTATATTTATCTGCTTAAATTATTTGCCGTATCCATCATTTTATCAGATACGGTTATTACTTTGGAATTTGTATCAAAGGCTTTCTGGGTAGCTATTAAGTCTACCATTTCCGTTACTATTTGCACATTAGAGGCTTCAAGCGCCCTGCCGATAATTGATCCGAAACCTGTTTGTTTAGGATTTCCCGCAGTTGGGTCACCGGAAGCGGTAGTTACCCTATATAAAGAATTACCGATAGCTTCTAAACCCGAAGGATTCGGGAATCTTGCAAGTTGTACCTGGGTTAATTGTGATAATAATCCGCTACCTGCCTGCTGTACCCATACAAAACCATCATCACCTATATGGTAAGAAGTTGCATCTGAAGGAACATTGATTTCAGGAGTTACTGCCATACCCTCTGTAGTAACAACTTTTCCTTCCTTGTTTAACTTAAAATTTCCCCGTCTGGTATAAAATGTTTCACCTGATACAGGGTCAGTGACCTGAAAGAATCCAATACCATTAATTGCCCAGTCAAGGTTATTTTCTGTAGTTGCCAGTGAACCCTGGTTATGTAAAATTGTAGTGCCGGCAACTTTGGTTCCCAGACCGATGCCCCAACCTGTCGGACTTTCGTCACCGGGTTTTTTTAGATACTGATAAAGCAAATCGCTGAAATCCACGTCAGTTCTTTTAAAACCATCCGTATTAACATTGGCTAAATTATTGGCAATGACATCAATTTTAAATTTCATTGATTCCATTCCCGTAGCAGCTGTCCATAAAGCATGAATCATTTTATCTTACCTCCTGACAAAATTATAATGGTTTATCAAAAAAAAGTCAATAGTTTTTTTATAATAAAATGTTACTAAACTTAGTAAAGTTTTATTATGCATATTTTGTAACTTTAATTTTTAATAATACTTAATATATATATTTTTTTTTATTTGGTATAGTTTTTAATAGGTAGAAATTATAAAAGTTATATTAAAAGGAGGAATCAAATATCTAATGAAATGTCCGTTAAAATTTATCGCCATCGCCGGAAATATAGGGGCAGGAAAATCTAGTTTAACAAAAGCTCTGGCAAATTATTATGATATTGAAACGTGTTATGAATCGGTAGATGATAATCCGTACCTTGATGATTTTTATGGAGATATGAAAGCCTATAGCTTTAAACTTCAAGTCTATTTTTTAAGCAAAAGATTTGAAAATCATCAAAGCATCAACAGAGGGTTTAAACAGGTTGTGCAGGATAGAAGTATTTACGAGGATTATTTTATCTTTGCCAGAAACCTTTATGAACAGGGTAAAATGGATGAACGTGATTATAATAATTATTGCGACTTGTTTAATGTAATGAGTCAATTTTTAAAACCACCTGACCTTATTATTTATTTAAAAGCCTCAATTAATACTTTAGTAGAAAGAATACATAAAAGAGGTCGTGACTATGAAAAAACTATCCCTTTAGAATACTTGAAACAACTCAACATTCTATATGAAAGATGGGTAAATGATTTTAAAAATTATCCTTTTTTAACAATTAATGTGGATAATTTAGATTTTATAAGCGAACCCGAAGATCTGGATTATATTATAAGTCAGATTCATGAATATGCAGCTTTAACAGTAAGTAAGTAAAAATTTGAAGGGTTGTGTAAAAATTAATCTACGGCTATTTGTTGTTTTGGTGAGCAGAAATAACAAAAAAATGAAAACAGGGATATGTTAAAAAAAGTTATTGGTTTAAAAACAGTTGTTTCATCAGGCGCCGGATTGGCACTTGCCACTGTTGCTTATATTAATACAATTGAAGTTGCTCATTATGTCGCAGGAAATTCAGCATGGCTGGCAATTTTGGTCGCTGGTATTATGTGCTGTCTGTCGGCTTTATGTTTTGGCGAACTTAATTCCATGTTCCCATCAGCAGCAGGAATAAAGCTTTTTATACAAAAAGCATTTAATGAAAAAATTGCACTTGCATTTGCCACTTTTTATATTGTTATATCTGTTTCAATTGTAGGGTCAGAAACTTATATATTAGGTAATGTCATAGCATCGGGCTTTCCTTTTATCCCTTCTTATATCTGGGGCTTGATTTTTATTGGCGTTGTTATGTTCTTAAATTACCGCGGGATAAAATTCGCCGGCATAACTCAGAATATTACAACTTATACCATGTTTTTATTTTTAATTGGCATATCCGTATATGCTGTATCCAAAAATTTTTTCAACCTTGTAAACCCTTTTAATCCCGGAAGTATAGACGGATTTTTACAGGCAATGGCAATAGGTGTTTATCTTTATGTTGGGTTTGAATGGGTTTGTCCATTAGTTGAAGAAGTAACCGATTATAAAATGATTACAAAAGGAATGTTATTAACTATAGGGCTTTTATTTATTACTTATGCCTTACTCAGTACAGCCATGACTTCCGAAGTTCCGATGGAACTTCTTCAAAGTTCTAACATACCTCATGTTCTTTTTGCAGAGCATTTATTCGGCACACCGGGTAAATATTTGATGCTTGTAATGAGTCTGGTTGCATCTTTGACAACTTTTAACGCAGGAATTATGACTGCTTCAAGATTTTTATATGCTATGAGCAGAGACCATGCATTACCAAAATTTATAAGTGCACTACATGAAAAATATTTTACTCCTTATATTTCCATATTTATTTTGGGAGGAGTAGCTCTTGTACTTTCCACATTTGTATTTATAACCCATCAATATCTTATATTTCTTTATTTATCAGCTGCAATGGAATCTATTATATATATTGTTATTGCATTATCTGTTATTATGCTCAGAATAAAATTACCAGCACAGGAGAGAACCTTTAAAATACCGGGGGGTTATATAATTCCGGTTATTGTTATAATTTTTTATAGTGTTCTTACAATATTTTTATTCTCGGATAATTCAATAAGATTTTCTTCCCCGGTTGAACTTAATTTTGGGCTGTTTAAATTCTTATTATGGAATGATGCTCAACTTTCATTTGTTTTTTTAATAGTAGGATTTCTTTGTACAACATGGTATTCATTTTTCCTTGTTCCAAAACTCAGGGCAAAATATGAGGCAGAACGGGTAAAGAAAAAATCACGGCGAAGAAAAAGCGGGAAGTAAATAAAAATTATCTGTTTTTCTGAGGTGACATCTGATCGATTAAATAAAGGTTAATCAGGATTATACCTAACCCAATAACTTTTAAAATACTTACTGTTACCATTTTATTTTCCTTATTAATTTACAAGTTTTATTAAACTTACATCTTTTTAGTCGGAATTAGAGAAGATATTGTTCCCTATTTTTAGTCTATTTTTTCAACAAATAAATTTCAGTGATAAGAATCTCTTTTAGTTATGATATGGATGATATAATTTATAAAATTCCTTACCAGTAAATTTAAATAATAGAGAGGCAGCTGTACCAAAATGCGTAGAGAATGGCACTGGACACCATACCAATTAGACAAGTTAAACAAAGTTTTAGAGATATTGAATGAATTAAAAGATTACAAACCACTCACTTTAAGGCAAATTTACTACCAGCTTGTAGGAAAAGGATTTATTGAAAATAAGGTTAGCCAATATGGTATGTTATCTAATTTATTAAAATGGGCAAGGATTGATGGATATATTAACTGGGATGATATAGAAGATAGAGTAAGGGCTTTCCATGATTTAAGAGGGTGGAATGACGAGTATCATTTTATAAAACAAGAATTAAGCAAGTTCCTGTATGGTTATAGACGGGACTTGTTACAATCTCAAAACAAATACCTTGAAATATGGATAGAAAAAGACGCTTTAAGTTCTTTATTTACACGAGTAGCAAGCCCTTATACAATACCTGTAGTAGTGTGTCGTGGTTTTAGCTCTGTTAGCTTTTTGCATGAATTTACACAAAGATTAAAGTATCAAAAAAATAAAATACCTATCATGCTTTATTTTGGAGACTTTGACCCATCCGGTGTAGAAATGCTTAACTCTATGGAAATAACCTTAAAAGAAGAATTAGGCGTGCCAGGGATAATTTTTAAAAGAATTGCTCTGCTTAAACAAGATATTACAGTTTATAATTTACCCCATAGCCCGGAGGCATTAAAAAAGACAGATACAAGAGCTAAAAAGCATGTAGAGGAACATGGGGAGATTGCGGTAGAATTGGATGCGTTGAGACCTGATATTTTAGAAAACAAAATTAAAACAGCTGTTGAAACAGAGCTTAATATTCATCTATTTAATAAAGAAGCAGGTGTTTATAAAAAAGAGTTGGACTTGTTAAATCAATTAAAAAGTAAAGTGGTAAAGTTTATAAAAGAGGTTACATAATGATATAACAATGATAAAGTAGAAATATTCCAAATACCTGAGATTTCATTCGGTTTGATTAATTTTTTTTTGGATTCCGGCATCCTATAAGGATTAAAGTTGTTATTGATAAAATAGCTGCTTACTTATGACTGCATCCGATTTTTAACTTCTGTTATAAAAAAGTTTTTAATCTCATTGCTTGAAACGCTCTCATGAGCAAAAGAAATTTTGATTATTTCCAAATCTTTAAAATAAACAAGTTGTTCTAAGAACAATCTTTCACTAAATTCAAAATTGAATTTTTCAGGTGCCAATTTTAAAATTTTTGAAATAGTAATGTATCCTTTTTTCAATAAAAAAAATAAATCCACATAATCCCGCCAGACAGCTCTTTGACCAATTGTATATGATTTATCTAAGGCAATATCTTTAACAGAAAAAAGCGGCAAAAAAGGAGTCTCAACTTTTTTAAATACTGCTTTAAACGGATAAAAAAGTAAGGTTATACGAATATCGTTATTTGTAATAATATTAATTTGTTCTTTAGTATTAAAGGTAATTTCTTTTATTTGAATTACTTTTTTTAATTTTAAAATATCTTTTCTCTTTAATTCTCTTTCAAAAAATAAATCAAAATCAAAAGAATAACGATGACCAATTTGTAAACATAAAGCTGTACCGCCTGCTAATGCAGCTTCTTTTCTGAAAATTGTTAAGCTTTCAAAAATTTCTTTTTGATTTTTATTTAAAAACTCAAAATATAGTTGCGACATATTTTTTTTGATTTACAGGTTTATCAATATTCAAAAGAATTTTTCTGACAAAATTAAAGCTCTCTTTTCGATAAATTTTCATGGAATGTTTTAAAAATATTTGCTTTATTTCTATTAAAGGGTAAGTTTCAAATAACCATTTAAGAGCTTTGATATTGCCAAAAGCAAGAATTTGATTGATTATATAAATTTTATCTTTATCCGAATCCAAATCCTCAATCTTTACTGACCATAAAAATGGTTGTAAAAATTTTGGAAGTTGTGGACTTTTGTTTATCTTCATCGTCCTTATTATATCATATTTATAAACTCGCATTTTCTCATAAAAATTTTGTTCCCCACTTTACTTAGACGGACATAATTTTTAATAAGTTCCCCAAGATATATAATTTAGGGGACTGGGCTGCTAAATTTATGGGGCATAAAGGAGGAAAAGTGAAATCGGAAATTAAGGCTATAACTTCAAGAAAAAATGGGGAAAAAGGTGGACGACCAAAGAAAAATATAAAAGCCGCATAAGTGCAACATAAAAAATGGTTTAATTTGGACAGTAGGTTACAGAGAAATTTATCTGATTTATCCAACTGCATCATTCAATCATGGCAAGTATTGTTTTATTATCGGGAATATCACTCATACTTTGTGAATAATAGGCATACTCAATAATTCCTTTTTCATTTATAAGAAACATTGCAGGCATTCTTCCGAGTTTTAAAGGATTAAATTCCTGTTTGTAAGGTTTGATGATTTTCTCATATAGATCAGGAATTCCAGGATATGGTAATTTATTTTTTGTAAAATATTTTTCAACCTTTTCAAAATCATGAGGACATACAACTATGATTTTAATATTTTTCGACAAAAATTCGTTATAATCATCCTTCATCTCACCGAGATGTTTTCTTGTGTATGGTCAGCTAAAGCCCCTTATCAGCACAAGAAAAACTCTACCCTGTTTGATAAATTCACTTAAGGATATTTTAGTCCCATTATAATTGTTTACAGTAAAATTAGGCGCAGTATCACCTTTTTGGAGTTTGTTACTCATAATTTTAATAATTTCACCAAATAAATATATTATTTTTTTAAAGACCATTTTATTACAACAATTTTGAATATAATAATTTTAATTATATCAGAAAAAGTCAGAAGATATTTTTTGTAAGTCTTTTGTAAGTGGAATTTTTTAAAATAATTAATAGATAAATAATTTTAAAGAAAGGAGACTTTACAATGAATACAGAAAAAGAAAACATGACAAATCTTTATGGTATTCCAATGAAACTTTATGACGTAATGCTTGATTCTTTTAAAACATCAAGGGACTTAAGCATTGATTACTGGCAAAGTGTGGAAAAAAATCAACGTGAGTATATGAAAACCATGTATGATACTTTTAATGTAAGTTTACCCGGGGAATCTAAATTTTGGGAACTTCAGGGTGAAATGGTAAAAAACTGGTTTGGAATGTGTGATAAATTTGCCGGTGTATGGAAATAAACCAAATAAAGGAGAAATTATATGAAAAGGCTTGAAAATAAAATTGTATTTTTAACAGGAGGGGCACAGGGTATTGGTGCGGAAATTGCCCGTCTTTTTGTTAAAAAAGGAGCAAAAGTTGCTCTTGCAGATGTAAAAAAAGAATCATTGGAAGAATTAGTCAAAGAACTGAATCAGGAAAACGAAGCAGCAGCCCATTATATAATTGATATTACAAATAAAGCAGCGGTTCAGGATGCTGTAAACAATATTTATAATAAATGGGGGCGTATTGATGTTTTGATTAATAATGCAGGAATTACGCGGGATGCTTTAACTGCCAAAATGACTGAAAGTCAGTGGGATGACGTAATAAAAGTTAATCTGACAGCTCCTTTTTTATGTGCCCAGGCAGTTTTTCCAATTATGAAAGAACAGGCAGAAGGAGTAATTATTAATGCCTCCTCTGTAAGTTCATTGGGTAATGTCGGGCAGTCAAACTATTCGGCAAGCAAAGCCGGAATAATAGCTTTGACCAAAACATGGGCTTTGGAGTTTGCCAGATATAATATTCGTGTTAATGCCATTGCTCCGGGCTTTACAGACACTCCAATGATACAAAGCGTGCCTGAAAAAATAAGGGAAGCAATAATAGAAAAAATACCGTTAAAAAGATTCGGTCATCCTGAAGAAATTGCTTATGCCTATTGTTTTCTTGCCAGTGATGAGGCAAAATTCATTACAGGTCATGTATTATTTGTAGACGGTGGCTTGACATGTGGATTTTAAAAACCACTTCACCTTTTAATTCCCCTATCTTGATTTAGGAGAGAGTTAGAGTGAGGTCAACAGGAGAAAAATTATGCCAAAAGATTATTTTGAAAAATTTCTTAATTCATATTTTGATTTATTATGGAAAAGTCCGGCTTATCTTGAAATAGTAAGCAACATACTAAAAGTTGGATTTGAAAGCCGCAGGCAATGGAATAAAAATATGGAATCAGCATTAACGATATTCCAATTGCCTACCAATCGAATGCAACAGCGAATTCTTTATAATATCAATACGCTTCTTAATGAATGGCGTTTTGAACAGGACGATGTTAAAGACCGCCTGAGCAGAATAGAAGAAGAATTGAAAAGTATTAAAAATTTAATGGATATAACTGAAAAAAAATAATCCACTATATATCCCAATACAATAAGTTTTAAGTTTTGAGTTAGAGGGTGAGGAAAGAAAAATTAGGAAAGAAAAGTGTTTTGGACATACAATATGCCTTGATGTAGTAGTTAGAAAGAGGAATGTATGTATAGCTCTTCTTTAGTTTCAAAAATGGCTTCATATAAACGTGAACCGGTCACGGAAATGTATCCTTTATATAAGGAAAATAAGTTAACCGTATGGAAATGTTTAAAAAATGATAAGGTTGCACAAAGGGGTCCGGTTTTATTAATCCCGGCTTTGATTAACCGTCATTATATTGTGGACTTAGATGATAAAACCAGTATCTGTAAAGAACTGGTAAATCAAGGCTATAGTGTTTATCTTGTTGATTGGGGCGTTTCAACTGATGAAGACAGATGGCAGACTTTTTCTGAATTATTTTTAGGTCCTTTAAGAAGAATTATTAAAAAAGTAACTAAAGATGCAAACCAAAAACCAATAGTTTTCGGCTATTGCATGGGCGGGACCATGGCGTGCATATATACTGCCTGCTTTCCTGATGAAATTGCGGGGTTGATTACTTTAGCAGCACCCATAGATTTTTCAAAAGCAGGTATTTTAAGCCTCTGGACAGATGAAAAATATTTAGACCCTTATCAGCTTGTCGATGCTTTGGGCAATGTTCCTCCCGAACTGGTCCAGAATGGTTTTGTCCTGCTAAAACCGGTTGGCTGGATGAAAAAATGGCAAAACGTATGGGAAAAACAGGATGATGATAAATTTATGGAGCTTTTTTTAACACTGGAATACTGGGTAAATGATAATATTCCGTTTCCGGGCGGTATCTGGCAGGAGTATATTAAGTGGCTGTATCAGGAAAACAGGTTATATAAAGATATTCTGGTAATAGGACAGCATAAGGCAAGTTTATCTGCCATTAAATGTCCATTGTTAACCATTGTAGCCGATGCTGACCATATTGTGCCGTCTGATGCAGCAGAACCCCTACATCATTTGGCAGGCAGTGAGGATAAAACATTAAAGCATTTTAATGGGGGTCATGTTGGAGTTATCGTAAGTTTGAAATTATTTCCCCAGTTGATTGCAACTATTGGAGAATGGCTGGAAAAACATCAAAATGTTAGCACCGTTTAAATTTTTACAAACAATACGGAATCAGATTCAGGTTCGCATAAAATATGGACCTGAGTTTATTGCTGATATTGAAAAAGTAAAAGTAGGCTTAACACCGAAAAGGTGTGTTTACAAGGAAGAGCCTCATTGCTTATATTACTATCCGGGTAAAGATAAAAAAAATATTCCTGTTCTTCTTGTTTATTCTTTAATTAACCGTCCGTATATATTCGATTTACGCCCTAAAAGAAGTCTGATTGAATATTTATGCTCTAACGGGTTTGATGTTTATCTTTTGGATTGGGGCGACCCTTTCCCTGAAACAGGCTGCTGTTCTATTGCTGATTTAGTATGCGGAACATTACACCGTTGTGTTAGCTGGATTTTACGACATCATAAAATATCTTCGATACGTCTTTTAGGTTATTGTATGGGCGGAACTTTTGCCACCATTTATACTGCTCTTTATCCCGAACATGTAGATAGATTAGTTCTTTTAACTACTCCGCTTGGCAATGACGAAGGCGGGGTTTTGCAGAAAATTGCGAGCAATATTGACTGGTCTAAAGGGATAGAGCAAACCAATCTGGTCTCAGGAAGATTCTTAAAGTGGGCGTTTAATTCAATACGCCCGTCTATCAACATAAAAAAGGAACAGGATTTCTGGCAAAATTTTGATAAAGATGAATTTTTAGAACATTTTCTCCCTGTGGAAAAATGGTCTAATGATACTCCTGATGTTCCCGAACATGCTTTTTACGAATTTTTGGATTTGTGTTTTAAAAGGGATTTATTCAAAACAGGTCATATAAAACTTGATAATTGCAATGTGGATTTTACAAAGGTTAAATGTCCTGTATTTTCAGTTGCTGCCCAACATGACTGGATTATCCCGCCTACCGCACTGGAAACTGTACAAAAAGTATTGCCTGATGCCCAGCATAAGACTTATTTACTTCCCGGCGGGCATATCGGTATTGTAGTGGGGAAACAGGCAGTTGTTTTATGGAATGCAATAAAAGAGTTTCTGGATTCGTAATAGTTGTTTTATTAAAGAGGTTTTTATGTTATTGAATGAATTGATTAAACTGAATTCTGACTCAGAAAATTTTAAAAAAAGTTATATAGTCAACTATAGGTAATTCAAGACACTTGTAGTTTAATATTAAATTACCTGCCGACTAATCCCATTCCATTAATTACTGTATTCAGTACTTCATCCATGGCATTCATAACGCGGGCGGCAGCGGCATAAGAGCGTTGATACTGGACTAAATCAGCCATTTCTTCATCCATATTAACCCCGGATACGGATTCTTTTTGAGTCTGGATTTGGTCTAAAATCAAACCCTGTGAATCTGACAAAGTACCGGTTCTTTCAACAACCATACCAAGGTCGGTTAAAAGGGAATTATAATAGTTATCAACCGTTAAACCATTAACAACAGTCGCACTTTTTAAGTTGGCGATTTGAAGTGCATTGCTTCCATCACCCGGAGGATATATGGAACTGGCGGCAATTGCAATTGTTGACGGGTCTGCCATAATAGTGCCGGAGACAGCTATATCCGATGCTTTTGTTCCTGTAAAAAACGGTATTCCGGTATTGCCGTTTAAATCATAACTGTTTTGATGAACGGTATTTACTCTGGTTATAAGAGAAGATGCAAGAGTATCCAGTTTTTTGATTAAATCAGGGATTGTTGAAAATATTGTGTCATCAATTCCTTTTAATTTGCCATTATCAGGATATACATAGCTTAAATCTTCATAACGAATTTTATTGGCATTTGTTTGTTGGTAAATACCATTGGAAATTTTTGTTACAGCAAAACCATTACCGTCTTCTTCTATGTTTATTGATTGAGTTCCCATTCCATTGGCATAAAGATATAAACGGTTTGATTCGTCTGTTTTTGCCAGTACACCGGTCTGGCCTGATTTACTGTTGATTAAATTTACAAGGGCTGCGGTACTGTTTATGACATTATTGGCAGGAGTCCCTTCATCGTAAATTGCCACTCCATTGATTTTTAAAAAACCTTGTCCTGCCACACCTGTTGAAGTTCTTTGCATTGTAATACCGGTCGTATCAATGGCAGTTGTTCCTATCAAAGCATCTGAGTTATAAATCGTTTGTAGAGGATGAAAGGTATCTCCCTCTACTATTGGTTTGCCGTTAATAATAACTTTAAAATGGTCATTGGCAGGGTCTGCAATTTTTATATCTGAAATTTTCGATAAATCATCAAGTATCCGGTCTCTTTCATCCATAAGGTCATTTGGCTGGTCTCCCGAAGCAAGACTGATTTTTATTTGTTTATTCAATGCCGCTAATCTCTGGGCTTTTTGGTTTATAACAGTTACGGTATTGTTTAAATCATCATTAAGATCACTTTGAATACCTTGCAGGTCAGAAATAAGTTTATTAAAAAATTGTCCCAGATTATAACCAGCTTCGGCAACGGTTTTACGTATGGAAATATTATCCGGTCTTATGGAGAGTTCATGCCATGAATTAAAAAATTTGTCCATTAAAGGTGCTAAACCTTCACCGTCTAATTCACCAAATACGGCTTCTACCCGTTGCAGATAATCATAAGATGTTTCATATTGCCCTTTGAGACCGTTTTCATCTCTGTATTGTCTGTCTAAAAATTGATTTCGTAATCTTTCTATTAAATCTGCCTGAACTCCTGTTCCGACCTGTCCCGCTCCTGCCCCGTAATCTTTTCCTGGAATTGGTAAATAAGGATTCATGGAAACCCTGCGGCGGCTATATCCGGGCGTGTTGGCATTGGCAACGTTTTGACCTATAGTATCAAGGGCCAGTTGTTGGGCAACTAATGCCGACCTTGCGATATTTATTCCGGAAAAAGTCGGTCTCATCTAATTTTTCTCCTAAGCATTATAATTTAATAACTGATATTTGTCACTGACATTAAACATTCTTCCGCCATAAGGAGTGTACACCTCATTTTTTTGGCTCGTATTAATTGCATCGGAAAATGCTTCTAAAGAAAAACTTATATAACTTAAAGCATGTTGTATGAGTTGAGAATTTACGTCTCTTATGTATTTTATATTTTTTATACGCTCGTTAAGCATTGTTTTTAACTCATGCAATTTTGTGTTTAAAGGAGCAGGTATAAAATTTAATAAATTTTCCAGATTTAATTTTTCCGGCATTGGAAGATTTAATTGTGCGGCAATGTTTAAAATAATATTTTGTCTGATATTTTCACATTCGGAAATATCTTTAATGAATTTTTCCTGAGCTGAGATATTTTCTTTTAACTGTTCTTTTTTATTTGCAATAATTACTTTTTTTTCCATTTGAAGAAGGTTAAACAAAGAGCCTAGAAGATGAAACTCTTTCTCTAAATTATTTATTAAATC